>Ga0187827_10007962_pt1 | contig 11614 bp, 5 predicted proteins | sample ETNtaG_39_FD_167969 | JGI IMG/M metagenome (GOLD analysis project Ga0187827, IMG submission 167969) | Marine microbial and viral communities from oxygen minimum zone, Eastern Pacific Ocean - ETNP2014_SV_150_PacBio MetaG (Illumina Assembly) | ecosystem: Environmental > Aquatic > Marine > Hypoxic... | reverse complement strand
ATTGTCTCGATTGAATTTGAGCACACGACCATCTGCGATCAATGACGCGTACCAGAACGAACCGTCAGGTTCCACCGCCACATGGTGGGGTTTCGCATTGGCCGTGAAGCCAAGGCTAGTCAACCAAATAGTCTCAACTACCTCCCGGGCATTCATGTCAATGACCGAGAGAGCCGGTCCGCTTTGGCTGGCTACGTACAGAAATTCGGGTTCCGACGCCTCCATCTCCGATTGCACCGATTCAACCTGTTCAACGTCACTGCAAGCCCCGAGTAGCGATATAGCTAGGGACAGAAGCAACAGGGTGCCCTTAGAACCTAAATGCGAATACTTATCCAATCATCACCTCAGTTACGTACTTTCACGATCACCATACCTTCGCGACCACTAGTCACGACGATGATGCCGCTTTCAAAGAAAGGGTAGTTACTCCACGATCCCGTCATGCCACCACCTTCCTGGTAGGGCACCGTGTCGAAAAACCCAGCCGGCTCGGGGTTCTCTGGATCGCTAATGTCATATACCCGCAATCCTGAATCGTAGTTTGACTGATACATCATGTCGCCCTTGATGTAGAGGTTGTGATCTGTGGCTGGGTTATCAGAAATGTACTCCTTGACAAGGACCGGGTCATCCAATTCCTTGATGTCCCAGATCAAAGTGCGTGTGCCCGAAACTAGACCGCGCCCTTCATCAAGTTCATCGTTCATGAAGAAATAAGCGTGATCGTCAGTAATCCATCCCTGGTGGCTGTAGGCCACGTTCGGATAGGTTGCCATGCCGAGTGCTACCGTATTCCGCTTATCGGTAACATCAGCAATCGAGATCGCAGTTTCGTTGGAGCCAATGCAGATTTCGTGACCATCATAGCGATCGTCAGGCCCATCATAAGTAATGCACATGGCGTCGTGAGAGTAACCCGTACCGCGCCGACCAGTGTTCATGTCTTGGAAGCACCCTTCGAATGTGGGGTTCGATGGATCTTCGATGTTGATGATGTGCAAACCGCCACCGCAGCCGTTTGGTCCCCCGGCACCAACAGCATATGCGTAGTCAGTATCGGGATTGATGACAATGTTGTGAGTACTGGCAACACCGTCGTAATGGTGGTCTTCCTCGAACTCGACCGGCTCTCCGTCGAAGTCACGCAAGCGCTCAAGGTTAAAAACCTGCATACCATGCTGGCCAGCTCCGTCCGAAACGATGTAAACCCAGTTGTTACGAACTTTCATGTCGCGCCAGGAGCTGGTACTAGCACCCTCGGTCTTCATCAAAATACCAATGTATACAGGATTGTACGGGTCGGTGACATCAACGAACGAAGCACGGTCACGCATGCCGATGATGGCATAGTCGCGCCCGCTGTCTGGGTCGGTCCACCCCCATGCATCGTTGGTAGAAAGGCCCCGCACACCGCCCATTTCGTGCACTGGGAGGTAAGAGATCAGATCGACGCTGTCGCAAGGAAAGCTCCCCGCCATCCCATTAAGGCAATCAATACCACCGTCGGTGCCCGTAACCATTGGGTAGTTAGCTATCGGACTTAGAATCTTCTCTGTGCTCCAACCGAAATCCGCACGGGTCATCACCACCGCGGTACCAGCGTTAAAGTCGTCGCCTGGCAACCCGACGACAACGACGTCGCTGTTCGCAGCAATCACATTTCCAAACCGATCACCTGCAGCAATATCCGAGGCACCGAGCTTGGTAGCACTAGTCCAGTTACGGTTGGCATCACGCTCGTAGCGATAAATACGCCCTGTACGACCGGCAACACCTGGAGCGCCAACCAAAGCCACGTTCTCGTCGATCACCATTGAAGTGCCGAAACCACCGCCAGGCTGCCCATCGAAAGGGACCAGGTTCCCGGTCCGGACCCAACGCTCTTCGTCATTAACCTGGTATACCGAAACACCTCCGATGCCCCCATTTGCTGTCGAGGCGCCAATGAACATTTCATCACCTTCGACAACGATCGAGGTCCCGAATCCTGCGCCTGTTTGGGCGTTATTGCCTGGGAGTTGATCAATTTGCTCCCAGTTGCTGCCATCGCGCTTAAATACATACACACTGCCGGCCCGACTACTGTAGTTCGGAGCGCTTATCATAGCCCAATCGCCACTGATCGCGACTGCCGAACCGAACATGGGGGGTGCAGATGGGCCACGACCGCCACGGCCCCCTCGGCCGCCACCGCCAGCTTGGCCACCGCGCCGGCCTCCCCGACGTCCACCTTCCGCTGTTTCCTGGTCTTCTTCTACCGGCGCCGGATTCGTCGCCACAAGCTTGGCAACTTGAGACCAACCAGAAGCACCGTGTCCGAAAATGTAGGCAGCACCCTGCCGCTCGTTATGCCCCGCAGCGCCAACGATCATAAATTCACCGCTGGCCGCAATAGCGTTGCCAAAGCCATCACCTTCGGCACCATCAGTGGGCACAATTGACCCGGCTTCCATCCACTCTTCAGCATCGCGTTGAAACACATACACCTTGCCAACGCCAATGCCGCCCCCAACTAGCAATAAATCATCGTCGACGAACATCGAGCGCCCGAAGCGATCCCGATCCGCAGCGTCCGCAGCTTTCAGCTTGGCAATTTCTCTCCAGCCATTGGCGGTTTGTCGATAGACGTAGACGAAGCCCGATGAAATAACATTTCCAGCCTCGCCAACGAAGACTTCATCGTTGCCTACGGCAACGGATGCACCATAACCAGATTGAGCGTGCGCGGGTGTCGTGAAGGCAAACAACGCGGTAATGAGAACAAAACCGCCAAGGAATTTTTTCATGATCCACCTCATTCTCTGAAAAAACATCGGCGCATAAGTAAAACCAGTGTTTCCTCGAATCACACCTGAAAACAGGAAGTTCTTTATTGGAGCCTCTGTTAAGAAACCTAAAGCCTGATCCACAAAACCAATCGACTCAAGTCGGGAGCCCCGTATCTCAATGTTTAATAGAGGGTACCCGATAAAGTCCTCTTCCAACCGGTCAGCTATTGATGCGAAGCTGCTACCTCGGTCGCCATGGCGATGAACTTAGCGATGTTGCGCTTCAGGTTCATCAGCTCTTCTTCGTGGACATACATCATGTGACCAGCCTCATAGAAGTTGTGCTTGATGTTGCCACGCAGCTCGTCCGGCAAGTTCATGTGGTCGGTAGTCCACTCCATGGCAAAAAACGGCGTCGCTAGGTCGTAGTAGCCATTTTCGATCTGAACCTTCAAGTTCGGGTTGCGGATCATCGCCTGTTCAAGGTCAGAGGCCACATACGTGGCGCCCGGCCATCCACCTCCACCGCGCGCGCGATCCCAGTTCCAGCCCTGGGTCCCACCACCAGTTCGATAGATCTCAGTGGTTTCAAACCCAAGATCGTCACGCAGGTAACGGTTGATCGCGGCGGTGTAGGCCCCAGTGATTGCAGATGATTGTGGATCGTAGCTAGCGTTCTCGGCAAGTAGTTCATTGGTGAAACCATCGTAGCGAGCATCAAGTCTTGAAGTCACCATTCCCTGCGTACGTTGCAACTCGGCGCGGAACTGTGTGGCATCAACCTTCAAATTGGCACGACCCCAGTACTGCTCAGACAAGCCGGTGTACTTGGCCAACCTCGCGCGCACGGCCGCTACTTGTCCCACCGGGGCGGATGACCCTTGCGCCAGGACATGAGCATAATCACCAACGGAAAATGCGCGCACCTCATCAAGCCAGGCCACAAGATCATCAGGCCATGAAACCGCACCATGATACGCAGCGGTAATGGCATAGGACGGTAGGTAGGTAACGTAGGAAGTATCGTGTCCCGGCGCGAACAGCAGAGTCTCAAAGTCCAGAACTGCCGAGATTAAAACAACGCCGTTGAAGTCCATCCCGGCACGGTTTTGCAGCATGTTGACGAGCACAGCCGACCGCGTCGTTCCGTAGCTTTCACCCATCAAAAACTTGGGTGAATTCCAACGCTTGTTGCGAGTGATGTACTGGGAAATGAACTGTGTCAATGAACTTGCGTCTTCGTCAATTCCCCAAAAATCGCTTCCGTGCCCCACACCAACAACGCGGCTAAAACCGGTACCGATCGGATCGACAAACACCATGTCAGTGACATCGATAAGGCTACCCAAATTGTCGACTAGATCGTAAGGAGGGGGTGCTGTCGGCCCTGAGTCGTTTACCGGAACCCGTTTGGGACCAAAGGCTCCCATGTGCAACCAGACTGAAGCTGAGCCAGGCCCACCATTGTAGATAAACGCGATCGGCCGTCTGCCAGAATCCACCCCTGAGCGCGTATACGCCGTGTAGTACAAGCTCCCGGTGGGCTCACCACCGTCGTTTACCAAGTGCATAGTCGCAGCTGTGGCAATGTACGGAATCGTCTCGCCGTCAAGAACGATGGTGTGTTCGGTAACCGATGACTGCTCAGCAGGAATAGAAGCAGCTTCTCCAGTTAGTTCGCCTGCAACAGCGCCACGACTACCTCCTTGCTGTGCCTGCGAAGGCCCTGTAAGCATCGCAATCAAAAGGACAACGATAAACACAATGGACTTTGGATACATTGATTACCTCTGTCAGAACCTAAAAGGAGAAATGACATCTAAGGCGCTATCGAGAATGGTGTCCTTCTTACCGGTCAATTGCCAGCGTACTAGTGACACCGGAATCACACCGGTATCAAGAAACTCGTTAAAGAAACGCTTGACCGTAAACTCATTGCCAAGTTGGATCGCCCGTTCCGCCATAAGCTTTTCAATCTCAAGCTTGCCAATGATGTAGCTGGTCCCATAGCCCGGCTGGGTCAAATAGAAATGTTCCTCGCCTTGGATAGTGGCACCGTCGGCGGGGAGAAACCCCCGCGGCGTCCATTCGGAGGCGAACTCCGCTGCCTCTTGCAGAGTGTAGACATTAGCGTGCTGACGCAATCCACCGAGGCCACGGGCCGCACGCTGGGCAAGGAGGATCCATATGAGCTCTCGCGCCCTTGGGCGATCATCGAACAGGCCAGCATGCATCATCATTTCCTCGAACCCTGTCGCCAGACCCTCGGAACGATTGTCGTAGATATTGGAAAGCGCTGGCACCCGGCGCATGGGGCTCTCGTGTGGCTCGTGCTCCATACGTGCCAGGTCAATCCAATGCACCCCGTGCGTCCGCATCGTTAGCGGATCTCGGTAGTCAATCTCCGAGAAGAAGCCGCGCAGACCATCGGCAGGACTGAAGCTACCGATTCGTGCCCGTAATGCTGGACCCATGTAGTCAGCCATCGTGAAGATCTCTTCTTCTTCAAGGAAGGTGATCATGTCGTCGACGGCTTCGTTGAAGTTACGGTCATAGTCCGCAACATTGTCAATACGGCTTAACATCGCTAGCTCACGGTTGCGATTCTCTTCAAGACGTAATGATGCATGGGAGCGGGCAAGTTCACGTAACAAAATCGTCTCCTCTTGCTCCCACGTGTATGGCACGAGGTGGACGTTCTTTAGGTACCAGGTGTAGTTCTCGCTACCCACGCCAGACAACCCACTGCGATTCTCTGCCTCGCGTTCGATCCACACAGCGAATTCATCAGTAGCCTGCCCGGCCTCAACGATGGCAGCATCGAGATCGGAACTCGTACCGGCGACCTGCTCTCCTAAAGCAGCAAGGTCTCTACTCTGCTGTTTAATCGATCTGGCTCCAGATACCCACAGATCGCGTCCGTTCCCGGTGAGGTTTTCTCGCGCATTTTCAAGGAGTCTGGGGATCGAACCTATCCGCTCGGCCATAAAGGCCGCTGAATCTTCATCGAGTGGATACTGATAGGTCCAAGTGTCGAGCCATCCGTCGATTACCGGACCCTCGTGCGCCGGCACATCGCTCTGTGCTGTGAAAATCGTGACGTAAAATGCCGGATTGGTAGCCCATGGCCGCCGCACGCGGTGGTCGAAGTCAAGGCCATTCATCTCGGCACGAACGAGATGGTGATCAATCTGCTGAGCTATTGGCCATTCGCTCTCATCGATGGCGGCAAGCTGCCTATGATACGACTGCGCCACCTCTTGCTGCTCAGCCATTGCGCTTGCGCTGTAATCGGGGACACCTTCAACCCAACGCGGGCGAGCAAACTCACGCCAGTCATCAAAGAGTTTCAATAATTCGTTGTAGTCGTTACTAGATGTAATGGCAGGTGTTTCATAACCCCCATCGCCCACAGTTTCGCGATCACTGCAAGCAACAAGGAAAAAGATCGAAACGACAGCAACACAGCGTGCTGCTCGAACAAGAAACGTTCTCTCCATGGCTTACCTTTCAGGTTACAGACGGCACTGAAGTCTATTCCGTGTACTTGTAGTAGTCACAGACCTGCTTACAGTAATGTCGTAGACTCTTGTAAAGACAGGCGTTAACAGTTTCGCTCAAAGAAGCATCGATCACGTACTCACTCTCGCCGCTGGCTGGCGGTGCTTCATAAGCGTGCCATCAACTCCGCCTTCTTGGCCTCGAACTCTTCGTCGGAGATCACACCAGCGTCTCCTAGTCGAGTTTGGCCATGGTCGACATGGTATGCCTGCCTCTGGGGCATGTTCCAGGGATCCCCGCAGCTGGCCCAAGCTTAGTGGAAGTCACGGCTGCGAACGGCGGGTAGCTTCGCATACTCCCATGGGTCCCAGAGTTTGTTGACAACGACGTGTAAAACACCGTGAGCGGCTTGGATTTTCCCGCTTACACCTAAAAACGATAAGGTGCGCGCCTGTACGGAGAATTGTTCATAGACACCCGGCCACAGGATCGTGTTCACGAAACCGGTTTCATCTTCCATGGTCATGAACACAACGCCTGAGGCAGTCCCCGGACGCTGCCGGCAAATTACGATACCAGCGTAATTGACATGACGACCATCTTCCATGCGCGAGACCGCACGCGCATCAGGCAGCCCCTTGGAAACAAATTCATCGCGAAAAGGTTCGAGCAAATGACTGCGGGTCGAATGATTCATGGTGCGGAAATCCCATGTAACGGTATCGATATCGCTAAGTGAACGGAACACAGGGACCGGCTCCTCGAGCGGCAAAACAGGCTCGGCACCAGCAAGCTCTTCTCCAGAGTTCTCAACCTCAGACTGCGCTCTATGGAGATGCATCTTTTCCATTTTCATGCCTTGCACCTGCCATAATGCGGCGCGCCGATTTTCTTTAAAACTGTCAAAAGCACCGGCTTCAGCGAGCAAGTGCATGGATCGATTGGAAATACCGGCACGCGACGTAAAGTCGTCGATAGATGTGAACGGCACATCGCACGTGGCTCCGAAAGATTCACCATCTCCCTTATCACTAGTGCGCCACAAACGTCTCACGGTCTTTACTACTGTTTCGATCTTCTTCCCCTCCTCTTTTCGCAGCCCCTTCACGTAGCGCAACCCCATGCGTACAGCAAAGCCGCCGGTGGAATGCGCACACGGTTGCATCGTGCAATTCCACATGCTGTGCAACACGTCGACCGGCCGTACCACGAGACCATGTCGCTTTGCATCCTGCACGATGGTGGCTGGTGTGTAAAAACCCATTGGCCACGAATTCAGGAGAGCACAGGTGAACTCTGGTAAGTAGTGGCACTTGAGATACGCTGTCGCGTAGCTGATCAGCGCGAAACTAGCTGCATGAGACTCGGGGAAACCGTATTCACCGAATCCTCGGATCTGCTCAAAAACACGCTCAGCAAACTTCTCCTTGATGCCCTTCGCCATCATGCGCGAAATCAACCGTCCTCGGTGGCGCTCAAGGCGGCCAGTCTTACGCCAGGCTGCCATATCGCGGCGTAGCTGATCAGCCTCGCCAGGGCTGTAATCAGCAGCGACGACAGCGAGTCTCATGACCTGTTCCTGAAAGAGCGGCACGCCAAGCGTTTTTTCAAGGACCGGCTTCAAACACTCGTGCGGGTAAATGACCGGCTCCTCCCCTGCCCTACGTCGCAGATAGGGATGCACCATGCCACCGGTAATCGGCCCTGGCCGCACAATGCTGAGTTCGATTACCAAGTCGTAGAACTTGTGAGGCTTCAGCCGCGGCAGCATTGCCATCTGAGCGCGTGACTCGATCTGGAAAACACCAACAGTTTCAGCCTTACAACACATGTCGAAGGTAGCCGCATCGTTAGGCGGAATCGTCGTCATGCTCAGATCAACATCACGGTGGATGCGAATCAAGTTGAAGGCACGACGCAGCTGCGATAGTGCACCGAGCCCCAACAAGTCGACCTTGAAAAGACCAAGTTCTTCGACGTCATCTTTTTCCCACTGGATAACCGTGCGATCTTCCATCGCGCCATTCTCGACCGGTACCAGATCGTGCACCGGCGCGTGGCCAAGTAGAAATCCACCTGGGTGAATCGACAGGTGGCGAGGGAAACCTTGCACCGTATTAGCGAGACGTACGAGATGCTGGTGCACTTTCGCTTCAGGATCGAGGCCAGCATGGCGCAATGAATCAGCGTTGACGCAATCGTAGCGACTCAAAAACTTGGCCAGCTGATGGAGCGAGATCTCAGAGAGTCCCAAAACCTTGCCGATGTCGCGCACCGCAGATTTGGGTCGATAACGAATGATTACTGCGACCATAGCGGCGTGATCTCGACCGTGTTTTTTATAAACGTGTTGGATCACCTCCTCGCGGCGATCGTGCTCGATATCCAGGTCGATGTCGGGGGGATCAGCGCGCTCCCGCGAGATAAAACGCTCGAACAGAAGCCCCATGCGTACTGGATCGACCGCCGTTACACCAAGGCAGTAACACACGGCTGAATTCGCCGCCGAGCCTCTCCCTTGGCACAAAATGGCACGTTCTTCGCAAAAGCGAACCAGCTCCCACATCGTTAAGAAGTATCCGGCATAGTTGAGCTCTTCGATGAGTGCCAGTTCTTTGTTTAGTTGTTCTACGACCTTAGGAGGGATCTCAGTCTCGCCGTGGTAGCGACGCTTCGCGCCCTCGAAGGTCAGGTAACGCAACCATTCATCGGTGGTGGTGCCATCGGGAAGCCGCTCTGCCGGATAGTAATAACGCAAGTCACCCATCGAAAAAGTGCAACGATCGGAAATCTCGCAGGTGCGGGTAATGGCAACCACCTCGTCTCTGTACACACGTGTGAAAGCATCTGGGGACAGCAACGAGTGCTCAGCGTTGGCGCGAATACGGTGACCAGCATCGGAGAGTTTTACTCCTTGTCGGATGCAGCTCAGCACATCTTGTACGTCACGGCGTGACGGCGAGTGGTACAGAACCTCAGTCGCGGCGACCAAAGGTATGTCCCATTCGGAAGCGTTTTCGCGGAGACGCCATTCTTTGCGCACTTCTTCGGCGCGGTGGTGACGACTGATGATGGCAAACAGGCGGTTACCAAAGGCATCTTTGAGTAATGGTGCAACGGTTTCAAGCGACGTTTCGGCAACGAGACAAGGCTGTTCAGTTCGGAAAGAAGCCCGAGATCTGCCCGTCGACAAACCCAACTTAAAGGAGTCGGCCCTCGTTAGAAGGCTATTGTCTCCACCCCATAAGGCGACCAATCCCTCGGCGTGCTCGGCAACTTCCTGCCAAGTGGTGATGCTTTCTCCCTTGGGCGAGCGTCGGCGCCCACGTGTTATCAGGCGACACAGATTTCGGTAGCCACTGCGGTTTTCCACCAATAGAACAATGGTCGATATATCAGCGCGTTCGAATTGTGCTCCGGATTTGGCAGTTGGCTGACTGCCAGCGCGGATCTGTCCAGAAAGTACGACACCGGGATCAGCTACCGTCATCTCGGCACCAATGATCAAATGAAGACCCTTGTGACGTGCCGCAGTGTGTGCCTGCACGACGCCGTACAAACCATCACGATCGGTTATCGCAATCGACCGTAATCCCAGATGGGCAGCTTGTTCAATCAGTTCTGCCGGGTCACTCGCTCCTTCAAGAAACGAAAAATTGCTTTTGCACCACAGCGGCGCATATATCTGTGCCAACGCATACTTCTCTTTCTACGCCGCTGAACAACGACCCTGCTTCCACTGAAAGCTTATCGAGGATCAACAACTCTCAATCCACCTGTCCCTGTAGCATCCAGTTACGACGGTTACGGTCGTAGTAAATCCACAACACGTCGCCCCTCTCGGTTTCAACGAAGTAATACTCACGATGCACTTCGCGCGCCCACCAACCGCCCGACACCACATAGGGCCCTCGCAACTGCACTGCCGGCCCTTGCTTAAAATCGTGAATGAGCCAACCATCAGGCTCGTGACGCTCGCGAGCTGGCAGCAGCACCGCCTTGTCAAAGACGCGGCGTACTAGCGGCCGCACGAAACGTCCGATGATCTCGGTACGACTGCGTTTTGTCTCTTCTAGCCCGCTCGACAATTTAGCTACTGGGTGACATGGCAGCTTAGTCTTAGCCAACGGCTCCCAAGTGAAGCTGGCTTCAGGAAGGTGGGCATCACGTGATTTCGCCCAAACCACTGCCTCGTGGCCAAATTCAGCGCGCACACGTGCCAAAGCACGGTTGGCAGCAGTTACATCGCGCTTGGTCTGGTTCCAAAACAATGACAACTGCCCCACGCTAATTCGCTCGCCATGAGTCGTTACCGTCATTTCAACGACGCCACTAGTAAGGTCAATAGTGCTCAGCCGCAAACGCACAAGGTCAAGAATAATGCCAGTATCAAGCGTTGCTTCAGCCGGTCGAACACTCTTGCTAATCTGGGTAGTGTCATCAAGGGTCATCTCAAGAACCATCTCGATGAGTCCTTGGTGGCACGAGGCAAGCTGTTCGAGCAGTGGCGGCAGTAATCTCTTTGTATAAAAAAGTAGGCGATTGGCATCGACTTCGGGATACTGAAACTCGGCCACTGTTTGTACCGGGACCGGGGGCGGCACAGGCATCAGCGGCTTGCGGTTTTGGCCGGATGCTTCCTTGTAGAAGTTAATGGCTTCAGCTCCGAACCGCTTACCGAGACCATCGGTGGGCAGCTCAAGGAATTCCTCAACCGTATGAATACCTAACTTGCGGAGAACAGTCCGTAAGTTGGGGTCGATATGCAGGCGGTCTAGCCGTACACACATAGCCGAACGGTGTTCAGTATCGGTATTTTTGAAAACCGTGATGTCACGCGTCACCCGTGCTGTTGCATAGGTGGCGAAGCGGCTGAAGCCCACCGCAACACGCGCCGTAAATCCATTGTGGCCAAGTTCGGCTCGCAATCGTCTGGCCCACTCACCTAGTGAAAGCTCGATACGCCCAAGCCCCGACGCATTCACCCAGAACACGCCGGGTTCGTCAGCACTAGGTTCGACCTCAGGGCTGAAGCGCCACAGCAACTCAAGCAGCCGTGACACCCCACGGTCGATTTCCTTGCCGTGGACCTCTCCGGCACACAACCGGCGACACAACAACAGCCCAGCGGCATAACGCGTTCCCGGTAACACTCGCGCACGGTATGCCCTTTCGTTAACCCACAGGACCTTGCCCTGCGGTTTATCTTTATCAACAACAGCTACTGGCCGATCAATCCATTCCGGGTGGCGTCGTACCAAGAGCTGTAACGGCAAAGACGGCACATAAACACACGCTAGGCGACAGGGGTGAATGGCAGTGTTGGTGGCTTGCACCTCGCG
>Ga0187827_10007951_pt1 | contig 11627 bp, 9 predicted proteins | sample ETNtaG_39_FD_167969 | JGI IMG/M metagenome (GOLD analysis project Ga0187827, IMG submission 167969) | Marine microbial and viral communities from oxygen minimum zone, Eastern Pacific Ocean - ETNP2014_SV_150_PacBio MetaG (Illumina Assembly) | ecosystem: Environmental > Aquatic > Marine > Hypoxic... | reverse complement strand
GATCCCAAACAGGAGCTTTAGACCAGTAGTCAATATTATCTAAAAGATTTTTTATCCCTTGTTCAATTGAAACAGTCGGGGACCATTTCAAGAGTTTCTTTGCTTTTGAGATATCTGCCCAAGTACAGTCTGGTTCACCCGGTCTTTTTGGAATGTATACCACTTCTCCCCCAAGGAGTTCAACAACATGGTTTATACTGCATGTATTATCTGAACCAATATTAATAATCTCACCTTTTAAGTTACTTTCAGAAGCAGTTAAAAGGGCAGACGTCACATCTTCTACGTAGGTAAAATCTCTAGTTTGTGTACCATCACCGACTACCGTAAAAGGTTTCTTATTGAGTTTTTGAGCTAGAAATACCCCAAATACAGCTCCATAAGTCCCTGAAGTTCGTGAGCGAGGTCCATAAACATTAAACAATCTTGTAGAAACAGATGGTACTCCATAAACATGGCTCCAATGTAATACAATTTGTTCTCCCAGAAATTTTGTTAACGCATATGGGTATTGAGGTCTTATTTCGGCTGTCTCAGGGGTTGGTACAATATCTGGTATTCCATAGCAAGAAGATGAAGCAGAGTAAACCACCTTACCCACATTAAATTCCTTACAGGCTTTCATTACATTAAAAGTTCCCGTCACATTTGCTTGATAATAAGTATCAGGATTTTCTATTGAAGGCACGATATCCGCTAGAGCAGCCAAATGGAATACCCTATCTACACTTTTAAAATATTTTGTCCAAGTCCCATATAAAGATAAATCAGTTTCCACTAACTCTACTTTATCTTTCACATGGACTAAATTCTCTGGCCTACCTGTAGTAAAATTATCAAGAACAGTAACCTCGTCTCCTTGAATCAACAAAGCATCTACCAAATGACTGCCAATAAATCCTGCTCCACCGGTAACTATTGATTTCATTGGTGTTTCAATTTTAAAATTAAGCAACTCATTTATGTATTATCTCATTCTTAGCTGTGATTGTGATGCTACAAATTTTCTAAATGAGCCAAGTTATTTTCAGTTTCATAAGTCCCAGCAAATATGTTAAAAATTTTTACTTTTGAGAAAGTTTTTATTATTGGTGCAGCAGATGTTCCAAAGTGAATAATATTTATTTTATTAACCACGCTTTGATTTTGTAAAAATTCTATTATAGATTCAGCCGTTCCATGAAAAGAACGGGTAATTTTTAGCTGTGAAATATTTGAAGAGTCTTTAGGATGAGCAATTATGAAGTCAAGCTTTGACATGAATTCTTTTGGGATATTTTTTACAAAATTTCTTTTACGCTCTCCTCTAAGTCTTCTTCTAGTATGCTCTGGCTCTTGAAAATCTGTTCCAATTAAGAGTGATACTTCTGATTTAATAAATCTTTTTAAAAATAATATATCCTCATTAGATAAATAACTCTCCCAATCTATTTTTATGTACTTCAGTTTTTTTCTGTGAACAATATTTTCAAGATTGTTGTAAACCGTGTAATGCAGTATTGTTTTCTTTTTTATAAAAAATGCTGGTCCATGAGGTAATATAAAATTTAATAAAATCCTTAGTATAGAAGAGCTATTGCCGAATGGTTTATTTGAAAAAAAAGGATTACTTGACTCTTTTAGAATATTAGCCATGCCATCATCAAATGTAATAATTCTTAACAAAGGATTTAACTTGGCTGCAATCGAATAAGGATAGTAATTTATTCCTGCCAAATAAAATTTACCACATGATATAAAAGCTAAGATTGATAGAAGATATACCTGAAGATAACACCTGATTAAACCTTTTTTTTCAACTACATGCATTGTATAAAATGCCTTTTCTTCTATCATTTTGTAGAAATAATTATTTTTTTTAGAACCCTCATTAATATCTTTCCGATGGTGTTGCACAAAAATAAAATTTTTTGAAATAAGATTCTCTGCAATTAAGTTTATTGCTATAAGGGCGGGGAGCTTATTTCTAACAAAGATTATATCCACTTAGTTTTTGCTTAATAAAAATAATGACATTACTTTAAAAGTATCTGTAAGAATCTTCAGGCATAATATTAGATTGGTTTCATATGTCTAAAATTGCTTCATAAAGGGGTCCTATCTTGTCTAGAGAAAATTCTTTGGAGCGATTGATTAATTTTTCTGGATCAATATTATTTTCTTTTGCGTATTCAATTTTTTCTGCTAAATCTGAAGGGTTGTCTACCCTGCACAGGTAACCAAATTCATCATCTCCTATGATCTCAGCTGGACCTGAAGGACAGTCGGTAGAAACCACAGTTTTTCCTAACGATAGGGCTTCTACAATAACCAGCCCAAAACCTTCATTATTTGAAGATAGCACTAGTAAATCTGATTCTTCAATTAAACTTAGCGGGTTAGAAATAGAACCCAATAAAGTAATTTCATTGGTTAACTTCTTTTGATGAATCAAGACTTCGATTTGATTTGTAACAGAATGAGCGACATATCTTGCTCCAGCAATAATCACTTGGCAATTAATTTTTTTTTCATTTTTTAGAATGTCTATGGCGCTGATAAGGTTGGGGTAGTTTTTATCTTTCTTTATATGTCCAACACAAGATAACTTTAAGCAATCTTCTTTAAACCATTTCTTTTTTCCTTCTTCATTATTAAGTTTATGCTCAGCTAAATTTGGATATGCTGGATTATATATAACCTGCGTTTTTTCTCTTCTCAAACCTTTTCTTATAAGATCTTCTCCTACTCCATTAGATACTGCTATAACTTTGTATGCTTTGTTGTAAAAAAAATAAATGCTTAATCTTTGGAGTAATTTAAATAATTTACTTCTATGTTTAAACTCTTCGCCTAAATTGCCATGCTCTATTAGAAACAACTTTTGACGAAATCCAGAACAAAAAAAGTCAGCAATGACTGATACAACTGTAAGGGGCCACATATTAGCAACAAAACAATCTATGTTCTCTGTTCTTATGAACCTAATCAAAGGAATAAGGGAACTAATAATTCTTGTTTTGTTAAAAGTGGTGAGTCTTGCTTCTGTATTTAATCTCTGAGATAACTGATCCTTACTATTAATAGTAAGAATGTGTAATTCATGGCCTTTGTCACTTAAATAATTGGATAAACGAAGTGCTACGGTCTCAGCTCCTCCTTGACCGAAATCCCATAGAAAAAAAACTATCCTCATCTTTCTCAATCTAAATAAAAGATTTTTTATTTATTATCTCTGTAAGACTATTTCCAGATTAGATCTCTTTATATTCAGTCTAGGGATAACTCTATTATTCTTCATTCACTTTCTCTCTTCATTTTCATCAGATAACTCATAAACGCAAATCTGATTCATCTGCTTTTAAAGTGTATTTCAAATCATAAATTATATGGGCAGGCCTACACAGGCTTCTTATAAAAGATGCTCCCATATCTTCAAATTGATGATGTTTCGTGGCAAGAATAACAGAATCATAGGTATCAGGTTTTAGCCTTTGAATTAGTTCGATATTAAACCAACTTTTAGCATCTTCTATATTGGCCCAAGGATCATAAACATCGACATCACAATTATTATCACCTAACTCGGTGATAATATTGACTATTTGAGTGTTGCGTAAATCAGGACAATTTTCCTTGAAAGTTAGGCCCATAACGAGAATTCTAGCTCCTTGAATCTGAATGCTACGTTTTTTCATCTGCTCCTTTAATTGAGCAACTACATAACCAGCCATACTATTATTCAGGCGTCTGCCGGCGAGAATAATTTCAGGATTATGTCCGATGGATTCAGCCTTGTAAGTAAGGTAATAAGGATCGACCCCTAGACAATGACCACCCACTAGACCTGGAACCATTGGTAGAAAATTCCACTTGCTTGCAGCTGCTTTGAGCACTTCCTCAGTATCGATTTCCATTTTATTAAAAATAATTGCTAACTCATTAATCAGAGCGATGTTGAGATCTCGTTGAGTGTTTTCAATGACTTTAGCGGCTTCAGCAACCTTTATACAACTCGCCTTAAAAGTACCAGCAGTGATAATGTCACCATATAAGGAATCGACTAAATCGGTAATTTCCGGAGTGGAGCCTGAAGTAATTTTCTTGATTTTTGTGAGTCTATGTTCATTGTCTCCTGGGTTAATCCGTTCTGGACTGTAACCACAATAGAAATCTTGATTAAACTTTAGACCCGAGAACTTTTCCAGGACAGGGACACAATCTTCTTCAGTTGCACCTGGATACACGGTGGATTCAAAAATTACTAAATCACATTTCTTAAGCACCTTGCCAACAGTCTCACTTGCACTAATGAGTGGTGTAAGATCAGGTCTTTGGTGCTCGTCAATTGGAGTAGGAACTGTGACAATATAACAATTACAGTTCTCTAGATCTTGAATCCTGGTACTAAATGTTAAGTGCTTTACAGCAGCTAACTCTTCAGAAGTAACCTCATTGGTTGAATCATGACCAGACTTGAGTTCATTAATACGTTTCTGATTTATGTCAAAACCAATGACCTTTCGCTTACGACCAAATTCAACAGCAAGAGGGAGTCCAACATACCCGAGGCCAATAATTCCAAGTTTAAGATCATTATGGTGCATACATCATCCTCAAACTTTAAAGTAATCCCTATACCAATTCACAAAATGGTTGATGCCATCTTCAACTGAGATTGAAGGTTTGTAATCAAATTGTTCAACCAAATTATCAACGTCAGCATAGGTCCCTGGAACATCACCTGCTTGTAGGGGCAGGAACTCTTTTTCTGCTTTTTGACCAAGAGCTTTCTCCAAGGTAGTAATATAATCCATGAGTTTAATAGGCTTGTTATTGCCAATATTGTAGACTCGCCAAGGAGCATTGCTTGAGCTTGGATCAGGTTGATCGCTGTTCCATTCCAAGTTACAAGTTGCAGGAGTATCTAGAGTGCGGATAACCCCTTCGACTATATCATCAATGTATGTAAAGTCACGGTAATGTTTACCATGATTAAACACTTGAATTTTCTTATTTGAAAGAATGGCTTTTGTAAACAGGAAAAGTGCCATATCGGGCCTTCCCCAAGGCCCATAAACTGTAAAAAAACGTAGTCCAGTTGTAGGGAGGCCATAGAGATGGCTATAGGCATGAGCCATTAGTTCATTTGATTTCTTGCTTGCAGAATAAACACTAAGCGGGTGGTCAACGTTTTGATGCACCGAGAAAGGCATCGAGGTATTCGCACCATAGACGCTAGAGGTGCTTGCATATACCAAGTGTTCAATATTGTTGTGACGGCACCCTTCAAGAATATGAGCAAAGCCGACTATATTGCTATTAATATAGGCCAATGGGTTTTCTATAGAGTAACGGACACCAGCCTGTGCCGCTAAGTTTATAACTCGCTTTGGTTTATAATTAGTAAATATTTCTTCAATGATCTGATAGTCGGTGAGATCAGCACGGATATGCGTGTAGTTCTGATTATTAATAAACCTTTCTATACGAGCCTCTTTTATCGCAGGATCATAATAGTCATTATGATTATCTATACCGATAACAGTGTCACCCCGCGACAATAATCTGAGAGTCAGAGCGGAACCAATAAAACCAGCAGATCCAGTAACAAGAATTTTCATTTAACCTGTTGAATAATTAAGAATAAGGTCTACTGCACCCTTCAAATCTAAACATTTGGCATCAGGACGTAATGGTATTTGACTATTAGAAACATCTTTTTTTGTCAATAGGATCGAACGAATTCCGGCTCTTTTAGCAGCCTCAATATCACTAGTCATATCACCAACCATCCAAGACATCTTAAGATCTATATTCATTTCCTTTGTTGCCCTCAGTATCAGTCCCGGCTCAGGTTTACGACAATCACAAACAATCTTTAAGTCTTGTCTCCCTCCAGAAATTAGCTGATTAGGATGATGGGGGCAATAATAAATCCGATCAATCGAGGCTCCGAACTCTCCGATAAGTGATTGAAGTCGATTATGGATCTTCTTCATATCAATCTCGGTACATTTGCCTCGAGCAATCACCGACTGATTTGTCACTACCACCGTGAGATATTGGCTTGCATTAAGGCGACGAATTGCTGAAGCCGCTCCTGCAAGCAAAACTAGTTCCTCTGGAGTTTGAATGTGGCCACGCTCCTCATTAATCGTGCCATCTCTGTCTAGGAACACTGCTGGTACGGGGGTTTGCTGAGACGGGCTCAAATGGATAAATACATTCTCAATTAATTGTATTCTTTAATTAATTAGGGTTTTTGTTAATTACAAGATCTTGATCATGATCCCGATGTTGGCTTTATTAGTGTTGGAAAAAAATGACGCATCAGAATTAAGATAATTCCAAATACCAAGCCAACCACTCCTGCACTGAAGCTGATAAAAGTTCTATTAGGTGAAAATCTATATAAAGGTACAAAAGGTGGGTCTACTACTTGTATAATGTAGGTAGGGCCTATACTAGCCGTCATTTGGGTTTCCAGTTGATTCATAATCATATCATTCATAGCGCCTCTTATAGCGAGTTGTTGAGTTCTTGGAATCGCGTTAGTTAAATATTCTAAAGATTCAGAAGAGGCTTGAAGATCTAAGGTGCGTAACAATGCATCGGCCTTATAAATAATTGATTCCACCATATCGCTAGCAGCAACAGGAGAAATATGTTCAATAGATATATCAATTATGCTCCGTTCTTGATGGTAGACAATAGTCACCATACCTCTGTAATGATCATAAGCGTCTAAGTAGTGGGGCTTTTCTACAAGCCATTTTTTGTTAACTACATCATAAACATCAGAATCATATATGAGTTTTTCTGATTTCTTGTGATAACGTTTAGCAGCCATTAGTGCTGGTAAAAAATCCTCATCAACTTCGATCAGATGTTTGAAAAACGCTCTGGACGTAACAGTATTTACATACCGCGGTCCTTTAACACCTTTTTCTTGTACGCTGAGGCCTGAAAAACTTATTGAGGTTGTGATGGTATTTCCTCCAGACCCCATGTCTATCACACTCATGGAAGCACTTGATCTGTATAGGTTTGGTAAATTCAAGGCATAAATAGCTGCAACTGCGAAAAACACAGCAGCTATTATGACAATATGTATTTTGCCCTTCCACAAAATGCTAAAAAGTTCTTTCAGCTCGAGCGGTGCATCTTGCAAATCACTATTTAAATTAGTATTTTCTATATCGGTCATAATTCGTTTCTGAGATTCTCAATTTCTTCTTTGAGCTTATTATACTCATCTGATTTTTTCTTGAGAAACTTTTGTGCAAGCATTGCTTTTTCAGCTATACCCTGAGTGGTCAGTAAATAACTATAGCCTAATTTTTTATCCGAACGTTTAAAATTCTTTAATTTTATCCAGCCCTTGTCAATGAGAGCATTAATGATGTAGTTTGTTTTTCCTAAACTTACTCCTAGTTCCTTGGAAAGCTCACGCTGAGTTAAGTGAGGATTATCTTCAAACTTTTTTAAAATTAAATATTCGGCGTCAGATTTGTGCATTTTGAATTGAGATAGCTACCGCAGGACTTGATTGTTAAGTCCTGTGTATTTAAACTTTACTAAATGATGTTCAATCATTGAACGATCCATACATTATCATATGTTCACTAATTGAACAAATAATATTTAATACCTATTAAACAGAATAATTAGCTATATCTTAAATGCTTCAATAATCTCTTTTTGACCAACATTGGATGCTGGTATGTCTGCGGTTATTAAATGATTCACAAACCTTAATAAGATACTCACTCTTTCTTTGCTTTTTTTTGCTAAAAATGTTGCTTCCTTGTTTTTAAAAACCCCTTTTTCAATGACCAATTTGTCGCCGCTTTGAAATTCTTGCCTCGTAATTATTTGTCTGAAAATATCATTCTCGTCAGCTCTAGATTTGAGGTATACAATCACTTGATTTGGGATTTCTGCAGCTCTTTGACCAAATATCACCAAATGACTTACTCCTCGTGTTGATTTAATGCGACTCCATTTATCTAGTTCTGTATTGATTTTAACGAATAAGTAACGGGGAAACATGGTCTTGAGAGTTGTTGATTTCTTTTGATTTGGTCCTGCAAAAACAATCAGTGGTAAAAATACTTCAAAACCTTGATTTTCAAGATTCTTTTTGGCCCTCTGTTCTTCTTTTACTTTCGTATAAACCAAGATCCATTTAGAATTTGATGTTGACGTTGATATCATTTAGATCTTACCTGTATTTTGATTTTCCACTTGTGGTTCCCTGGAGACAATCAAGATGAATTGTTCGAACTAAAGCCAAAGAAATTAAATAGTATCAATTAATTCAAGGACGAGTTGGTTTCTTATGAAATGAACCTATTCTAGTCAGTCTATGGTTAAATTAAGTAATAATTTGCCAACTCACTATTCTCTAGACAAATTTCCTAAAAGCTATTGACGGCTGCGGCAGCTATCGCCATTTGGTAGATAATTTGTGTGAGCTCAGTTGCTGCTTTAGCCCCAGAAAAAGGTTGAACTTGAAGCGGGACAACGATGGTGTCACCTGGCTGCAATCCACCTGAAGAAACGCGTCTGAAAAAGGCACCACTCGATAACTGAGATGGGGATACTATGCTTCCATCTAACTTAATCAAATAAGTGTTGTCTTCATTGGCAAACTCATTTGCTCCACCACTTAATTGTATATAATCATCTACAGAAAGATTCATCCTATATACATGGGAATTATCCATATAGACTTCACCAATTACAGAGATTGTTTGTTGTTCAGCTGGTACATGTAGTTGATCTCCATCTTCGAGTACTATATCTGCTTCCGCACCATTAAGAATTGACTCTAAATCAACAACCAGTCTTCCCAATGCATTAATGTCAATAGACTCATTCCCTAATAATGTAGTTAGTTGAGTTATTGAGTTGACATTTAGACCACTCTGACCAAAGCCCCCAGCTTGACTCGATAACAGTATTTGTCTTTTCAATTCATTTTTCGCATCTTCAAGCCTTTTGAGCTCTGCTTCCTGTAATGATTTTCTTATAAAATAAGCTCCCTGCACAGAGCCACGATCGGTGATACCGCCCGCTCTTCTTACTATTTCACCCAGAGTTTGATTGTCTGAAATAGGATAAACACCAGCAAAAAATACTTCACCAGTAATCTCTACTGTTCCGGTATTTGTTGCCATCTGCTTAAGAGTGACTACATCCATCTCCTGCAATCTTGTTTGACTCATGCTTCGGGCATCAAACATTGATATAAATTCATTTGTAGAAGAGAATTGCTTTCCTTTAATCACCCTTCTACTAAGTTCTATCTCAGACTCATAAGTTGCATTCATGGGACCACCTGCGGCAGTGATAGAATCTTTGAGGTGCATATTCTCTGTCAAGGGATACTCTCCGGGAAAGTGGACGTTGCCAAAAATAGAAACCGTTCTTTTGTCTTTATCGGTTGTTGTTTGCCTATTAATAACCTCTAACACTGGGTCCAAGAGCTGCTGCCTACAGAGTCTAGTTAAGTTTGAAGTTAACTGTGAATCTTGTTGTGAGAGTATTTGTGTTTTCTTGCTCTCTGTGTCTATTTCTATTAATAATCTCTGAAACTGTTCAGGAGTTCTAATGTCTTTAAGATCCTCCACTGGAATTGACTTCTTGGTGCTAAAGCCGGCGGATTCAATCACAGTCACCGCTAAGTCTTCGGGAACAGTGCAATAGTTATAGACTGAGTATTCGTAGTAGCGTCTGATGTCTACTTCAGAAAGTACCTGACCTGTCACTGGGTTTATTGGTTTAAATTCCTCCGCTTGTTCTACTTGTTGTTCCAGTAATGATTTTCTAAGGCCGGTCAATGAACTCCATTCCCCTATTAAAACATTTCGCTGGGTTTCTTCATCAAATTCATATTCATCTTCAATCAGTCTAGTGGTTATTTGATCTTGGATGATCAGACTAGGGAATAAAATTATTTGATCTCTATCAGCTAGAACAAGATTGTCATCAGATTCTGGATTCTTAAAAACCTCCACTAAATCGGTTTGAAAAAATGTATAGTTTCGACTTGTTTTATCCTCTCTTTTAATCAGCACATAATGTAGATCGGTCATTGATAAGAAACCATCCGATGACTTCATTAGATCTCCTATTCTCATTCCTTTCTTCCATGGAAAGAACCCTGGTTGTGGAGCGTGGCCCGATACAAGCACTACATTCGTCAAATTATTAAGAACGGGATATACATTCAGCATATCTCCATGTTTTAATCCAAAATTATCAGGGTCATTTAAATTAACTGTGTGAGTTTCAAAACCCCTACCAAGGGCAGAAACTCTCTGTATTTCTGCACCAACTATGTCAGCTTTTGGTTTTAAGTTTCCTGCAAATTGTATCAAATCCCCTAATGTTTCATCATCTTTAAGTTCGTAGATACCAGGACGCACAACTTCTCCAGCCACTCCCGCAGTTTTAGTAATTGGTGGGATAAATATCACATCGCCTTGATTCATTTCAAGATCTTGACTCGTATCGCCTTTTAGTAACAAATCATAAAAATCAAGTGTTGCAATTACTTTTCCTTTTCTTTTTAATTGAACGTTCCTAAGTGATCCTGTTACATTTATACCACCAGTCTCAAAAAGTGCGTTTGTTAATGTTGTAAGTGAGCTTATTGTGAACATTCCAGGTTGAACTGTTTCACCAAGAACAAAAATATCGATAGACCTAAGTTTTCCCATAGTCACAACAATTGAGGTCCCTACCATTTGTTTGTCGACAATATCTTTCAATGTTTCCTGGAAATCCTGAAAGACTTCTCCTGCAACCCTAACAGGTCCAATTCCTGGTAGGAAAACGTCTCCAATCTTTGAGACACTCAGGCTCCATGAAGTATTCGTGCTACCAAATAATTGTACGTTTATTTCGTCGCCAGGACCTAACACATAGTCAGGTGGTGTTGGTAAATTTTTTAGTGTGTTTGATGCAGTCTGTTTGAAAAAGAAATCATATCCAAAATATGGAAGAGGTTCTTCGAGAAATTTCTCCTGTGGAGTGTTAGCAAAATCCTTTGCTCCTGTGTACCCATAATCTGTCTCTACAACTACAATCTTCTCTCCACTTTCTTCAGATTCTTCCTCTTCTTCATCCTTCTCTTCTTCATTTTGCTGGGTCTCTTGTCCACTGCTTGCTCTTTCAAGCAAATTAACAGCATCTGCAAGTTCAGCCATTTGGGCATTAACTGATCCAGATGGTATCAGGATAAATAACAGTAGGACTAGATATAATTCTTTCTTCATCTTGGGTAAGGTAGTAACACTGGTTGTTTCTTATCTAATAATATTGATCGTCAAGTCTCTTGGTTCACTCAGGTTAATTTAGATCTGTTGAAGCATTTTACCCATTTTATAGAGAAATTAAACTGGTTTAAGTGTAAAAAGTTACATTTAGTTACAACATCAAATTTCTATTTTTTTGTTGTGATGAAACTAATCTGGTTGTAAATTTTTAGAAAACCGGCACTCAAAACCAACTTTTCCTTGAACAGCTAAGGATGATGAATCCCATAAGCATAGGCAGCACCCTTTCCAAGATATCTCCTGGAGTATCAGGCAATTGATGCAAAATAACGGTCATTAAAAAACCTGTTACTATTGATA
>Ga0187827_10007946_pt1 | contig 11631 bp, 10 predicted proteins | sample ETNtaG_39_FD_167969 | JGI IMG/M metagenome (GOLD analysis project Ga0187827, IMG submission 167969) | Marine microbial and viral communities from oxygen minimum zone, Eastern Pacific Ocean - ETNP2014_SV_150_PacBio MetaG (Illumina Assembly) | ecosystem: Environmental > Aquatic > Marine > Hypoxic... | reverse complement strand
AATAGCTATCAAATCTGCCCTGCTACGCTCCGAAAAAGTTTTCATTGTTTCCCAATATAACTTTTGGGCGTGTATCCAGGTACGAAAAAAAAGGCATTCTTATCTAATTCCAATAATATTGAATTGCTTATAGCCCTGAGACTTGCCGAACGCGGTTTGGATTCCATCAAACCCATCTCACCAAAAAAGTCCCCCACGGTTCGGATAGCAATACTTTTATTGATTTTATAAATCTCCATTTTACCGGAAAGGACGATGCACATCGTTTCTTTGAAGTCTCCCTCCGCAAGAAGTACCTCCCCGGAATTCACAGAAACCAGATTCCCCTCGTAAAGAAGGCGCAATAAACCCGCCTCCGAAATAAATTTTGCGTAAAGAGACTTTCTTTAAAACTTCGAGTGGTTCACGGCGCACCATAAATTTAATTCCCTTAGGGTTCTCTTAATACTATCGGCACAATCAGCACGGGTTTGCACCGGTGAGCAAGAAATACTCCACATCGCCTGATATCACTATGAACCGATTTGTATTTTTGACAATAAATACTCAGGTTTTCGGTTTTTCGATATATTTACGCTCTACTTAAGCAGGAATTTCATCATACCTCTGGCTACGCTACATACTCCAGTATTCAGAGGATGTTTGCCTCTGTCAAGAGCTAGGTCATAAAAACCCCTAATTGACAAGCACTTATACGGTTGACTTGATACGATCCCTTCATTTATAATTATCAATTTCCCAGAACCGTCGCTAAAAAGGGCTATGACCACAAACTCATCAATGGCAGACAAACCTAATTCCAAATCTATTAATAGTTTAGAGTTGATCGGCTCAACACCATTGGTTAAACTGAACAATATCGTACCATCCAATGGTTCTAACATTTACGCTAAACTGGAGTATTTCAATCCGGGTGGCAGTGTTAAGGACCGGATTGCTTTGGCCATGGTGGAAGATGCTGAAAACCGGGGGATTTTGAAGCCCGGCTCCACCATTATTGAGCCCACCAGTGGCAATACAGGAATCGGTCTGGCTCTCGTTGGCGCGGTGAAAGGCTACGAAGTTATTCTCGTTATGTCAGAGAATATGAGCGCCGAGCGCAGGATGATTCTTGAAAGTTTTGGCGCGAAAACAGAATTGAGCCGTGCTGAGTTCGGCATGGAAGGCACGATTGAAAGGGCGGAAGAACTAGCGGCTGAACATCCTGAATACTTCATGCCCCAGCAGTTCAACAACACCGCAAACCCAGAAGTTCACAGGAGGACGACCGGGCCGGAAATTGTCGCCGCAATGGGTGATGAACCAATTCACGCATTGGTGGCAGGAATAGGCACCGGAGGAACGATCACCGGGTGCGGGGAAACGATAAAACAACATTTTGACGATGTAAAAATAGTCGGTGTTGAGCCAGCGACTTCCGCTGTTCTTTCGGGTAAAAACCCGGGACCACATAAAATTCAGGGAATCGGGGCCGGATTCAAACCGAAAGTATTAAATATGGATATTGTCAGCCGTATCCTCCCGGTAAGTGACGAAGATGCGTTTGCATATTCGCAGAAATTGGCCAGCAAAGAAGGTCTTATGGTAGGCATCTCATCAGGAGCCTCCGTTTGTGCCGCTTACAAAATGGCAGAAGAGTTGGGATCTGGAAAAAACATTGTAGTCATCCTCCCAGATACCGGAGAACGCTACTTCAGTTTTCATCAATATTTTTAAGGAAGCAGATTGCATGGGATACGTAAAAGGACTTAAATGTAAAGAGTGTAAAAGAGAATTCCCCAAAGAACCGATTCATGTTTGCGAGTTTTGTTTCGGTCCATTGGAGGTTGACTACGATTATGAAGCGATTGGAAAAAAGGTAACGCGAGAATCCATTCAAGCCGGCCCCCCTTCCATGTGGCGTTACAAAGAATTTATGCCCCTGGATGAAGACAATAAAGTTGGCCACCATGTTGGGTTCACCCCTTTGGTGCGTGCCAAGAATCTGGGAAAAGCGCTCGGACTCAATAATCTTTATGTGAAAAACGATTCTGTCAACCACCCCACTTTTTCGTTCAAAGACAGAGTTGTCGCGGTGGCTGTATCGAAAGCTATTGAATTCGGATTCGACACCATTTCTTGTGCATCCACAGGTAATCTGGCTAACTCGGTTGCCGCTCACTCGGCGGAAGCGGGACTGAAGAGCTGTATCTTTATTCCAGACGGTCTAGAAGCGGGAAAAATTCTCGGTACTATGATTTATGGAGCACAGTTGATTGCCGTCAACGGAGCTTATGACGATGTCAACCGACTATGCAGTGAAATCGGAGCTCATCACAAATGGGCTTTCGTGAACATAAATATCCGCCCCTATTATGGAGACGGATCCAAATCTTACGGATACGAAATCGCAGAGCAATTGGGATGGAAAACCCCAGATAATGTCATCGTTCCCGTTGCGGGAAGTTCGCTGATCACAAAAATTTGGAAAGCGTTTCATGAATTTGAAATGCTCGGCCTGCTCGATGGTAAAGTCCAATCTAAAATTTTCGCGGCGCAGGCAACCGGGTGTTCCCCCGTCACCACCGCTATCAAGAATGGAACCGATGTCATCACTCCGGTAAAACCAAACACCATCGCCAAATCTATCGCCATTGGCAATCCGGCAGACGGCTATTACGGCGTCAAAACCACCAAGGAAAGCGGCGGCTATGGCGAAGATATCAATGATGAAGAAATTGTAAAAGCAATGAAACTTCTTGCGGAAACTGAAGGTATTTTCACAGAAACCGCAGGTGGCGTAACTGTTGGAGTCACTAAAAAGTTGGTAGAACAAGGCCGCATCAAACCAGATGAAACAACTGTCATATGTATAACTGGAAACGGACTCAAAACGGTTGAAGCTTTGAGCGGTCAGTATGCCGACCCCGTAGTGATAGAACCTAAGCTAAACAGCTTTGAAGAAATATATTCTAATAGCGTAACTGCATAACAGTATCAAGGAGACCTTAAAAATGGCAGTCAAAGTAAGAATTCCCACCCCTTTAATGAAGCTGACAGACAATAAGGCTGAGGTGTCTGCTGAAGGGGGTACAATTTCTGATATTCTCAACAACTTGGAAAACCAATTCAACGGAATCAAAGAACGGATTTGCGAAGAAAATGGGGCTCCAAGGCGATTCATAAATATTTACCTCAATGAAGAAGACATTCGCTTCCTCGATGGTGAAAAAACAGAAGTGAAAGACGGGGACGAAATCTCGATCATCCCAGCAATCGCAGGTGGAGTTGGAGCCTGATGATCGACTTTACCGATGAGCAGATAGAGCGCTACAGCCGTCATATCATCCTTCCTGAAGTAGGTGGCGCGGGCCAGCAAAAAATGTTGGAAGCCAGGGTCCTGCTTCTCGGAGCGGGGGGGCTGGGTTCGCCCGCCGCGTATTATCTCGCCGCCGCTGGCATAGGCAATCTCGGGATTGTTGACTTCGACACGGTTGACCTCAGCAATCTCCAGAGACAGATCATCCACTCGACCGAGCGGATCGGTATGCTCAAAACTGAGTCCGCTAAAAAGACTATCCAGGCTCTCAATCCAGATGTAAAAGTAACCCTCTACAACGAAAAACTGGACTCTGGCAATATCATAAAGTTGTTGGAGAACTATGATTACGTTGTGGACGGATCAGATAATTTCCCGACACGGTACCTCGTGAATGATGCCTGCGTCATGAAAAATAAAACCCTCATTCACGGCAGTATCTACAGGTTTGAAGGGCAGGTCACCGTTTTCAAATCCGATGAGGGTCCATGCTATAGGTGTTTATATCCGGAGCCGCCTCCACCAGGAATGGTCCCCAACTGTCAAGAAGGCGGGGTCCTGGGTGTTTTGGCAGGGGTGATTGGAAACCTGCAGGTTGTAGAAACGTTAAAACTTATTTTAGGAATTGGCAAACCGCTGATCGGCAAACTCCTTATCTACGATGCCCTGAACACAGAGTTTCGGAATCTAAAGTTAAGGAAGGATCCTAAATGCCCTGTTTGTGGTGAACAGCCAACTATTAAGGAATTGGTCGATTACGAAGAATTTTGTGGTTTGCCGAGGTAATTCTGAATCATATCAAGGATTATTTCATTTTATCTGCGACGTTTTGTTTATTTTGAAATCTAATCCTTCATGTCAAAACTTAAGATGAAGCTCTCACTGCCAACAGAAGTCCAGACACCCAGTTGCCCGGTTATCACAGATGACTCGGTGCTCAAGACAATCGGAAATACCCCTCTTATCCGGATCAAAAATCTTGGTCAGGAATACAAAGGCGTAACCATCTTCGCCAAGGCAGAATGGAAAAACGCGGGTGGGTCGGTCAAAGCGCGTCCTGCTCTTAAAATGATCGAGGACGGTGAAAAATCCGGCGCGTTGACAAAAGATAAAATTATACTCGACTCCACTTCAGGCAATACTGGAATCGCTTACGCGCTGATAGGCAAGATAAAAGGCTATAAAGTAAAACTGGTGATGCCAGCCAACGTCTGCAATGAACGAAAAGGCCTCATGGCTGATTTCTACGGTGCTAAAATTGTAACATCCAGTCCTTTTGAAGGGTCTGACGGAGCAATCCTTCTCGCTAAAAAAATATACGAAGAAAATCCCGACATCTATTTCATGCCAGACCAGTACAACAACGACTCCAACTGGAAGGCACACTACGAAACAACCGCAAAAGAAATCTGGACGCAAACGGACCATCGCGTTACCCACTTTGTCGCAGGGATTGGCACCGGTGGAACCATTATGGGAGCCACCCGCGGTCTCAAGGAATTCAATAAAGATGTCCAATGTTTCGCATTAGAGCCGGAAGAGGAGCTACACGGACTGGAAGGCCTAAAGCACATGGCTAGTTCAATCGTTCCCGGAATTTATGATGAATCCATCCTCGACGGCAAGATAAGCGTTTCAACTGAATATTCTTATGACATGGTTGAAACCCTCGAAAAAGAGGAAGGTATTCTTGTAGGCCATTCATCGGCGGCGGCACTTTGCGGTGCACTTAAACTTGCAAAAAGAATCGAAAAAGGGGTCATCGTCACGGTCTTTCCAGACAGTTGCGATCAATGCTACGTCAATTTCGGTAAATTCAAAGAATATCTGGATGAACATCAATCCCACAAACTGCCTAAAGCTGACGGATAATCCTCCTAGCCCTGGCATACCATGCCCCGATTCCAAAAACATCTCTTCATCTGCAATAATAAGCGCACCGAGGATGATCCGCGCGGTTCATGCTCCGCATGTGGGTCAGACGATTTACTCGATTACGCGAAGGGACGCATCCACGAAATGGGATTAAAAGGAAAGGTGCGGGTCAATAAGGCTGGATGTCTCGACGCCTGCGCTCATGGGCCGGCGATGGTCGTTTATCCAGACGATGTCTGGTACTCCCCAAAAACAAAAGAAGATATGGAAGAGATTATAAAGGAACATGTCCAAAACAACCGCACTGCCAACCGACTTGTCATAGAGTTCAAGAAAAAGAACTGACTTTCGATCAGGTTTATTTAACACCATTTCCTGCTTGCAGATTATAAAGTTTCCAGTAAACCCCATTTTTTTGAAGCAGTTCCTTTTGAGTTCCATACTCAGCGATTCGCCCTTCCTTAAGCACCAGAATCTTATCAACATGCTTCAATGTGGAAAGTCTGTGGGCGATGATGATAGATGTTCTGCCTCGTATGATCTCTTTAATCGCATTTTGTATATGGCGTTCCGTTTCTGTATCAATACTTGATGTCGCTTCGTCAAGAACAAGAATTCTGGGATCAGCCGCCAAAGCTCTGGCAAATGAAAGCAATTGTTTTTGCCCGAGAGAAAGAACACTGCCTCGTTCTCGAATTTCCTGATCATACTTACCTGGCAGGCGATCAACGAATGTATGTAAATTGACTGACTGCGCGACCGATTCAATATATTCGGATGGCAAGTCCGTATTTCCCAATCGAATATTGTCTAGAATGTTTCCTGAAAACAGAAACACATCCTGCTGAACCAGTGATATCTGACGGCGCAGGTCGTACTTGCTCATTTTGCTAATAGAAACACCGTCCAACAATATATCCCCACGACTGATTTCATAAAATTTGCATAGAGCATTGACAAGAGATGACTTCCCAACCCCTGTCGCGCCAACCACTGCCAGGCTCTCCCCTTCTCTAACAGAGAATGAAATATCTTTAAGGACGAAATCATCCTTCTTATAGCCAAACCACATATTACGAAACTCAACTTCACCACGCATTCGCTTGACTGGAAGCGGAGTGGGCGGATCACTATAATCTTCAGGCGTGTCCAGTAATTCGAAGGTCCTCTCCGCCGAAGCGATGGCGGTTTGAATAATATTGAATTTCTCAGCAAGGTCCCGAATTGGCTCAAAGAATTTCTGCAAGTATTGTAAAAAAGCGACTAGGACACCAAGCTGCATCTGATCCTGAACAAACTTACCCCCTCCATACCAAATCACCAATACCATCCCAAAGGCGCTGAATACATCAATTGAAGGGAGATAGATGGCGTTGTAGTGAATCGCACGGAGGTCTTCTTTAACTTTGTCATCGTTAATCGCTCGGAATTTTTCATGATGGATTTTTCCCCGGTGAAAGAGATGAACCGTTGGCATGCCAGAAAGGTTTTCTTCTAAAAACGTATTCAACCGGGTTACATGAGCGCGATTTTTTCGCAATGCATCTCGCGCTCGAACACGGTAGGCCCTTGTCGCAAGGTATAGCAGTGGAAATACGGTGCATACAACCAGCGTCAATTGCCAGTCCAGATACAACATGACGCAAAGGATACCCATCAAGGTAAACAAGTCGCTGAAGACAAGGATTAATCCGGATGTCAGCATCTCGTTAAGAACCTCAACATCATTAACCACTCGTGTTACAAGTTTTCCTATTGGATTCTTGTCAAAAAACTTGAACGACATTCGGTGCAAGTGGGCAAAGGTTTGGGTCCGCAAGTCATACATCACCTTTTGCCCGATGTATTGCATCAAATAGGTTTGAACAAACTGGCAGACAAACGCCAAGCCCAAAATAGAAAGATAAACAAGCGCAAGCTGATTCAGTCCTTCCAGGTTTGAAACCGAAATATAATCATCTATCGCTATTTTAGTAAGATAGGGTCCGGCAAGGCTTAATATAGAAACGCAAAAAAGAAAAAATATTGCGAGTAGTACTAGCGCACGATAGGGTTTCAGGTAAACAACCACTCTTTTGAACAAAGTCCAGTCAAGGTAGCTATCCTGTAAACTTTCCTCATGCAGTTTGCTCATTGAAGAGTGATCTCCATTTCCATTGCAAGCGCCTGATTTTTGTACGACCGTGCATATTCCCCATTCAGCCACATCAATTCATCGTGTGTCCCATCTTCCACAACAGTTCCGTCATTCATAACGACAATGCGGTCCGCCTTGCGCACTGCGGACAGGCGATGAGAAACTATCACCGTTGTAACTCCGCGAGTTAATTCTTTTATATTGGATAAAATGCCCTCTTCTGTTTCCGCGTCGAGGCTGGAGAAGGCATCATCCAGAATGAGGATTTTGTGGCGGGTCAACAGTGCCCGTGCCAGAGCGATGCGCTGGACTTGTCCACCTGATAGAGATACCCCCCGCTCTCCAACAAGGGTATCCAATCCACCAGGAAAGCGACTCATATCATTTAGTAAACCTGCTTTTTTAACGACCTCATTTATTTCATCGTCTACAACCTCGTTCACGCCAAAAGTAATATTTTCCCGGATAGTGGCAGAAAACAAATAGGGTTCCTGATTAACGTATCCAATATTTTCTCGAAGCACCGATAATGGAATTTCGCGAATCGAATGACCATCAATGAACAAGGTGTCCTGGGATGCTTCATATAAACGAGGAATCAATTGAACAAGAGTGCTTTTGCCGGAACCGATCACACCAACCACCGCCAGGATTTGCCCTTTAGGAATTTTTAATCGAATATCCTTCAGGCTTTCCTGTTTGGCCTCTGGATAGGTGAAACCAAGCCCACGAAACTCTATCTCGCCTGCCAATTCATTGATCGCCTTAACAACTTCTTTGTTATCGCTTATGCCCGCCTGAGCTGAAAAAATTTCCTGAATTCTGCTCATGGCCGCTTGCCCCTTCTGGGTGAGGTTAGCGACATAGCCGATTCCCATCATTGGCCACGACAACATCAACAAGTAACCGTTAAAGCCCACGAAGGAACCGAGGGTCATTTCTTCTCCTATCACAGCCTTGCCGCCAACCCAAAGGGAGATCATCGCGGCCACACCAACAGTCAACATGAGTGAAGGTGTGAAAACTCCAAACAATCGGGTCACTCTTAAATTCTTCTTAATGTATTCAAGGTTGAGTTTATCAAATTTTCTTTTCTCTGTTTCTTCCTGCACAAACGCATGCAAAACACGAATGCCCGCAAGGTTCTCCTGAACATGTGATGTGATTTTCGAAAGATGCTCCTGCACCGCTTCATGACGGCGGCCCATCTCAGGTAGAAATTTCCAAAATAGAATGGAAAGGACTGGAAGCGGAACCAGAACAACAAGGGTAAGCGAGGGATTGATCCAAAACATCAGACTGACACTACATACTATGACCACTGCACAATCTATCATTATGAGCAAACCAAGGCCTACGAAGTCCCGAACCGCACGCAGGTCGTTGGTAGCTCGGGACATGAGGTCGCCTATTTTCTGGTTTAGAAACCAGACTTTGTCCAGCGACAGAAAATGAGAAAAGAGATTATTGGAAATGTCCGCTTCAACTTTACGGGAAGGACCAAACAGAAATTTTCTCCAACCAAAACGGGACAATGCCTGCACAGTGGCAATAACAAAAAGCATTCCACCAAATCCCGCAAGATCAGAGCGCGAAGGCCCTTTGGGTAGTTCGTCTACCACCAGTTTGAGTAACCAGGGTATCGATAAAGCTGTAATGTCAGCTATCAATAATGCGAAAATACCAATCGTCATTTCACGACGATATTTACGCATGTATGGAAGGTAGGGTTTTATTTTTTCCGGGATCATTTGTTGCAGCAGGAAAGAAAAAGTATTTCCCGTGGTCTCCATTAGGAAGGAGTCAGGCCAGCCCGTGCGATAGAATCATAACCAAGGTTCCCATACAGAGGGAAACAAGGTTTTTGTATCCTTTCTCATGCTCTTCGTAAACTGTCGGCAGAAGATCGCCTATTGATATAAACAGGAAAGTCCCCGCCGAAATACCAAGTGCCGTTGCGACCGTATAATCGTCAAGCCCTTGAAAGATAAATACAGCGAATAAAGCGCCGACAGGGGTCGCCAATGAAAAAATAAACATGGACCATAAAATTTTCTTCTTGGAATATTCTCCACCCTTTACCAGCAAACTACTCAATGCCAGCGCGGCTGGAAATTTGTGAATTGTCACAGCGAGAATAATAACAACACTTAGGTTCATCATGGTCCCTGCACCAATGGCAATTCCATCAAGGATACTATGGAGACCGATCCCGACATATGCGGAAAGCCCAACCTTGTGATAATTACACTCACCCTCTTCACAAGGGTGCACCATGATAAATTTTTCCAGCACGAAAATAAGAAGAAATCCGAACATTATTGAATAACCCAACTGGCTACCCAGAACCGGAGAAATTTCCGGAAGAACATGAAAAAAAACGGCACCCAACAAAATACCAGCGCAAAAGCTGATAACGAGACGAAAAGTCTCCTGTGACCACATCTTGATTGTTGGAATCCACCCCCCGATCATCGAGATCGTGAAAACAAACATTAGAAATGGATAAAATATTGCCTTTTCCATATACCTCCAGGTAAATCAGGGAATTGATATTGGATCTTCCGTAAGGCCAACTACAACCCCGGATTAAGCTGATTAATTTGCTAGCAGGTTTATATGCTAGTCCTTTGATGTTGAATTGGCTAACATGGGTGCCAGAATTCGTGATAAAATTCTGAAATTGTTTCGCCGGACATAGTAATGCTGGTGAATTAAGCAAATTAGCATATATAAATTCAATAATCTATAAAGAATCCGTTGGTTCGCCTCCCGGCAAGATACTTGACCATTCGGACTATATTTCTTCAGACTTTGGGAAATCATAACATGTACGCAGTCATTCTGGCTGGAGGTAGCGGCACACGCTTCTGGCCTAAAAGCAGGGAACAACTTCCCAAACAATTACTAAAAATCACTGGTCAGGGAACAATGATCCAGAATACCCTCGACCGAATGACGCCGGTCATTCCGCCTGACAACACCTGGGTGATTACCAACGAAAACCACGCGCTCGAAACCTGTCGTCAACTGAAGCCGATGGGGTTTTGTCCTTCCCGGCTGATCGCCGAACCCGTTGGACGTAACACTGCCGCCGCCATCGGATATTCTGCCCGTATTTTAAGCGAATCCGACCCTGATGCCACCATGGCAGTTTTTCCTGCGGACCACGCTATCACCACCCTCGAAGCTTTTTGTGAACTGCTACAACGCGCCAAGACAGTTGCAAAAAAAGGCCACCTCGTTACTCTGGGTATCAAACCTCTGGCGCCCGAAACTGGCTATGGATATATCAAGCAAGGTCAGGCCCTTGAAGATGGCGCTTTCAAGGTGGACCGATTCGTCGAAAAGCCCGATCAGCAAACAGCAGAAACTTATCTTAAAGAAAGTGGCTATTACTGGAATAGCGGCATGTTCGTGTGGAAAGTATCCACCCTGCTCAATGAAATTAAGATACACTTGCCAGAACTACACGCGCAACTCGATGCTCTCGCCACGAATACTTTCGAAGCAAAAGGGCAATACCCGTACCGAATGTTGAATGAATCGGGAAGGAACATTTTTTCATCGTTGAAATCCATTTCCATTGACTATGGCCTGATGGAAAAATCTAACAACACTGCGGTTCTGCCGGCAAACATAGGATGGAACGATGTTGGAGCATGGACCGCACTCGCGGATGTTTCTGTGAAGGATTCCCGAGGTAACGTGATCGCAGGAAACGTAATCGCCGTGGATAATAGCGAATCAATCATTCAGGGTGGCAACAGACTGGTTGCTACACTGGGATTGAAAAATATGATCGTGGTGGACACGCCCGACGCATTATTAGTCTGCCCGAAAGACCAGGCACAAGACGTAAAGAAAATTGTCGAGCAAATCAAATTGGAAAAACGACCCGAAGCCGTCACCTCAATGACGGAAATCCGTCCATGGGGAAGTTATACTATTCTTCAAAAAGATGCCAATTATCAGGTCAAACGCATCGAAGTTCTTCCCGGCGAATTGTTGAGCCTGCAGTCGCACCATCACAGGAGCGAACACTGGACGATCATTAGCGGCACGGCCCAGGCCCAGGTTGATGAAGTATCTCACAACCTGACACGAAACCAATCCATCGAAATTCCCCAGGGAGCCAAACATCGACTGGTCAACTCTGGTGAATCCCCACTCATAATCATCGAAGTCCAACTCGGCGACAAGCTCGACGAAAACGACATCACCCGCTACGAAGATAAATACGGCAGAGCGTAGAAAAATTTTAAAGCAAGCCTGATCTAGTGAACCGCAAAGTCGCAAAGGGCGCAAAGAGAGATAAAGT
>Ga0187827_10007941_pt1 | contig 11639 bp, 8 predicted proteins | sample ETNtaG_39_FD_167969 | JGI IMG/M metagenome (GOLD analysis project Ga0187827, IMG submission 167969) | Marine microbial and viral communities from oxygen minimum zone, Eastern Pacific Ocean - ETNP2014_SV_150_PacBio MetaG (Illumina Assembly) | ecosystem: Environmental > Aquatic > Marine > Hypoxic... | reverse complement strand
ATTGCGATGCCTATTTTTGAGGCTGATTTGGTAATTAATATGCCTAAATTAAAGACACATGAATTAATGAGGTACACTGGCGGGGTAAAAAATTTGTTAGGGACATTACCTGGTGGGCTGAAGCAGCAATGTCACTTGATAGCTAAAGATGAAGATAAATTTGGTAATTTGTTGTTGGATATTTATCAGCATATTAAACCTGGACTGACTATCATGGACGGCATTCTTGGATTAGAGGGGGAAGGTCCTGGCTCTGGAGGGACCCCTAAGAAGACCGGGTTGCTACTTGCTTCTAAGAATGCTATTGCTCTTGATATTGTTGCGGAACAGATAATTGGTTTTAAGCCTGAGGAAGTAGCTACAACTAAGTATGCTGTTGAGAGGGGAATATTTAGTAGTTTTGATGATGTTGAGATTGTGGGGGAGTTTGTTAAGATTGATTATGTGAAGCCAACAAGAGCTGCAACTAAAGTTCCTAAGTTTTTCCATGATCTTGTTTTTAGGAATGCAATGGTTTACCCATTTATTGATGTTGATAAGTGCAAGAAATGTATGATTTGTGTTAGGGTATGTCCTGTGAAGACTATTGAGGTTAAAGGTGATGGAGAGGATAAGGTTGTTTTTGTTAAGAAGAAAGAATGTATACATTGTTACTGCTGTCATGAAATGTGTCCCTATAAGGCAATTGACCTGAAGAGCTCATGGTTTATTGAGTTGTTGAGGAAGGCTAGGAGTAAATTAAAGAAAAGTAAATAAAATTTATATATTGGTGTTAATATTAGGTATTGTAGGTGGTTTAGATGGAATATAAAACTATTAAAGATTTAGATGTTTCTGGTAAAAGGGTTTTAGTAAGGGTGGAATTTAATGTTAAATTAAACAAAGGAGAGGTAGGCGATGATACTAGGATTAAAGAATCACTACCCACTTTAAAATATCTTCTTGAGAAAAATGCTAGATTAATACTTCTCGCGCATTTAGGAAGACCACAGGACGAACTGAGTGGGGGGAAAAGTGTTGAAGATGTAAAGAAGGATAATTCACTTGCACCTGTTGCAAAACATCTTTCTGGATTATTGGGGATGGATGTTAAGATGGCTCCTGATAGTGTAGGAGATGAAGTGAGAACAATGGTAAATGAGTTGAAGGATGGAGGGGTTTTATTACTTGAAAATTTAAGGTTGTATAAAGAAGAGCTTGATAATGATTGTGAGTTTGCTAAGACTCTTGCTAGTTATGGAGATATTTTTGTCTTTGATGGGTTTGGTGTTGCGCATAGGGTTCAGGCTTCACCAGTTGGTGTTCCTCTTGAGATGATTGCCCAGGGTAAGGAAGTTGCAGCAGGGTTACTTATGGATAAGGAACTTAGGCTGTGGGAAGAGGCTAGGAAAAAGGAAGGGCATAGGCTTTTAGTTATTGGTGGAAAAAAGTTAAATGAGAAAGTAAAAGCGGTTGGTAATCTCTATAAGGCTGTTGATTCTGTTTTGGTTGGTGGCGCTGTTTATAATATCATAATTGCTGGAAAAGGAATTGCTGTTGGTGATTCGCTAATAGAAGAGAAGGGCAAAGACTATACTGGAAAAGGAAAGGAATTGTCTGGAGAGGTAGGGAATTTATTGCTTGCAAAGAGAGTTGTTATTGCAAAGAAAGGGGATTTTTCTGATTATAGGGAAATCTCTGTTGATGATGGGGTTCCTAATGGATATATGATAACGGATATTGTTATTGATGATGATATTAAGGCAGAGATTGAAAAGGCGCAAGTAGTAATCTGGTTTGGTAATATTGGGATAAGTGATGCTGAAGTTAATGGGGCACATCCTTTTGCTAAGGGGACTGAAGATTTTAAGAAAACAGTTAGTAAAAATGCTTATGTTATTGTGGGTGGTGGGGATTCGATTACTGCTTCTGAAGGATTAGCTAATAGTGTTATTTCAACTGGAGGAGGAGCTGCTATTGCACTTTATACGACAGGTACGTTAGATGCTTTAGAAGCTTGGAAAGGTAATAAGGATTATTTTAACTGATAGTTGATAATGGGATAATAAAGTTTATATACTAATTTTTATAATTTTTATTTTATGGTTGATAAAAGGGAAGTGTATAAAAGATATAATCGAATGTTGGAAACGGCATTGCAAAAATATTTTCAAACTTATTCTTCACAGCTTAATTCAGATGAACCATTAATTAAAATTAAGTTATTTGAAAGATTAAAACCTGTTCTTGATAGATCTGCTGTGATTAAGAGGAATTTACCTGGGAAATATGTTCCAATGCAAGAAGTTTATAGGGAGCTATACTCTGAAATATATGGATCACTATATTTTGAAATGTTAAGGGAAGGTAATTTAAGCGAGATTTCTAAGTTTGAGAAAATGGTTTTTAGGGGGCTAATTAAGAAACTGTTACGTTTTAACTTTAGAAAGTTTATCAAACTTGCAATTAGGCAAGAAGTGGGGATGATATTTAGAAGTAGTTTAGAACGTATTACCTCATTAATGGTATTCCGCCAGGGGCATTTTTGTTTTAGGTTTGTTTCTTTGATTTTTCTTCTTTCTAGTATAAATGCTATGGCAACATTAGTTATTGAAGGGGCAAAAATACCTTATGTTACGAATTTTGCAAAAATTGCCCATATTCAGAGAAGTATTGATAATATTGTACGTATAGTCATGTCAAATCGAGCGTATTCTGAAGGCGTAGGAGTTACAATGGGTGGTTTAGTTAGTAGGGGTGGAGCCAGAAATGAGATGGGTAGATATGATAAGGCTTTGGCTAATGCTTATAATGATAGTATAAAACATTGGCTTGAAGCTAATGGGTTTTTTGATGAGGGTCTATGGAGGGAATTTATGGGTGCTCCGCCTGATAAGGCTGCGTTGTGTTTAAAGAGACTAATAAGGGGAAGATTATCTAATGAATATCGTATTATTGTTTATTCTAGTATTACTAATAATATTGATGTAAGTGAAGAATGGGATAGGGAAGTTTCAAAAGGCACTCAACAATTTGAGCCAATTAGGAACGTAGTACAAATTGTAGATGCATTTATAGAGAAATACGATAGATTTGGTGGAGTTGCAGTACAATCCAAAGGGAAAGTAAAATTTCAGAATGTTACCCAACGAAGACTTGAAAGGAGTACAAATATTATTGGGGTGAATATTACTAGAGAAGGTTTTTTGAGTTTTGAAATAGTTCGAAGGTATAGGATGCTAGAGAATGGTAAAGTCTTAATGAGGAATGCCATTATCACTTTAACAATAGTTCCAGATAAACACCATGGGCCATTTCTACCTATTTATTTTAATCCAAAGAGAGGTTAACTTTTAGCAATTCGTTTAATTCTTTTTCTAGTTGTTTTTTTATTTCTTCTATGTTTATTTTACTTAATTCTTCTTTTGTTTTTGATATTTTTGTATTGCAATTGATTATGTCTTCATTTGTTTTGTTTAGGTCGGTTTGAGATTTTTCAATGTCTTTGTTTGTTTGGTTATTTTCAATTTTTTCTTTGATTTCTAAAAGTTTGTTTTTTAAGTTGTTATGTTTGGCTATGAAACTTTCGAAGAAGTCTTTAGTTAGGGTTTTTATTTCTTCTATTGTCTTTTCTTTTTTTCTATCTTTTAATTCGATTTCATTATTTGCTGCTGAGCTACTTAATTTTTCTAGGATGGATATTATTTTTAGTTCTTTGTCGTTGAGAATTGTAGTTATTGGATCTTTGAGGTAATCTTCTATTAATTTTTGGTTTTCGAAAGCTAGTCTCTGATATTTTTTTAATGCTGTTTCTAGTACTGAGAATGATTGAGATAGTCTTGAATTGTTATTGCTAAACTCTTTTTGGGTTTCTTCTTTTTCTTCTTTAAGTTTATTGAATTTTGAATAATCTTCTGAGTTTTTTAGATTTTGGATATTTTTGGTGAATGTTTCTTTTAAGTTATTTAGCTTGCTGCTTGAATTTTCTAAATCAGTCATATCCTGGCTTAATGTACTCTTTTGTTTTATTTGGTTATTTAGTGAGATGACACGTTCACTGATTTCGTTAATTTTGCTTATGTTTTTTTCTTCTATGTTTTTCCTTAATTCTTTTATTTGGTTGTCAAACTCTTTTATGTTTTCTGCAACTGCTCTTGATTCATTTGAAAAGAATTCCTGCATTATTTGATATTGTTTTATTGTGTTACTTCCTAAATTGTTTAGGGTATTTCCGAATGAATTACAGAATTCTAGAACTTTATTGTATTCGTTGTCTATGACTATCTGTTTTAGAAAAATCTCTATTTTTCTTATGTACGCATCTCTGTTTCCTTCCATCATTTGTATAGCTCTGAAAGGAATTTTTGGGTTTTGTAGTTGGGCAGTTTTTAGGGTTTCTAAGTTAGTTAACGTTTTTTCTTTTATTTCGCTTATTTTGTCTTTAGTGTTGCTTATTTCAGTGTCTAATTCTTTGAATATTTCTTTAGTTTTTGAGCTAAACCATTCTTGTAACTGGTCTGTTTTTAGCTCTTCTTTAGGAACTTCTTCTTCTTTTGCAAATAATTTCTTAATAAACTCGAACATTTGACTGAATAATGCTAAAATATTTATAAAGGTTGTTTTTAATATAGCTTATGAAAAGAAAGTATAAAGGGAAGCCGAAGTATCAACAAGATATAGCTAAAGAGAGGATTTCTAAGCTATTTTTGGAGGCTAAGGGAGTTTTTAGTAAGGATGCTAAGCTGGCTAATAGATACGTTCATTTAGCCCGTAAAATAGCTATGAAATATAAGGTTAGGATTCCTTCGAAGTTTAAACGTCGGTTTTGCAAGCATTGCTATAGTTATTTGGTTCAAGGTAAGAATAGTAGAGTGAGGTTACAGAAGAGTAAAGTTGTTATTTCTTGTTTGGACTGTAAGAAGTTTATGAGGTTTGAAATTAAAAAACAGAAATAATGTGTGGATTATTTGTTCTTATCCGTATAGTAAGATATCATTTCCTTTGCTTCTTTCTTTGAGGAGGATTTTTCCTATGTTGTTGTTCTTTTTTATTTTTATTAAACCAGTTGCTCCTGATTTTGCTGTTAAAAGATATTCTTCGTTTACATAAATGTCAATATCTTTGTGTTCATTCTCAACACCTATGTCGAAGACAATGAATTTGCTTTTTAATTCAAGGTTGTAGGGAAGTTCTTCCCCTTTTTCTCTTGGGGTGCTGCTACTTGTTCCTTCCTGTGATTGGATATCTATACTGATACCTAATTTTTCTTCGATTTTGTTAATGTGCTGTCCTTGTTTACCTATGATTCTTGAGATGCAGTCTTCTGGGACTTTTACAACTGCTTTGTTGTTTGAGATGACATCTACTTCTGGATTGTCGCAATATTTTTGAAATTCTTCTACTATTGGGGATGCTGCTAACTTATGAATTCCTGGTTTGGTTTCTTGGCCGCTTTCTACTGGTATTACCACTGTTTGTTCACCGTAGGAATAAATTTCGTAACTTAATTGCCCTGTTTCAAATTCATTAACTACTACTACTGGACGGGCTAAGTCTGCTTCCGTCATTCCGTTTGGAACTTTTACGGTCATCTTTAGGCTAAGTACTTTGTTTATAACTCCGTCTTTTATGAAGACTACTGTGTCAATAATTTGGGGAATAACTCCCATCTCAACTCTTCCGATAAATCTTTGGATTGCATCAATCGGATTTGTAGCATGAACAACTCCTACCATCCCAACACCAGCTAGACGCATGTCCCCGAAAAGCTGGAAATCTGAAGTGTTTCTCATTTCATCGAAGATAGTATAGTCTGGTCTTGACAGGAGGAGGATGTCGTGGATTTCTTGTGCATCTCCATGGGAGATTGCATATTGAGTTACTTTATCTGATAATACTAGGTCTCTTGGAGCTTCTACTGTTTTTACTACTTTATCTTGGGTGGAATAATACTCTGCTAATGCTTGTGCAAAAGTTGATTTGCCCATTCCAGGAGCACCGGCAATTAAAATTCCTTCTGCTTGTTTGGCCACTCTTGTCATCAGTTTTTCACTGAGTTCATAATCTTCTATACTTAATCTTCTAACTGGCTTAACTGCTGTAATTTCCCAACCATCCGAGAAAGGAGGTTTTGTTATGACAATCCTGTACGGGCCTAATTGAACTATTGTTGAGCCAGGTCTTTCTATTTCGATAAAACTATCTCTTCTTAGTTTAGCTTCCTCGATAATCTCTCTTGAGATGTTTTGAACTTCATCTTCTTTTAGGACCTCTTTTCTTAGTGGGACGAATTCCCATTTTCCTGGAAAACCTTTTTTTGCGTAAGGTAAGACATTTTCTCTTAGATGAACTGACATTGTTTTGTCGTCGAAAAATCCTTCAAGCTGAATCTTCTTTATGGCTTGCTCAGGTTCTATATAGATTACATTCATCCCTTTTGCATCTGCAACTCTTGCCTGGATTTTGTCTGATGTGAGTAGGGTTCCGCCTGATTCCCATGCTAATTGTCTAATCAGGGCGTCAATTTCACCTAATGAAGCGTGTTTTATATCTACTGCATTAGGTCTTGCGCCTTCGAACTTTAATTCAAAGTCTTTTGCTAAATCTTTAACTCTTTTTATTTCATCGAGTCCTAGAAATCCTATTGCCTTGTTTAAATTAGCTTGGTGTTCAAGCTCTGCCAGAACTGCTTCATGAATGACAATTTCTTTTATATCATATTCGTTGTTTTTTATTTTCTCTGAGATGATCCCTTCAATTATAACAGATGTGTCTGGGATTAACTTTTCTATTCTTTGCATTTTGTTTTACATTTGTTTCTTACATGTCGGAATACCACTATTTTTAAGGAGGGTGGTTTACTGTGTAAACCTCCAATATACTGAATGGTATTCTGAGCATGCTCAAAAACCACATTAATATTGTTAGTGGCATATTCCACATGCCTCTATGTTTTAGCATGATGGTTTTTGACATTTATATAGTTATTCTTTATCCTTGAGTTAGCATAATAAAAAATTTACCTATATTTTTAATGAATATTTCAATTTTTTGGAGGAATGATACATCTACAAGTTCAATTGAGAACTCTTTTTCTTTTTCATATATCTTTCCGTTTTTATCTTTGTAAGATAATAAGATAAGATAATTGTTTTGGTCTATATCCATATTGTTTCCTAAGAGGTTTATGATAAATCGTTTATCACTAGTTAATTGGTTAATCTCCCACTCTTTTCTGATTCCTCCATGGTCAAGTATAATCTTGATATCTACTGGGGTTGAGTGCGATATCTTTTTTATTAAAAACGAAACTGGGAATTCATCTTTGTAAGTTACTATGTGAGGATAAGTTAGGTTGTTTATTTCAATTGAAGGTTCGTCTAATATATTGACTTTTGTGTATGAAGTTTTTGATATGTCCTCATTTATTGCGGTGACTACTAAATCTTGTTTGTTGGTTTGTTTTGGTATTATGTTGAAATCAATGTTTTCTCTTTGAGAGATTCCAAGATCTAGTGTAGTACAGTTTTCTTTTAAGCAAATTTTGATGTTTTCTAGCAGGACATTTCCAATGTTTTTAATTGAACAATGTAACTCTGTACTTTCGTACATGTATAGTTCTTCTTTATCAACTGAACAGTTTAAATCTACATTAGTGGAATAGACTTTTTCTGTTTCTTCTCGTTTTTGTTCGATTATTAGATTCATATCTTCAAGGGAATATGATGTGCTACTTGCAGTAGATGTAAATGAGGTGGAGTATTGATTGTCTGATGAAGTTAGTATTTCTATTGGTAATGTATAGATGTAGTTGTCATTTAGTTTGCTGCTGACCTTGATTGGCCAAAAAATACTTTTCTTCTCTTTTGGTTTTAGATAGACTATTTTATTCTCATCGTCTGCTAGGCTGACTTCTTTAGGTTTTGAAATTGAAAGTTCGGTTGATGTGTAATAGTCTTTTAAATTTTCAATTTGAACTTCAATAAGATTAAATGAATCGAAGCTTACTGAATCCTTAGTTGAGATTACATTTATGGAATAAGTGTCTGGTGTTTTCCCAGTGTGTTCTTTTAATGAGGCATCAACATTTAACTTTTGGGTGTCAAGTCCAACATTACTCCCTAACCATTGGTACTTTGTGGATGGAGTATTTGTATCTAATGCTTCTTTTAGTTTGATATGTGATGGGTCTATGTAGCCAAGTTCTCCATATGTTACATCAAAAGGAATCCACCCGTGCCCCGGGAAATAGACTTCAGCCCATCCATGCAGTCCCCAGTTTGTTGGAGCATCTGATGAATTAGTGTATGCAACTCCTGAGATGAATTTTGCAGGAATTCCTAATGCTCTGTTCATTGCTATGAAAAGGTTAGTTAGTTCGTCACAAACACCATATCCTGATTTTAGGACCCACGAAGCATTTTGGGAAACTTCAGCAGTTAATGTGCTTAAATCATAATCAATATTAGTTTTAACCCATTCTCCTATCTTGAATTCTACAATAAATAAGTCGTCTTCACCCTGCGCTAACTGGGATGCTAATTTGATTATTTCTCTTTTGTCAGAGTCGATTGTTTCTGATGGCGATATGAATTCTATTAGTTCATCTGGAATATTTGCTATTGGAAATTGTACTTTTTCTTTTATTTCTTTATACTTGTTATATGTTTTTATGTCTGAGTTTACACTAAATTGTAGCTTTTTTTCAGAAGGATTTGTCCATTTGAATTCTGCTGTGTTTTGCTTTACTCTTGATTTGGGTGTTGTTGTTATTTGTAGTATCTTTTGTCTGTAGTTTTCGTAAGGGTAGAATGAAAGGTTTGCTGAAACATATTCTATGTTGTAATTGGGGTATTTTGGTACTATTTCCATGTCTGATGAGATGTTTAATTCTATTAGTAGGATGTTTGAATTGTAGTATTCGTTTGCTAGGATGAATGGGGATAATAGCAATAGGATTAGTAATGAGATTCTCTTTTTCATATAATAAATTAGAAGTTATTTGTTTAAAAGCTTTGTTATTTAAATTAAGGGAAAGTAAAAAACGGTAGTTATTTATAACTCTTGGTTTCTAAAACATAGTATGTTCTTTAAACACGAAGAAGAAGAACCAATAGCAATTCTCACATGCCATAGTGGAGACTTTGAGTTAACAAAACGAGTTACTACAATTGGAAGATCAAAATCAAATGATATTGTATTGCCATCTCCTAATGTTTCTCTAAAACATGCAAAAATCTATTATGATATCAGACATAATGTTTTTTATATTGAAGTTGAGCCTGATTGTGAAATAATATATTTAGGCAAAATACAACATCAAGGACGATATATTATTAGCGATACTGAGAAGATTTGCATTGGCGGAATAGAATTTACATTTCACCCAATACTTGCTATAATTGTGGGTTTTGATGGAAAACATCACGTTCTACCAAGAAATAGACCAATTACCATTGGAAGAGCAGGAGATATTAAGACTCCTTCACACTTTAAAGGTGTTTCAAGAATCCATGCAATGATCAAGTATGACAAAAAGGGGAGAAGATACGTAATTCAGGATAATAGTACAAATGGAACATTCATTAATCAAAAACGAGTCAAAAGTAAGGTTTTGGAAGATAATGACAATATCATGTTTAGAATACCAGGGGATGAACTCCCATCTGGATTAACGTTTAGGTACTTACATTATGAAGGTGATAAAGAGATAAAAGTAAAAGGCTTATCTCACCAACCTGATATTAGAGCTGAAATTGAAGCTTTAGGTGAACAGGCATTTTCGGATTTTAATCAAACAGTTATTGCTCTTTTAGATAAAATTGGATTTGTAAGGGGAGGAGAAAAGTGGAGAGATTTTGAGAAACAACCAAGATGGGTTCATTATGGGAAGGGCCATCCTATGAATATTTGCAGTGAGCAAGCGCAACCTTCTTGGCATATTGATAGATTTTGTCAGAGATGTTTTAAAATTTTCATCCATCCAAATAAGGAAGGATTTTTTGAGGTTTTGGTTACTGTATTGCAAATATTAGACAGACACTTTGACCATTTTGAGGGTAAAATAATGTCTCAAAGTTCACCTGCACATATCCCTATGAGGAGTAATAGAAAAGGACCTTGGGACAATCATGATAGGATCATTGTTTATAGTATGGCGACTCCGGAGGATAAAGATAAATCTCTTGGACATTTTTATAATAAAGCAAGTCATGTTATTAATAAATTAAAAAGTGGATTGGCACATTTAGAACAATATGCTGAAACGTCCGGGCGACCGCCTTATACTAAGCAGGTAACTAATCTTATTTTCGTTAGGCAAGGTGGCGGATATCATAGGGTTAAAGGAGATGGATACAAAGATGAAGAGCTTACTCCAAAGTATCCAATGCAATTTGAAGGTAATCATTGGGAGTTTATTAAACCTGACTTACCTCAATCTGGAAAATGAAATTACCTCCTCTTGATTAAACTTATATCTATTCTTTTAGAATCTTTTAACATGAACTTTCATAAAGATAATGAAAGAAAATCTGAAATAAAGAGTTTTATACTGAATTGAAATGAAAAAAACGCCGAGGGGTTGATTTGCAACCTAAGGACTTCGTCCGATAGACCTCTGTAGGGAACGTAAAGTTCCCTGCCGCAACTTTATGAACTAGTTATTGTTGCGGAAGTAAGAAGAAAATAAAACGCCGAGGGGAGGATTTGAACCCCCAAATCCGTAAGGAAACAGGATTTTTACAACCTATGTAGCAATCTTACGCCATATCATTATGTCTGCGCAGTACCAGGTTGTGCCACCTCGGCATTTGGTAATACATAACCTAGTTTTTGGAACGTTTCATATTTATTTAAATGTTTTGGGTTTTTGGGCTTTATTTCTTTTATCCATTTTTTAAGCATAATTTTCCCAGCGATACATAGTTTCGAGATATTTCTACTTTTCCATGTATAATTATTGAATTTAAGTTCTTTTAATAATAAAGATAAGTCTTCAATTAACTTTTCAGAGGCAGATCCAAATTCTATTTTGGGATAACAATTTCTATTTGTCCCGTTTTTGTCAAATCTTAAACATCCGTCTGTATCAAATAATCCTTTGATAAAATTTAATTTTACTTGTTTATTTGATTTTTTTATATAATCAGGAATCCTCACAGTATGTGTTTTTCTTCCGGGTTTAAATCCATAATCGATAAAAAATGAAGTAACCTCTCTTTTACATATTTGAACCCCAAAACAACCATTTTTCCCTCCACTTCTGAATTTTGGTTTAAATTCTTTGTTAAATATTGAACTCAGAAGAGGTATGACGTTGTCATAATAGTAGTCTTTTTCATTAAGGGCCCCTCTTAATTCCCAAACAGTGCCAGTATTGGTTCGGTACAATGTTCCATCTCCAGTATGCATACCAATCAGTTCTGCAATCTTTGAATTTAATTTTTCTAACATTTTAAATCACCATTCCCTCTCTGTTGAGACTATTTAAATGATTTATATATCTTCCGAGGGTCCATGTCCAGTGGGTTGTAGTAAGAAATCATAATTTAATAGTTGAAGCATGTCTAAATGATTTAAACTGTGAGATTTAAAATAAAGTTATTGCTGACTAAGTAGTTTAATAAGGGTGACAAAAGGTTTATAAATGAAATAAAGTT
>Ga0187827_10007937_pt1 | contig 11640 bp, 12 predicted proteins | sample ETNtaG_39_FD_167969 | JGI IMG/M metagenome (GOLD analysis project Ga0187827, IMG submission 167969) | Marine microbial and viral communities from oxygen minimum zone, Eastern Pacific Ocean - ETNP2014_SV_150_PacBio MetaG (Illumina Assembly) | ecosystem: Environmental > Aquatic > Marine > Hypoxic... | reverse complement strand
TTTTTATTTTTGTGGAAGAAAGTCAATGAAGGATTTTTCCTATTGCAAACTACACGTTTTATATGCATTTCAACCGAAGAACAAAAAAGAAGATTTGATCGAAAAAAATGATGAAGTTCCTCGATTTATCAAAAAAAAAATTAAGTCAGCCTAATCTCCCTTGTGTTTTTTCTTTAATTTTTATAATTGTTTCGTAGTTTAAGATATTGTACATGCAGCAGTTTCGCACCAAAGATTAGTAAAATAATATAATTTTTTACTGAATTAGTTATCAACTTAAGCTATATAAAGTCAGTCACATAATGACTATATGGAGCTAACATTAATATACACAATCATCGGTTTTGCTCTTGCTGGTTGGTCGGTAATAGCAAATGACTCTATTCAAACTTTAGGCACATTTATTGCTTCCAAACAGAAATGGTTTAAGTGGTACACATTAGCCACTGCTGCTTCTTTTGCTATGGTCATTACAATAAGTTATGGATGGTTGATACATAATGGCGACATTTCATATGGAAGATTAACACGAATTCCTTACCAAGAAATTCAATGGTATCACGCTGTAGCTCCTGGAATATTATTATTGCTAACAAGAATTGGAATTCCGGTTTCAACTACTTTCTTAGTATTATCAGCATTTGCTTCAACGATTGTTCTTGAAAAAATGCTTTTAAAAAGTGTCGTGGGTTATGGGATTGCAGCTGTTGTTGCTTATATTTGTTGGATCGCTATTTCAAAATTCATTAATGAAAAATTCGATGAAATCACCAATAAAAGAAAAATTGCTTTTTGGCGTAATTCTGTTTGGATAACTTCAGCTATTTTATGGGGCACCTGGTTAATGCACGATGTTGCGAACATTGCAGTTTATTTACCAAGAAAACTTGATATTTCTTTATTAGCTATTGTCCTAATTTATTTTTCAATTCTTCTTTTTTATATTTTTTATATACATGGTGGTCCAATTCAAAAAGTAGTACTCGACAAGACGGGAACAAGATACGCAAGGAGTGCGACCATTATTAACACAATTTATGCATTAGTGCTCTATTACTTTAAAGAATTAAATGATCTTCCAATGAGTACCACCTGGGTGTTTGTTGGGCTCCTTTGTGGACGCGAATTGGCTATATCGACGATGAATAAGGAATATAAATTTAAATACGTGTTTCCACTTATCGGTAAAGATTTTATTAAAATGGTCTTTGGTTTGAGCGTATCAGTTGGGATAGTGCTAGCTATACATTATATAATTATTCCTAATAATGTAGGTTTATAATTTACTTTTTTCATTACAACTTAGAAAACTGTCCTTCTTGACGATGACGCCAGATGTAACTTGGCAACACTTCATTTATAGTTTTGGGATTAATTTTCAAATCCTTTAGTGTTGAATATTTATTGCCAACAACAGAATCGTATTGCATTAACTCTACTTGATCGGCGGTAAGTAGAGGTTTAGGCATAACTTGTAAAATTCTTCCTAAAACTTTGGCAAAAGGAATTGGTATGGGAAGGAGAAATCTTCTCTTTTTTATTTGCTTTAATAAAATTTCCATCAATTCTTTAAAAGCAAAAGTATTAGGTCCTCCTAATTCATAAATATTATTATTAATTTCCTCCTTTTCCAAAACCTCTGCAATCGCTTTGGCGGTATCTGTTACTGCAATGGGTTGGATATTATTTAAGCCCTGACCGATTAAAGGGAGGAACGGGGAAATTTGGCATAATGAGGCAAGCGTATTAAAGAATTTATCATCTGTTCCTACCATAAGGCCACTCCTCAAAATTATCGATTTATTCTTAAGAGTTTCTAAAATAATTTTTTCTCCTTCAAGTTTGGTTTTAGCGTATCTGCTTGTGGCAGAAGAAGTTTCGATACCCAAACTAGAAATATGAATTAGACTTTTATCATATTCTGCACACAGCCTAGATAACATTGCTGGAAAGCGAGTGTGGATAGCCTCAAAACTACTTTGCTTAGACTCCGTTAAGATGCCCACAAGATTTATAACGCAACAACTCGCTTTTATAAATTTTCTTATTTGTTCTTCATCAAATAAGTTGCTTAATTTTTCTAAATCTACATCACCTATAGGTCCGTACATTTTAAGTCGGTTATTTTTGTAGGGAGATCGAGTAACTGCTACAATCCTCCATCCTTTGAGGGTTAAGGGTCTGACAAGATTAGAACCCAAAAAACCACTGCACCCGAAGATACAAGCAACTTTTCCTAGATTTTTTTGCATTTTGCTAACATTAACATTATATATATTTTTAAATATGACAAAAATTTACAAGTTTAAAGATGACATATCTTCAGAGGCATTAAAAGAATTGGAAAAACACAGCAATATCAGCTTAGATACTGAAGGATCTGGGCTTCAGATACCTTATCGCGATCGATTATCTCTCATTCAGCTTTCTTCTGGAAATAATGACGCCTACGTAATCCAACCCAACCAACAATACCAATGCCCCAATATTGTTAAAATTTTAGAAAACGAAAAAATAACAAAAATAGGTCACTATCTTAGATACGATGTTTTAAATCTACAATATTTTTTAAAGTGCCAGGTAAAAAATATTTGGGACTCGAAAATTTGCTCAAAGCTCGTTAGAACTTATAGTCAAAATCACGGATTAAAAGATTTAGTTTTTGAATTTTGTGAAGGCAAAAAGCTTAACAAGCAGTATGGGTCGAGCGATTGGAATAAAAGTCTAGATGAGATGACAGATGCCATGCTCCAATATGCTGCTGGAGATGTAATTTATTTACATAAAATAAAAATTGCGTTGCATAAAATGTTAGTGAGAGAAAATAGACTGGAACTCTTTGAAAGCTGTATGAAATTTTTACCAAACCGCATCAAGTTAGATGAAAAATTATTTACCGAAGATATTTTTGCACACTAAAAATGAATAAAGATATAAAAGTAGCAAAGCAAACCATAAACACGGAAATACAAGCACTCAAAAAATTATTGGCGAGTTTTAATCATTCTTCTCAATTTTCAAAAACTGTTAATTTAATTTCTAAAATTAGAGGAAAATGTTTGGTCATTGGAGTAGGTAAAAGTTATTTATGTGGACTCAAAACTGCCTCAACTTTATCAAGTTTAGGTACACCAAGTGTGGCTTTTTCGGCAAACGATTTGCAACACGGTGGCTTAGGTGTTATTCAAAAAAATCGTGATGTAATATTGGTATTTAGTGTTTCGGGAGAATCTTTAGAATTAAATAGTATTTTGCAATACGCTAGTAGAAACGGTATTCCAGTTGTTGGTGTGAGCTGTAAACCTTCTTCAATGCTACTTCGTTATTCTACAATCAAAATTTTACTACCAAAAGTTCTTGAATCAGGCCATAGTCTAGCCCCAACATCATCAAGTTTAAACTTTCTTTCTTGGGGAGACTCTCTTGCTATATCTTTAATGAAGAGAAAAAAATGGACGAATAAAAAATTTGTAGAACACCATGCCGGAGGATCCTTGGCCACAGCTTTAATTCAAGTAAGAGAAATAATGGCAAAAGGAAAAGAAATTCCACTTATTTCTTCCAACAAAATGATGAGAGCCGCTATAACTGAAATGAACAAAAAAAAACTGGGAATAGTTTGTGTAAAAGACAAAAATTCAATAATGCTACTAACTGATGGAGATATTCGAAGAAATTCAAATAATTTATATAAAAAAAAAATCGTAAAAGTTGCAACCAAAAATCCAACCTGGATTGCAGATACAGATACCGCTCTTTCTGCAATTAATATAATGAACACCAAAGGTATAACCTCTCTTTTAGTTGCAAAAAAAAGGGATATCAAAAAAAAGGTTAAAAGACTGGTAGGTGTCCTACATATGCATACTGCTTTGGCGCTGGGAATTAAATGAAAAAAAATAGAGTTATTCAGCTTTTTCTTGTATTAGTAATTATAATACTTTTTTTTACCACTTACTATTCTGGCGATAAAGATGAAATTATTGACGCTAATAAAAATAGTTCCACTGAAAATGCTAGTAAGTTAACAGAAAAAACAAGTAATGTTATAGAGGATGTCAGCTATGCCGGCAGTAACAATAAAGGTACTTTTTTCGAAATAAATGCAGCCATAACTGAAATAAAACACGACGAACCCAACTTATCCCGACTTCAAGATGTTTTTGTTGTTATCAGACTAAGGAACTTGAGAATAATCCACATTGAGGCTGATGCTGGTATTTTTAATAAAGCAACCAATGATTCAGAATTTTTTGGAAATGTTAAAATTACCGAACAGGACAACGTTATAACTAGTGATAATTTGGATTTTTATAACTCCAAAAACCTTTTGCAGGTGTATAATAATGTAACATATACAAGTAAGAAAGGAAATTTAATCGCCGACCATGTGTTAGTGGATCTTTTGAACAATGAGGCTAATATTTTTATGTTTGAGAAAGGCGATAAGGTAAAAGCAAAATATAAAAACTAGCCATGCCCTCTGTAAAAAAATTTAGAATATTAAAATTTAAATCCAAGAAACCACCAATTTTAAGTGTTAAAGGGATCTCTAAGTCAATTAATAAAATACCTATATTAAAAAATATCAACTTTAATATCGCCAGGGGAGAACTTTACGGACTCCTTGGACCTAATGGGGCTGGGAAAAGCGTAACCTTCAATTGCCTTTTAGGCGTCATGAAAATCGATCAAGGAGATATATTTGTGGAAGGAACAAGGATCACCGCCCTTCCTATCCACGAACGTGCAAAGCGGTTCGGCATATCATATGTGAGCCAAATGGATAGTGTATTTCGCGGACTTTCGTGTGAAGATAACCTGAGAGCGGTTGCTGAGATAATAATAAAAGATAAAGCAAAGCAAGAAACTATCGTTCAAGAGTTGTTGTCAGAATTTAATTTAAATCACGTAAAAAAATTAAAGGCTGACGTTTTGAGTGGTGGTCAACGCAAAAAATGTATTATTGCCCGCGCTTTGATTAACAATCCAAAACTATTATTATTAGACGAACCTCTCGGCGCTGTTGATCCAATATCAATAGATATGATTAAAAAGATAATTGTTGATCTCCAAGTTAAACGTGGTGTTAGCGTTCTGATAACTGATCATAACGCACAGAATGTTTTAAGCATTGTGGACTATTGTAGTTTAATTGTAGATGGAGAAATTATTTGTAATGGCCGACCACATGAAATAGTTAAGGATCGGCAAGCACGAAAATTTTACTTCGGAGAAAACTGGTAATTTAAAATATATAATTACAGTATTAAGCTTAGATGAAATCTTTTTCAATTATAGTTGAAAAAAAAATAAACAGATTTAATAAATCTATATTTGTTCCCGGCGATAAATCCTGTTCTATTAGATATTTTTTTTTAGCTTCACAGGCTTATGGTCTTTCTAAAGCAAAAGGAATTCTTGAATCAGAGGATATATTTTCAACTGTAAAAGCTTTAACCAAACTTGGTGTTCGCATAGTTAAAAAAAATAATGTTTGGTTTGTATGGGGGAATGGCTTGAATTCTTTAACGACTAAAGATAATATTTCAATAAATTGCGGGAATTCAGGCACACTTTCTAGATTTATATTATCAATTTTGTCTACCTATCCTCAAAAAATTAAAGTGTACGGAGACCATTCGCTCAACAAGAGACCCATGGATCGAATAATGAATCCTTTGGAAAAATTGGGTGCTTTTTTTCAAACTAAAAAAAAAGTAAAGAGAACTCTCCCTTGCTATATAACCGGAAGTGAGATGCCGATTAAAATTGACCATGAAGAAAAAATTGGCAGCGGTCAAATTAAGGGAGGGTTGATTCTCGCGTCACTTGGATGTCCAGGAATCTCAACGATCAAGGAATTCAAAAATAAACAATCGAGGAACCATACCGAAAAAATGCTAAAGTTTGCAGGACCTGAAATTATCAAAGTTAAAAAATTTAATAATTACAATCTAATCTCTATTAAAGGGCAAAAAGATTTTAAAGCATTCAATTTAAACGTAGGAGGCGATTTTTCCTCCGCTTCATTTTTTATTTTACTAACTTTGTTAAGTAAAAACTCTCGACTTAAAATCAAATCTGTAAATCTAAATCCCACACGTCTCGGAGCATTAAAAATTTTAAAAAAAATGGGAGGCAAAATTACTCTTCGAAATATTAAGCTTCGATGTGGAGAAAGAATTGGAGATATAACGGTAAAAAGCAGCAATTTAAAATCGATTAATTGCCCAGCTTCTATTGTTCCTCTTGCTATCGATGAAATGCCTTTGATATTCTTGGCAGCTTCGTTTGCAAATGGAATATCAAGTTTTAGAGCTTGCGGTGAATTAGAAAAGAAGGAGTCGCCGAGATTAAGTCTGATGAACAAAATGTTAATTCAAATTGGAATTAAAACTAAATTAAAGAACCGTGACTCTATAAAAATATATGGTAACCCTAATTTGAATTTAAATAATAAGATTTATAGAATAAAGACAAGTTATGATCATAGATTAAGTATGGTCGGTATCGTTTTGGGATTAGTGTTGGGAGGAAAAATTATAGTGGAAGATTGCCACTCTATCGCTACAAGTTTTCCAAATTTTCTAAATTTGATGAAACAACTAGGTGCAAAGTATGAAATTATTAAATAATATTAAATTATTAATTGCTGCCGATGGAGGAGCAGGTTCAGGAAAAACGACGGCCAGCAAATTAATTGCAAAAAAATATGGTCTTAAACTTCTAACTTCTGGTCTCTTGTATCGTTTTGTTGCCTATAAACTTCTTAAAACTAAAAAAATAAAATCTAGAAATTTATTTTTAAAGAAAATTACAAAAAAAATTCCATCAAATGATTTAAAAAATAGAAATTTATTTGACACCGAAGTAACCAAATATACTTCAAAAATCGCAAAAATTAAAAGAATTCGAAATCTTTTAAAAAGTTATCAAATAAATTTTGCTAAAAAAAATAGACCTTGCATTATAGAGGGTCGTGACATCGGCACCGTTATAATTCCAAAAGCAGACATAAAACTATTTTTTAAATGTTCTTTAAATATAAAGGCAAAAAGAAGATTAAAAGAATATGGAAAAACAAATAAAAAGATTTCATTTAATGAGGTCAAAAAGGCAATAAAATTGCGAGATTTAAATGATTCAAAAAGAAAAATAAGCCCTTTAAAACCTGCGCAGGATGCTGTAATTGTTGACACCTCGAAAGTAAATAAAAAACAAATGTTAACAAAACTTTCAAAGATTATAGAAGAAAAATTAAAAGAAATTTATGGAAGAAATTTATAAAGATTTAAGCTCAACAAAAAGTAAGGAATTCGAAAAATTATTAAACACCGAATTTTCAAAATCACAAATTTCTGAAGGAAAAATTACCGATGGTATAATTACAAAAATTACAAACAAACTTGTTTTCCTAGAATTGCCAGGAGCCAAGTCCGAAGGAACATTAGATATTAATGAAATGAAGCTTTTAAAGGAAGAAGAAAACTTAAAAGTGGGTTCAAAAGTGTCTGTCTTAGTCGTAAAACTAGAAGATAAAAAAGGTGACTTAATAATCAGTAGAGAAAAAGCTAAAAAAATAAAAAGCTGGAAACAACTTGAAAAAGCCTTTGAAGAAAAAAAAGAAGTTCAGGGGCGGATTATTTCTAAAATAAAAGGTGGTTTTGTAGTTGATGTTCAGTCCTCTATGTGTTTTTTACCAGGAAGTCAGGTCGATCTCAAGCCTCAAAAAAATATTAATCACCTAATGAAGGAACCTTTAAAATTCATGATTGTAAAATGTGATAAGGTTCGAGGCAATATCGTAGTGTCTAGAAGGGCAATCCTAGAAAATATGAAGAACGCCAGCAAAGAAGAAGTGCTAAGCAAATTTAATGAGGGTGATATTGTTGAGGGAACAGTTAAAGGAATAACTGATTATGGCGTTTTTTTTGATTTAAACGGGATTGATTGCATGACACATATTAATGAATGTTCTTGGAGTCGAATTGGCCATCCAGAAGAATTATTTACGATCGGTCAAAAACAGAAATTAAAAATCATTAAAATTGATACTGAAAATAAAAAAATTTCAACTTCAGTAAAAATGTTAACACCTGATCCATTTAATACTAAAATAAACAATTATAAAGTTGGAAAAATTTATCCAGCAGAAGTGCGTAAGATAACTGATTACGGAGTTTTCCTATCTCTTGAAGAGGGATTGGAAGGCTTATGCCACCAATCAGAACTAACCCACATTAAAAAAAATATTTCAGCAAAAAAACTTTTATCCCTTTCTCAAAAGATTGATGTGATGATCATGGAAATTGATGTTAAAAAAAGAAGAATATCTTTATCATATAAAAATACCCAACCTAATCCTTGGAAAAAATTTGAAAAAGAATTTCCAGTTGATTCCAAAGTTGAGGGAACAATAAAAAATATTACAGAATTTGCTCTCTTTATTAATATCAATGATTTCGATTTAGTTGGAATGATTCACTATAAAGATATTTCTTATGAAGAATCGGCAGAGGAACTTAATAAATATAAAAAAAATGACCCGATAACAGCTAAAGTTTTGGAACACGATCAAGAAAAAGTAAGATTGGGTTTAAAACAACTCTTGCCAGATCCAATAGATTATTTCAAAGACAAAAAGAAGAAAGATATTATAACCGTTATTATCCTTGAAACTTTAGATAATGGTATCAAAGTTAAACCGGATGGTTGTCCGATGAAAATATTAATTAAAAAAAACCAAATTGCAGTAGATAAGGAAGATCAAAGAACTAATCGTTTTAATAAAGGAGACAAAGTAGATTGCATGTTGTTAGATTTAGATTTAAGAAAAAGAAAAGTATCTTTATCAATTAAAATGCTTGAGGAAGAACAAACTAAGGAAGCAATTAAAAGATACGGCAGCGTAGATAGCGGAAGATCGCTACCTTTTGCTGGGCTTCCAAAAACTCTCAAGAAAAAAAATGAGACAAAAGAAAAATAAAATTGAGTTTTGTTAAAAATCGAATATTAGACCAATTAGCTAATTCTTATCCCAATTTTCTCAGACGAGATCTAGAAAAAGCCTTAAATCTTGTATTGGATGAAATAATCAAAACAATTGCTAAAGGTGATAATGTTCAAATTAGAGGGTTTGGTTCCTTCAAAAACAGGCAGCTAAAAACTAGAATCGGCAGAAACCCTAAAAATGGATCAAGACTAAAGATCCCTGCCAAACAAGGTGTGCGTTGGAAAATGAGCAAAGAACTTTTTCAAAAATTAAATCAAGACACAAATCAAGATGAATAAAATTATTCTCGCTTTGGATACAACGAACATTCACCAAGCCTTGGAAACCACAAAAAAAATAGTAGATAAAATTTTTACGGTAAAATTAGGTTTAGAATTTTTTAATGCAAATGGAAAAAGTGGGATTCGAAAATTTAATAACATGGGTGTCAACAATTTAATGTTAGATCTTAAGTTGAAAGATATACCTCAAACTGTTTACGGAGCAATAAAAGCTCTGGACGATATTAAATTTGGTTTCTTAACAATTCACGCTCAGGGCGGTAAAGCAATGATAGAAAAAGCTAAAGAGGCAGCTAGTGAAATTAAATCTCGACCTAAGATTTTAATGGTAACTATTTTAACTTCTTTAAATGATAATGACTTAAAAATTATGGGCAGTGATAGTGGCGTCATGCAACAGGTTGAACATTTCGCAAAAATGGCCAAGGAAATGGGAGTTGGGGTAGTTTGTTCTGGACACGAAGCCAAAACAGTTAGAAAAATTCTTGGTTCCAGTCTCCAAATATTTACTCCAGGAGTACGTATGCCTAACGATAATAGTGATGATCAACAAAGGGTTTGCACTCCCTTGGAAAGTATAAAAAATGGGTCTGATAAAATAATTATGGGAAGAAGCTTGATGAAAGGAAATATTGAAGAAAACTTAAATCAAGTAGCAGAATCAATTAAAACATAAATATATGTCAATAGAGTTAAAAATCTGTGGCATAAACTCTAATAATATCATCGAAACAATTGTTCAAAACGGAGGATGTCAATACTTAGGATTTGTTTTTTACCCTCCTTCGCCAAGAAATTTATCAATCGCAGAATCAAAAAAACTTACCTCGATTGTACCCAATCATATTAAGAAAGTTGCTGTTTTAGTAAAACCAGAAAATATTTTTGTTGAAAAAATTAAAGATCAATTTGACTATCTTCAAGTATATGAAACTTCTCCATCTAAAAGTAAAACATTAAAACTGATATCTAACAAAAAAATTATTCAGGCCATTAAAGTAAAAAAAAAAGAAGACATAAATTTATATAAACAATACATAGGTGTTGCGGATGAATTTCTATTTGACTCTTCTGCTATGGAAAAAAGTTCTATTTTTGATTGGAGTTACTTGAAAAATATTGAAATTAATGAATGGTTTCTCGCTGGGGGAATAAATATAAGCAATCTTGAAAAAGCATCAAAAATTTCAAAAAAAATTGATATTTCTTCAAGTTTAGAAGATAATCCTGGAGTAAAATCTTCTAAAAAGGTTTCAGATTTTTTACTAAAGGTGAAAAAATTGTGATGAAATCAAAAAAGGCTAAACTTTTAATTGACCAACATAATAAAAGTTATTTATATGGCGGAAAATTCGGTGGTAATTATGTACCCGAGACTTTAAAAAAACCAATTGAAGATCTAGCTAATCTTTTTGAAAAACTTCGCCGTGACAAAAAATTTCTAAATGATAGAGATTATTATTTCAAAAATTATATAGGTGCCCCAACTCCTTTTTTTAAATTAAAAAATCTAACTAAATATTTGGGAGGAGCTCAAATTTGGTGTAAACAAGTCTCAAAAGCCAATGGTGGAGCTCATAAAATTTATAATGCTACTGTTCATGCACTAATATGTAAAAGAGCTAAAAAAAAATACATAATTGGAGACACGGGAGCGGGTTATGCTGGCAAAATGTTAAGTATGGCCGCTAAAAAATTCGGCCTTAAGTGTAAAATATTTATGGGAACCAAAGATATTGTGCGCCAAGCAATTAATTGTCGTGCCATGAGAAAAAATGGAGCTGAAATCATTCCTGTAGATGCAGGAAGCAAAACTCTTGTTGATGCTGTTAGTGAGTGTATGAGATATTGGGTTTCCAATTGTGATACGACACATATGTGCGTGGGTTCAACTGTTGGACCTAATATATTCATAAAGATTTGTGCATGGAGTACTGCGCAAATTTCTAGGGAACTCATGATTCAGGTTAAAAAAGAATTTGGAAAAGTTCCAAAAAAAATAAAGTTAATTAATTGCGTAGGTGGAGGATCTTCCGCTATGGGTTTCTGGAACGAATTTATAGATTATGACAGAAATCAAGTTGAGCTTATTGGTGTTGAAGCTGGTGGTCCAAAAAATAGCAAAAAACATGCTGCCCCGCTAACCAACGGAGCTAGAATTGGTGTTTTGCATGGAGCAGTTCAATATGTAATTCAAGATGCTGAAGGTCAGATAGAAGAAACAGAATCCATTAGCGCAGGTTTAGATTATCCTGGAGTCTCACCATTACATTGTCTTTTGAAAGATTCAAAAAGAGCCAGATATACTTCTGCAACTGATGAGGAAGCTCTTCAAGCTTTTAA
>Ga0187827_10007935_pt1 | contig 11641 bp, 12 predicted proteins | sample ETNtaG_39_FD_167969 | JGI IMG/M metagenome (GOLD analysis project Ga0187827, IMG submission 167969) | Marine microbial and viral communities from oxygen minimum zone, Eastern Pacific Ocean - ETNP2014_SV_150_PacBio MetaG (Illumina Assembly) | ecosystem: Environmental > Aquatic > Marine > Hypoxic... | reverse complement strand
TAGAGAGGTTTTTATGAACAATTGGAAATGTGATAGCTGTGGCGCTCAATATGATGCAAACGAACCGCCGGAAATATGCCCCTCATGTGGCAAATCATGTGAGTTTAGAGAAATCACCAATTATGTTCCCTTGACGGAAAGAACGGGAAGAGATTGTAAATGCAGGGTATGCGGAACAGAAATCAAAATTACTGCTGATTGTGGCGGTATCCTCAAGTGTTGCGATCAACCTATGGCGTTAGAATAAATAAGGTATGCGAAACGAAAATATAGAGTCGATTTTGAAAAAAGCTGCTGCTAAAGAAGAAGGCACTTATTTACTTTACAAAAATGCAGCAGACAAGATGACAGACTTACAAACAAAGAGCACCTTAAACACGTTTGCCGAAGAAGAACTAAAACACAAACAGATGATTGAAAACTTCAATGCAGAAATGCTGGAAGAACTAAAAGTCGAAACAGTAGAAACATCTCGACAGGGAATAACGGAATTTCTTACTGATACCGATGAAGACCTTGGTGATCACCCGGATTTTAAAGACGTACTCGTTTATGCAGCAAAAAGAGAGAAAAAGGCCTATGAATTTTATAGTAACATGTCTGAACATGTAGAAGATGCAGATTTAAAAAAATTGTTTGTCTGGCTAGCACAAGAAGAGACAAAACACAAAGAGGACATTGAAGCCCTGTTCTGGGATGTAATGTATCGTGAATAACCTTATAAGGAGAATAAGAAATGGCGCACAAGCAGCTAAGTGAAATTATGGATATGGCAATTCAGTTTGAAACTGATGCAAGTGAATTTTATTCTACAGCCGCAGATATAGCAAAAGATCCTTCCGCTAAAACATTACTCAAGGAATTTGAAGCTATTGAGTTAAAACATAAAGAAAAATTGGAAAGCTTCAATTTAGACGGAATTGCAGACGAACATCATACCGTTCCAAAAACACACGATCTTCATGTAAGTGATTATCTAGTGGATAAAGAGGTTACTCCGGATTCGACCTCTCAAGACATAATGGTACATGCAATGAAGAGGGAACAAAAGGCTTATGAGTTTTATGCAAGGATGTTAAAGGTTGTTACCAGTGACGATGTCAAGAGCCTCTTTGAGGAACTGGCTGAAGAAGAACTGGAACACAAAGAAAAAATTGAAGTAGAATATGATGATGTAGTATATAAAGAAAACTAATATAGATCAGGGAGCGAAATAATGCCTTCACATAAAGCCGAGTTATACTATTGTGAAATATGTGGGGCTGAAGTTGTAGTAAAAAAAGGTGGGGACGGAACCCTGAACTGTTGCAACCAGAAGATGAAGTGTAAGCTGGATTAAAATCCTCAGCGCTTTTTGTCCAGGGAGGCAAAGCGCCTGCCTGACGGCAGACAGGACCCACCTTGGACTTGGCAATCGAGAGGAAAAAAAATCCTGATCAAACAAAATTCTATTCAGTTTATTCTGCTTCCAACTAATTCACATACTTAAATAAACTGACCTCCTTCTACCAACCTTTACCTCTAAGCGACGAAAACATATCGCTATCAATTTCCATAAAATCGCAATATTTTCGTAATATTCAATTAAGAAAAAAATAAATAGATATAGCCATTATTGCCTCCTGAACCATAATGCCCTTTTCCTTAATGACTTATAGTGACAGCCATACTATTACCTACGAAAATAAATCTTTGGCACTAATATTGCGATATTACCTAAGAAAGATTTGTAGAATATACACAATTTGTGTTAAAAGTGCAAAAGAGATAGGACGTGGTAAGGGGTTAAAAGTGGTGTCAGCAGGAGACGGTTCAGACGTATTGACCTCCTCATTGTAGCTCCCGCCAGGGAAGAGCCGGAACTTTTTCCGGTGATGCAGTACCTGTTGCTCAAAATTATTTAAATATAAATGAGTGGTTTCGTGTACATGCTAAAGCAGCATTCCTTTTTCTCAAACATTTTACAATCCAGTATTATAAATCCCAAAAGCAGAACACTGAATAATTGAATAATTTTTTATCATACTTAAATGATACAAAAATCAGTAGAAAGGAAAACATACAACGTGAAGAAAGTTAACCAAATCTGTATAGTAGTTTTATTAATGATTATAACAACAACCGGACTGACAATCCATGGCTGGCAGTGCAGCGAGGCCTTTGGAAACAGTGAAGAAAAACCTTTTGTACAAAAATCTACACCTACCAGCTCCCTGATGCGAATTATCAATTCTCATACCGCTAAGATGTTGGAAGCGATAATGGTCGGTGATTTCAATACAGTTATCAAGAAATCCAATGATATCTCAAAAGCCGGCAATGCCATAATAAGAATGTTTTTTCCGGAGGAGAAAAAGGCTGATCAATGGTTTGCGGAAGTCGGAAAAGATCCGGATGACCCTGAAGCCGTAAAGTCAATGAAAGGGGAGTTTGAAAAATATTCTAATGCAGTTATTGAGGCAACTGGAAATATTGCTGAAGTTGCCAAAAATAGGAATATTGCGGAAACCTATAAAAGTTTTGAAGCAATGCTTAAGAATGCATGCTTTTCGTGTCATGAAGTTTCACGCGCAAAAAAATAGACAGCGAACAGAGATACAAAAAAAAGGTTAAGATTTCATACCAATACTTTGTTTATAATTTGATATGCCACCACCTTATCTTTTACTATGTTATCCGTAACATATAAAACGCGATGAATGATTCTGCCGTAATTACTAAAGCCGAAAACAAGCAAGTTGATGACAGTGCTGTGGACTTGAAAGATACGTGTCCAAACTGTACGCACTGCGGCACCGCCATTACCGATGGAGGCAAAGCAGTTTTCAGCAACAATGGAGATACGTTTTGTTGTTGGGGATGCGAAACTGTTTATAAAATCCTGAAAAAAGGAAATTTTCCTCTAATTAACAGGCCATCAGCAAGTCTGCCAGAATATGATTTCCTGGATACCGAATCTTTTTTGAAGGACTATTCGGTCAGTGTTGATGACAATAGAAGTATGAGGTTTTTCATTGAAGGTATTCAATGTACTGCCTGCCTCTGGATCATTGATCAAATCCCTGATTGGATCACTCAAGTTGAGAATGCTAATCTAAATATGAGTCAGAATACACTGCTTGTCACCCTGAAAGAGCCGGGATACTTTGGAAAAGTGGCATCTGTTCTATCTGCCCTGGGCTACAAGGCCTACCCTGTTAAGAGTCTTGATGAAGCAAAGCATTTCCAAAAGAAGGAAAATCACCAGCAGTTAAAGAGATTGGGAGTTGCCGCTGCCTGTTCGGGAAATATTATGTTGTTCTCTTTTTCTATTTACTCAGGATTGAAAGGGCAGATGGCCGGCATGTTTGGATATCTGAACCTTGCCTTTTTTCTACCGATACTTTTCTACTGCGCCCAACCATTTTATACAAACCTGTGGCGCTCACTGAGGGCCGGACGCCCGAGTATAGACTTGCCGATTGTCGCTGCAGTAATAATAGGCTTTGTTCTAAGCCTGTTAAATTTAATCAGGGGCAATGAGGATTTCTACTTTGATTCGCTCTCTATCTTAATCCTTCTGTTATTAGCAAGCAGATATTTTTTGAGTAGGACCCAACAGACATTTATTAATAGCTCCTATATGCAAACCTTTATCGAATCGCAAGTCTGTCAACGTTGGAATAGTGAAAGCAATGAGTATGACAAAATCCCTGCAAGACATTTAAACGTGGATGATAAAGTACTCATTAAAGAGGGTGAACGTGTCCCCGCAGATGGAATCGTCTTAAACGAATGGGTGAACATAAACCCATCTATCCTAACAGGAGAGAGTCTTCCTCAAAAGCTCTTCAAGGATTCTGTCATCTATGCAGGCACTCAGGTTGTTGCAGGTTATGCAAAGATCCTGGTGAAACAGACTACCGGTAACAGTCGAATCGGACAGATACTCAAAAAGGTTGAAGAGCAGATTTATAATAAAACCCCGCTGATTTCATTAACCGACAAAGCCGCACAGTATTTCAGCATTTTCATCCTTGTCGCAGGAGCGCTGTTTTTCTCTTTTTACATTAACGTGGATCTTACTGAAGCGGTTAAACGCACACTTGCTTTAATCATTCTGGCTTGTCCATGCGCGTTAGCGTTTGCAACCCCGCTAACTCAAAGTTTATCATTAAGGAAGGCTGCTAAGAAAGGCTATCTAATTAAAAATGCAGAATCACTTGAAAAATTGAACTATGTAAAAAATGTTTTCTTCGACAAAACGGGAACTCTAACTCAAGGCCAATTTGAGTTTTTAACATGGAGAGCTCCTCGTGTTGAAGGATCAGGAAATTTTTCTCCTGATCAGGAAGCTCTTGATGCTATATATTCAATCGAGGTTTATTCTCAGCATCCTATCGCCAGAGCTTTAGTAAAATACCTTGAAGGAAAAGGTGTAAAAAAATTAGCCGTCCACTCTTTAACTGAAATTCCCGGATCCGGAATATCCGGAACAATAGATGATAATAATTACAAAATAGTATCAGCACTACCTGCTGAAAACGACAGAGACGATTCTGACATTATATCCAGTCTCATCTATATATATAAAAACGAAAAACTTATCGTATCTGCATGTCTGGGAGACAAGCTTCATAGTGACGCAAAGCAGACAATTGTCCAATTAGACTCTATAGGTATAAAAACGCACATATTGTCCGGAGACAAAAGCATACCCGTCTCAAGTGTCGCAAAAAAACTTCAGATAGCAAATGAACAGTTCTCCTCGAATCTTATTCCTGAGAAAAAGAATGAGATAATTAATAATTTTCCTGACTCCTTAATGGTTGGAGATGGTGCAAACGATTCGCTTGCCATGTCTTCAGATAATGTTAGTATCGCGGTACAAGGAAGCGTAGAATCTTGTTTAGTTGCAGCTGATATTTATGTTACCAGAGAAGGTGTTTCACCGGTGAAAGATTTGATCTTATTAAGCAAAAACACCTTTGATGTTATAAAAAGAAATCTTGTTTTTTCATTTGTCTATAATTTTGCCGGTGGCCTTGCAGCGCTTTTAGGCTACATCTCACCGTTAACGGCAGCGATATTGATGCCCGTTAGTTCGCTAGTTGTGTTGTCTTCCTCTGCCATGGGGACAAAATTCCTGAGAAGGTTCAACAAAATAAATTTTTCGCTTAACAATTAAACTAAATTTGACAGAATAACTAATCAACAATCATTACTGTTTGGGTTTCTCAATCAGTAGATGTTATATTTTTAATAAACAGGTAATTCTTATGACAATTCTTTATGTTATTATTCCTATTGCAATTTTTCTGGTTTCATCTTTTGTCTTTTTTTTCTTATGGGCAGTCAAAGAAGAACAATTTGATGACCTTGAAACACCGGCTCATAAGATGCTGATTGATGACTGGAATGACAAACCGGAGAAAGTAAAGATTTGAAACCAACTCGAAATTATGGGAAAGGAACAGGAAAATGAGCTCTTCGAATGACACCAATTCCGGACTGGTACAGGTTAGATATAATGACCAGATAGTCAGAATGTTTACCCTTGCAACCATATTCTGGGTAACAATAGCTATGTTGGTTGGAATTATCGTCGCTTTGCAATTGGCGGTTCCGCAACTTAACTTTACGGCCTGGTTAACGTTTGGCCGTTTAAGACCATTACATACTAATGCAGCGATCTATGCGTTTGCCGGTAATGCTATCTTTGCGGGTATTTATCATTCTACCCAAAGGCTCATAAAGACAAGACTGTTTTCAGATGGATTAAGCAAACTTCATTTCTGGGGATGGCAATTTATAATCGTCCTGGCCGTAATCACTTTGCCTCTTGGCATTTCACAGGGCAAGGAGTTTGCAGAATTGGAATGGCCTATAGATATTGCGGTTGTACTGATCTGGGTTATCTTTGCCATCAATTTCTTTGGTACACTATTAAAACGTAATGAAAAACATCTGTACGTAGCTATATGGTTCTACATAGCGACTATTGTCACTGTTGCACTCCTCTATATTGTAAATGCTATCAGCATACCGATCAGTTACACTAAAAGCTACATAGTCTTTGCGGGTATCCAGGATGCCCTTGTTCAATGGTGGTTTGGACACAATGCGGTCGCCTTTTTCTTAACCACTCCTTTCCTGGGTTTGATGTACTACTATTTGCCGAAGGTAGCAAACAGGCCCATATATAGCTATAGACTTTCAGTAGTACACTTCTGGTCTCTCATTTTTCTTTATATCTGGGCTGGGCCTCATCACCTTTTAAACACCGCCTTACCTGAATGGCTTCAAACATTAGGTACAGTGTTCAGCGTAATGCTTTGGGCTCCAAGCTGGGGAGGAGCCGTTAATGGGATACTGACACTTCGTGGTGCCTGGCATTTATTACGAACAAATCCTATCATAAAATTTTTCGTTGCTGCCATAACCTTTTATGCAATGGCTACTTTTGAGGGACCTCTTCTATCGATAAAGGCTGTAAATTCTCTTGGACATTATACCGATTGGATCGTTGGGCATGTACATTTGGGAGCCCTGGGTTGGAATGGTTTTCTCTCTTTTGGAATGATATATTTTATCGTTCCAAAACTATGGAGTACTGAATTATACAGCAAGAAACTGGCAAACATTCATTTCTGGATAGGTATCCTGGGAATACTTTTCTACTACGTTTCCATGCTAGCCGCCGGAATCACTCAGGGTTTAATGTGGAGAGCCGTAGATGCAAATGGAAGTCTTGTTTATCCGGACTTTGTAGAAACAGTAATCCGCATTCTGCCTCTATTTCTCTTCCGTGCGTTAGGAGGTATATTGTTTATGGGAGGTTTTGTTCTCCTGCTCTATAACATTTACAAAACTATCAAGCAGGCGCCAAAAGAGCTGAAAGAAGAAACCGTTCAAATTAAAATATCCTCTTCAGTACCTGTTCATCCGGAACGAGGACATAGAAAGCTGGAAGGGATGGTCGCTGCCTTTACCATATTGGCACTTATTGCCATTTTAGTTGGTTCCGTAATAGAAATTGTGCCAACCCTCTCTGTTAATAAATATGTTAATACAGAAAAGAAAGTTGAGCCGTTTACGCCATTAGAACTGGCAGGAAGAGACATATACGTCAAAGAAGGTTGCTTTACCTGCCACTCCCAGATGATCCGAACAATACCGTCAGATGTGTTGAGATATGGAGCGGCATCTACTATCGAAGAGTCCATGTACGACAGGCCGTTTCAGTGGGGTTCAAAACGTACCGGCCCTGATCTGGCGCGGCTTGGCAAAAAATATCCGGATCTCTGGCACTACATGCATATGGAAGACCCGAGAGCAGTTATAAAAGAATCGATTATGCCGGCTTATCCTTGGTTAATTACATCAACAATCGATTTTGACAGTTTGGAAAAAAAGGTAGCACTTTCTAATAAACTGGGTGTTCCTTATTCCGACGAAGATCTGTCTGACACGAGTGAACGGGCAAAAGAACAGGCAAAAAAGATTGCGGATCTGCTTACAAAACAGGGTGTAAAAGAAAACGTTTCAGACAAGAAGATTACGGCTTTGATCGCGTATCTCCAGGCCCTCGGGCAAAAAGGAGGAGAGTAATATGAAACAGCTGGCGTTAGCCCAATTTAATGATATATATTTAGTTGTAATCGGATTCTTTCTATTCTTCTCCGTCTTTATAGGCGCTGTGTTCTGGGTTTACAGAAAAGGTTCGAAAAGGCACTATGATTACTTATCTCAACTACCACTTCGCGAGGAGAATCTGACATGAGTGAAGATAAGACAAAACGGTACGAAGACAAAATAATAGAGGGCTATGAGTATGATGGTATTACCGAATATGACAATCCCTGTCCTAGTTGGCTAATGTATATTTTCTATTTTACTGCCCTTCTAGCTATATTTTTTGTTGGCTATCACTTCGGGAGCCACAGCAAGGATGAACTACTGGAAGCCTATGTGATAAAATTAATAGAGGCGCAAACACAGACAGAAACATCTACACCAACACAAAAACCTGCAGTCAGCGAAAGTGAGCTTGTCGCGCTTTTGCAGGATCCTGCTGCCTTGGCAGAAGGAGTGGAAATTTTCGGTGAGCTATGTGCCCTTTGCCACGGAGATTCTGGGGAAGGTATGATTGGGCCGAATCTCATTGACAATTACTGGTTGCATGGTAAAGGAAAGATCAGTGACATCGCAGTTTCTATCAGATCCGGAATTCCTGACAATGGCATGGCTGCATGGGCAGACAGAATTCCTGAGCAGCAAATTCTGCATGTAGCGGCCTATATAAAGTCGGCACAAGGAACCACGGTAGAGGATGCAAAAGAACCTGATGGTGAGCTTGTAGAAGAATAAGATGGTAGAAAGTATTCAAACAGTGCCGGAAGACGGTTTTCGCATAAATCAATTCCCAATGGCAGCACATGGGTTCTTCAGGAAACAGAGAGACCTTTCTCAATGGGTGTTAATCGCTATATTCATAATTCTTCCCTGGATTAAAATAAACGGCCTGCCTGCTATTCTCATTAATTTACCGGATCGCCGATTTACATTTTTTGGTCTGAACTTCTGGAGTCACGACGCTCCGCTGCTTTTCTTTGTTATAGCAAGTTTCTCACTGGGGCTGTTGTTTGCCACATCGGTTTGGGGTCGAGTATGGTGCGGTTGGGCCTGCCCTCAAACAATTCCTATTGATGGAATCTTCCGAAGGATTGAAACTCTTGTGGAAGGAAACCATATTGCCAGAAAGAAGCTTCATGAGAAACCTTTTGACAATGAAAAAATTGTAAAGGCGGCTGTCAAATGGTTTCTCTTTTTTACCGTCAGCTTAATCCTTTCGCACACCTTCTTTGCTTACTTTACCGGTCCCGGCAAACTAGTATCTATGGCCCTGGGTCCACCCTCTGATGCACTGACGACATTCTTAATAGTAAACACAACGACACTTATTATCCTCCTTAACTTCGGATGGTTTAAGGAGCGGCTTTGCACTATCATATGTCCATACGGCAGACTTCAATCCGTGTTAATGGACGAAGATTCTCTTGTCGTTGCCTATGATGAGAAGAGAGGCGAACCGCGAAAGGGCAGCAAGACCAAATCTAAAAAAATGGGTGATTGTATAGACTGCCTTAAATGCGTTGCCGTATGCCCCACAGGAATTGATATTCGCCATGGCATCCAGATGGAATGTATTGCATGTACCGCCTGCATCGATGCGTGTAACGAGATAATGCGAATAACAAAAAAGCCGGAAGGGCTTATTCGATATGAATCCGAAAATGGATTGAAAGGAGAGAAAACTGTCTTCTGGAAGATGAAGACAAATATCTATCTTGGACTAACCCTTCTTTCGGTTATCGGACTGTTCCTATTTATCTTTAACAGATCTGGGTTAGACATCACGGTATTGAGGGCACATGAAAGCCCTTATCAGGTACTTGAAACATCGAAAGAAAATACTTTAATAGCAAACCATTTTACGCTTAACTTTAAAAACCAGAGTGCTGTGAAGATGGAAATTGATATTATACGAACAGATAAAATTGGAAACAGAAAAATAGAAATTATAGCGGCAACACTTCCGGTGACAATTCCTCCCGGTGAGGCAGAGAAGAATCATATTTTTATAAAATTTCCAAAGTCAATTTTAGAAAATAAAAGCCATCACAAATTTCGATTACAGATTACGACAAAATCAAAAGATATAACTCATAAATATATAAAGGAAATCAGCCTTGTTGGACCTATCTAATAATATAATAAACAGGATAAATGATATGCTTCCAGTGATGGTACCGTTTGCAATCATTGCAGCAAGCATTATCGGCAGCATTCACTGTGTCGGAATGTGCGGCGCCCTGGCCATGACAGCAGGTGCGCAAAGCAGAAAGGGTTTAGTCTATTACCACCTTGGACGCCTACTTGGCTATTTCAGCGTAGGAGCACTGGCCGGATTCCTAGGGTCTGAATTTATTAATTCTGAGATGAAATATATCTCCCTCGTCTCCACTGTTTTCTTAAGTGCCAGCTTCCTGGTTATAGGTTTCAGTATAATAAAGAAAGGGCAACTGCATATTAAACAACCCGCCTTCCTGAAACTATTTTACCAGAACAGGGTTGGCAGGATACTGGAAAATAAAACCTCTCATTCGGTTTCAAGCTTTTTAATAGGCCTGCTAAGCCCTTTATTACCGTGCGGATGGTTATACGGCTTCATCTTAATCGCAATTGCAACAAACAACCCTCTCTGGGGAGGCATATTGCTTACATCATTCTGGATAGGTACCCTTCCCGCACTGTCAGGTATTTCGTTATTAGTAAAAAAACCGATAAAATACTTTAACGGTAAAGCATCAATATATATTGGCATTTTCCTGATATTCATAGGAATTTCAAGTTTAGTACTAAAGCTATCCAGCCTGGCAGCAAAACATTGTTGCCGTTAAAATCTGTAATAATAGATTTTTATAGAACCTGGATTAAAAAAACACTTGCCTAATTCCCTCGTGATATTATAATCCTCACTTCATATGAAAAAACATTTACTATATATCATGGCTATATCATTTGTTCTTCTCTCTGCTCGGGTTATACAATCAGCAGAAGAAAATTCACACAAAATAACCCTGCGTTCGTCTTACAGAAATTTGTCTGTTTCTGACGTACAGTCGATGCCAAACATTTATATACGAAAATTTGATGAGTGGGGATTTTATGGGCATAGCACAATTATTCACAACTACGAGAAGAAATCGATAAAAGGAGGCAATGTGGTAATAGACCATACCACGGGACTGATGTGGCTCCAGTCCGGCTCTAAAGAATATATGCAGTGGAATGTAGCAAATGGATGGTTAAGGAAGTTGAACTCCCTGAAGTATGCAGGGTATAGCGACTGGAGATTGCCGACTATAGAAGAAGCGACATCACTGCTTGAACCTGGCAAGACGAATGCCCTCCACATAGACCCCATCTTTGACAAAGAACAGTGGGGAATTTGGTCTGGAGATAAACGTGGCGGTAGCATATGGAGTGTTTACTTTAGCCTTGGCAACGTACGCTGGCGTTACAAAAACCGATACGTTCGTCCTGTTCGTTCACTCAATTGATTTCCGGCAGGTGATTTGACACTTTAATCATCTGTTTCATTCAAGTTAGATTCTTCATTCCGCTTCGCTACATTCAGAATGACAATCTCTGCGTTTCATTCTGAGGGAGGAACGACCGAAGAATCTCAACGTCTCCAACTTTGAATTTTCTATACATTAAATTATTTCTTTGAAAACAAAGTATTATGCTGTTTGCTTTTCCAGGTATTACTACTGCGCAAGATGATGCTAAGCCAGTTAGCGCTACGGCCGAGTGGTCAGAGTCTCAAAAGCTAAGCTATATCCTTGGTACTCAAATTGGTAATTTCGCTAAGCAGAGTGAACTCCGACAGCGAGGCTAACTCTTTGAATTGTTGGTACATACAAAAAGCCCTGATCAGGTTATCCTAATCAGGGCTTTATTTTATCTCGAATTCAAGTTCGAGCCTATTAAATGGCTCCTCGGGTAGGATTCGAACCTACAACCTAATGATTAACAGTCACCCACTCTACCATTGAGCTACCGAGGAATTTATTTACAAATAAATTACTATTAT
>Ga0187827_10007934_pt1 | contig 11642 bp, 8 predicted proteins | sample ETNtaG_39_FD_167969 | JGI IMG/M metagenome (GOLD analysis project Ga0187827, IMG submission 167969) | Marine microbial and viral communities from oxygen minimum zone, Eastern Pacific Ocean - ETNP2014_SV_150_PacBio MetaG (Illumina Assembly) | ecosystem: Environmental > Aquatic > Marine > Hypoxic... | reverse complement strand
GGTTGCATTCAAGTAATACACCTCAGGAAGAATTCTTTCGGGGTCGTGTTTTAACTTGTAACAAGCATTTGCATTGGTTAGACAAACACCCTGATACAGATTCGATTTCAAACATTAGGCGTAATTTTTGTATTCAACTAGCATCTGCGTATTATGTCCATGGTGACACTAATAAATCTGGCTTATTTATGCATAAGGCTATGCAGATAGATATCAAAGTTCTCCTCAATCCATCGAACATACGTTATTTGTTGGCGATGTATGTGCCCGCAACCATATTAAATATATTTAGGTTGTTAAAGCGTTGGATATTGAATAGTACTAATGATGTTTCTTTTGGTCCATGAACTTAGTCCCGAAAACTTGTATAGACTTTCTGTATTTATTATATGAATAGGATTTGTTATTAGAAATGTATGATGAACGAATCATACCTGACAAAACTCCTGTAGGTATCTATTCGATACATCTAAAGCGCTACGAGTTTGCTAAAACTTATATGAAAGGCAAACTAATATTAGATGTGGCATGTGGCGTTGGTTACGGGGCACGTTATCTTTCTGATGCAGGCAATCGTGTAATCGGGGTTGAGATTGATAGTGAATCAATTACATATGCGCAAAAGCGTTACTCCAGTTCAGGTCAACCATTATTTGTACAATCAGATGCTACTGTTTTAGGTATTAATAGTGATATATTTGATGTCATATGTGCATTTGAGACAATTGAGCACATAAGAGATGTAGATGGTTTTCTAGGGGAAATCAAACGTGTCTTAAAACCCAACGGCTTGTTCATTGTGTCCACACCCATAGTTGGTGAGACCAATATAAGTCCAGATAACCCTTTCCATAATCAGGAATGGAATCCAACTGATTTTAAACACTTACTTGCACAATATTTTATTGATGTTAAAGTATTTTCACAGTCACGTAGGCAGACTGAGGTTAGTAAATGGGTAAAACGCTTCGATATACTCAATTTACGGAGACGTTTTATACCCAAGGTTTTGGTGAGAAAAATGGCGCTACTTACAGGTGGGCGATCTATGGATAGGTTGGAACTTAGTGATATTGTGATTAGTAAAGGTATTACAGATGAAGCTAGTGAAATTGTAGTGGTTGCTAGTAATGAAAACAATTAATAATCAACAATGGGGTGACGTGTGGAGTAAGGATCTCAAAAGTTATGATCCGGATGCCGAATTAGATGCAATAAATTCTGAAAATCTAAGTGTGCGTTGCCAAAAGATACTTCGGTATTTGCACAAAAAAATAGGAGATTTGGATGGTAAGCAGACTATAGAGATTGGGTGTGGCGGTGCTATATATAGTCTTATATTGGCACGGATGGGTGCTAGACCAACGTTACTGGATTACAGTCCTGACGCTATCATCTTAGCGAAACGCAATCTCGATGCCTTAGGATTACAAGGAGAGTTGATAGAAGCTGATGTATTCAATCCGCCTTCAGATTTGATTAACAGGTTTGATGTAGCCATGTCTTTTGGTACAGTTGAGCATTATAGGTACCCGGAGAGACTTGATATATGTAGAGCTCATATGAAGTTACTTAAGCCAGGTGGTGTATGTATTATTAGCACTCCTAACATTCTATTTCTGCCACATGAAATCTTAAAAGCTGGTCTTATGATGAAAAACAAATGGTTTTTGGGATATGAAGGTAGTTTCTCGCCTGTTGAATTACGTAAAGTGGGCCGCAAATTAGGATTAAGAGATATGAAGGTTATAGGTTCATCGTGGCGGGCAGATTTTATGCGTTATGTGATGATTGTCCGTGAAACAAGTACATATAGGCGTTTATTTAATTTTGTAGAAAAAGATGCTGGTAGTTCAAATAATTTGATTTCCCAGAAACATCACTGGTTGGACGATTTTCTGGGTCACGACATTGTTTTGATAGGTGTAAAAGGCGACTCAAACTAATGCTATGCGTATAGTTTACACTGTACTTGATGGGCGAATGTCAGGTGGTCAAGTAATTTGTGGACATCTAATGGCGTCTGCTATATCTGCTGGCCATCAGGTTTGTTTAATTACTCCTAGTCAAGGCGAATTTACTGAGAAATTGAAATCCCGTTCTATAGAAGTTGTACAGATGCCAATGGAAAGAACATTTTTCTTCCATCGTGCAGTTGCTTTTGCAAAGTTTCTTCGTGATTGGGAGGCAGATTTAGTACATTGTCATTCTGCTGTCACAGGAACAATATTAGCGCGTATTGGAGCTTATCTGGCTGGAGTACCATTAATCAGCCACGTGCATATTGAGAACAAATTCAGTGATATTCGTTGGATAAAGAGGCTCCAGATTGTTCTGGATAATGTTACAGCTATTGTTGCAGACCAGATAATAACTATAAGTAATGCTACTAAAGACAGTCTGATAGATCAGGGAATATCTTCAAACAAGATTACTGTGATACATAATGGAATAAGTTTGACAGAGCATCCATATGATATGTCAGAGATTGACCAGATTCGCAACACACTTGGTTTGCAGAAAAATTCTCATATTGTTGGAATGGTGGCTAGATTATGTCCAGTCAAGGGTCAGCGCGAGTTTATTCTCGCTGCAAGGAATATTAGCGATCTTTATCCTAATACTGAGTTCTTAGTGATTGGAGAAGATTATGAGTTTGAAGGTAAATATCGTAGTGATTTGGAAGATCTAGTACAAAGGTTGGATTTAGAAGAAGTTGTACATTTTCCGGGATTTCGGAGCGATGTACGCCGACTTATACATTGTTTTGAAATATTTGTATTGCCATCCTGGATTGAGGGATTACCTGTAACAATTCTTGAAGCCATGGCGGCCAGCAAGCCAGTTGTTGCAACTTCAGTGGGTGGTGTTCCTGAATTAGTTTTGGATGGAGAGACTGGTATTTTGGTTCCACCGCGTGACGTGCCGGGTTTATCTCAAGCCATAGAGTCATTGCTAGAGGAGCCTGATATTGCACATCAGATGGGTAATAAAGGGTATGAGCACGCCCACCAGGGATTTTCACATGAAAAGATGTGGACTCAAGTTCAACAACTATATAAGTCTTATGAGTAGTATGAAATTTATTTTCAAATCCATAAAAACTGATGCAGGGTTATGCATACTACTGACATTATTGTCAATTGGTACAAGATCCTTCTTTTTTCAGGGTCACAATGCAGTTCCATTTGAAATACAAGATGAAATCACGTTAGTTTGGGCCCTAAAGGATTTTGTGCTTGGACAATGGCATGAAATCACTGGACCCATACATAGATTTGTTGCTTCCTATCTTTATGCTCCTTTTTACGGATCCTACTTTGCTTATCTGTGGTTATCTGGGGCGATAATTGGATTTGATGAAGTGCGAGAATCGTTCCTTCTGCAATCCGCTCATGGATATGATTCAATTAACGTATGGGTATGGGTTCCGAGGTTAGTTTCCTGGCTATTTCTTGTACTATCCATTCCCTTACAGTTTATTCTGACTAAGATTGTAACGGGAAATAAACAAATTGCATTTATAGCAGGTATATTGTTGGTATTTGCATTCACCCATCTTTACTCATCAGTGTTTGGGCTGCCAGATGGCATTGGTTTGGTATTATTCCAAGCTTCGGTCATACAGCAGCAACTGTATTTGAGAAATAGGACTCGTGCGAATATAGCAATCCTATCTTTTCTTATTGCCTGCACAATATTGGTTCAATTGTTGAATGCGGTGGTTTTGATAGTTTCAGGCATCTTTTTGTTATTTTTGGTTCGCAAGAAGGAAGTACATTTTACTTTAAGTAGTTTCAACTCCGAGGTTCTTAGTATAGCTGGTTGCACAGCATTATTCGTTTTAATCCTAAACCCATTGCTTTATCTGGCTCCAGATAATGTTATAAGCGAGTTTCATTATGGAGTGAGTGAATGGGGACCACAATTTATGTCACGTCCTATTTTTTATGTCGCTCATATTGCACGCGTAATTTGCGATGAGATCCTTGGATTTGGATTGACAGTGCTTTTATCTATTTCGCTTATATGGCTTGCGTTTGGTCGTCTGCGTTTGTTATGGGCACAGCAGATAATCGTGCCTTTATTCTGTTTAATAGTTGGAATGGCTTTTGTTACTGAACTGACCTATGAGACCAATCTGATTGCTATATATGTGCCTGTATGCATATTAGCTGCTTGGGTGTTTGTACAATTATGGCCATCCAATGTTGCGAGTTATAACTTAGATAAACATATATTGAGATATGGTTTATGCTTTACCCTTGCTTTGTTTGCTTTTGCGGCGCCAATTAATAATTGGTTTAGCCTATACCGATTGGCTCTTGTCGAAGGAACTCGTTCCAGTGCTAGGAATTGGATTCACGAAAATATTCCGCCAGAATCCAAAATATACATAGCTCCATATACATATACAGCACCTCTTATTAGGAGTTTGGAGCAAGTACAACTAGAGTCTTCGGTGTCAGAACTAGCACATTGGCGGATAAACTCTGAAGTGGGTCGTGAGCTATCACCATCCTATTTTGTTATCACTGACCCGCAATTATATGATGACAAAGATTTATTGCCCGATTACTATGTTCAATCAGTATTTGCGTACGGACATCAGGACTGCGAAGTTGACAGAGTAATTGACATATTTTTATGTCCTTATAACCCCTTGAGAGGATCATTTTCTTATTTCAGTGAAATAAACCAAATGCCACAATACCCAAATGAATTGGATATGGTGTTGTTGAGAGAGTTCAGCCCGCTTTGTTCCATGCAAGATAGCACTTTCGGAAAAATAAACTATCGTACCAGCGTTTTGAGCAATAACATACAGGATCTATGCCGATTTGGGCCGATTATTCAAGTTTATCAGATTGTAGGGTTGGTTGATACTTAAATGACCAGAGTACTTAATAGTCGATCAGTTCTGCCAGTGCTTGCACTATGGATGGTTGTTCTATGTGCGTTAGCGTCACTGCATTTTGTGTTAATACAATTTAGATTGACTGGCATGAATCATACTCTTACTTACTCTCCGGTGGTTGTGCAGCATGCAGACGCAGTATTTACTCATATACCTATTGTCAGAAAATTACTAAGTGGTTTGCCAGCGTTTGGTGATCAGTTCGTCAATAACATGGACACACATCAAATAACTGCCTGGCCTAGATTACCGTATTACTTTTTGGCACTGATTGGATGGCCAATTGCGAATCGATTAGATGCTCTTCCTATTGTGGCCACTGTATTGTTGACGCCACTAAATGCGGCAATAATGTATCAGTTGGTAAGACGTATTACAGGATCGGTAGCAGTCGGTGTGTTGGGCACTAGTGCTGCTTTGACACTTCGAGAACTTTTTGTGCTACAGCCGTGGCATTGGACTAACATAGAGGGGTTAGAGAGATTGTTTGTGAGCCCATTTTTCTCGAATGCTTTGGTGCATCCGCAAATTTCTTTTGCATTCTGTTGTGTTGTACTACTTTGTTTATATAAATTGGTGCGCAATACTGATAGCACGACATATGTAATTAACGGGATCCTATATGGTGTTAGTTTCTATACATATTTTTATCTGTGGACCTTTCTGACAGTTGTATATGGAGTGATTGCCTTATATCTTTTACAAAGACGCGACTATATTACATTGGTGTCTTTAGCTAAAGCAGCAGGATTGGCGTTAATTATCTCGTCATTTTATTGGATTGATGTGATGAGATTTTCTGGCCAACCAGGTTTCGCTGATTTTCAAGATAGATTCTCTCTTGGAAGACATCCTGATCTTACAGAAAGGGTAGTGAATTTGCGTCCGCACTTAATCACAATTCTTGGTTTAGTGCTTGCTATGACCAGACGAAGTATCAGTTATATATATTTATTTGTCTTGACCGTTACTGCTGAATTAATGTGGAAAATGCCTATCGTTATCGGGCGTGATTACCAGAGTCTGCACTATGCTTATCATTTTTATGGTCCCTTAGCTGGAATCACCTTAATGGTTGGAGTACGCGATTTACTGCTACGTTTTTCGTTTGCTAAAAACAGAAGTGTGCGTATATTTTGTTATGCCCTGGTAGGGCTTTGCATATCAACAATGACGATTTATCGTGCAGTGAAATACTCCAATGAACATTACAAAAATTTTGTAATTCATACTGATGTTCAGGATGCATACGAGTTTGTCAGAAACAATGTTTCACCTGGTTCTGTATTGCTTGCAGCCGATCCAGAAGTAAACATGCGGATACGTAGCATTGCACCAGTGTACGTATATGTTCCTTCAGGATACGGCACATTTGTCACGACTGAGGAGATGCTATTACGACATTCCGAAATGTTACGGTTTTTTGATATTACAGCAGATCAGATGTTGGAGTATCAATGGCAAGATGTCATTTCTCGTAGGTTGTACGATGCAGGCTTGTTAGATCCTGGGAAATATATATTTAATGGTTCTCTTAGATATCCGACTAACGACTTACGCAATCAAGCTATAATTCAATCATATTCTGCTCTCAATATCGAATCATTGACATATGATGCTGATGTTGTGTGGGTTGGTCCTTTTGAAAATATCATCGGTGGTACTTCTATGAAAGAGCGGGAAGATTTGGTTCTTATGTATGAAAATGAGTCTGTACAGTTGTACCAGTTTCGCACAGTAAAACCTCTTTATTGATTGTGTTGATATGTATGAAAAATTCGCATATATGTAACCTGATTTCAATCAACAGTTTTGTTGTTAGATATATTTACTTGAAGATAAAACGTAAGTATAAATACTGAAAGATGCGTATTGGCATTGATGCTGTTCATATCTCTCGTAATCGGAAAGGTGTTGGTAGGGTAGAACGCAATATAATTCAGATTTTGTCAGAAGCAACATATTCTCATGAATTTGTTGTGTTTTTGGATAGAGACCCTAGTGAGCTTAGTCTTCCTCAGGGTGATTCTCTTTCGTATTCAGTTAATAAATCCAATAGTTTAATTGAGTGGGAACAAATAAGATTAAGCAGAGCAGCTCGAAAACACAAAATTGATTGTTTGCTCACATTATCTGATCGAGTACCGTTACTATATTCTGGGCGAATAGTATTGTATTTGTTCGAGATACCTAATCGACGCCGAGAATTATCCTTGGATAACAAGGTTGCTGGACTTTATCAGAGAACTAGTGACAATCTTACGCGATTCGTTTTTCCTATATCTATAAGACGTGCTAGGCTCATTGCAGTGCCTTCTCAATTTACTTCAAATGAACTGCAGACCATGTATGGAGTGCAAGATAGAAAAATTATGATTGTACCAGCTGCAGTGAGTAGCGAATTTTGTCCAAATTACAATCACCAGTATAAGGAACAAGTGCAAAAACGTTACGGTGCTCCAGGAGGATATGTGTTACATTTTTCCTCTGGAGATTCCCGGGACAACACAGAATTAGCTCTGCGTGCATTTTCTTTGGCAAACATATCTGAAAATATAAAAATCATATTGGTAGGAGATGGTTATGTTGATCAAGATGCGTTTAATGAAATGATTTCTCGTATGGAATTGAGGGACAGAGTAATATCGGTAGGACATGTTTCAGATAGAGATTTAGTAGACTTATATCAGGCAGCAGATATATATATGGACCCATCGTTATATGAAGGCTTTGGCCTGCAAGTGCTTGAAGCTATGTCATGTGGGGTGCCTGTTTTGTGTTCAAATACAACTTCATTAGCAGAAATGGCGAGTGATGTAGGCCTCACTTGTGAACCCACTAATATAGAGGATTTTGCTCATGGGATTGAGTATTTGATATCCAACACGGCACAGGCGGAACTTATGAGAGATGCTGGTATACGCCACGCATCACAATATTCATGGAATAAAACTGTGGAGCAACTTGTGACTCTTTGTGAGCATGCTATAGATTGATATTTGGTATGAATTCTACTGGTACTCGAAAGTCCGTTGCTATATTAACCGAGATAATATCGCCTTATCGGATACCTGTGTTTAATGAGCTGTCTGATGATCCTAGAATTGACTTAAAGGTACTGTTTTTTTCTCAAACTGAAAGGCGTCGTTCTTGGCGTATTCCCTGGGAAAAAATTCGATTTACATACCGGGTGTTACAAGGTGTTTTAGTGTCGCAACGATATCAGGGTGGTCCGATATTTCTTAATCCTACGATAGTATATGATATATGGAGAGGAAAATACCATTCCATTATCTGTTTCGGATACCATCATCCTACAATTTGGTTAGCATTGATTGCAGGCAAAATATTTCGAACTCGCGTCTTATTATGGAGTGAGAGTACTAGTATGGACCATCGTTCTACAAACAGAATTGTTGAGTATATAAAGCGATATCTAGTTGGTAAATTTGATGGGTTTGTTGCGTCTGGACGATCTCAAGTGGACTATTTGAAAAGTCTTGGTGCGAAAGATGATTATATATGGGTGGCACCTGATTCAGTCGATTCAGATTATTTCGTGCAACAGTCAAAATTGTATAGAGATAGGAAAGCAGAGATAAAACGAGAATTGGGAGTTGGCGGACCAATTATTTTATATGTTGGGCGCATGTTAGACGACAAGGGGATTCCTGAGTTGATTGAGGCATTTCAAAAAGTTGTGGTTGAGCATGATGCTACAATGCTACTTGTTGGTGATGGGCCAGACATCGATCGTTATAGGGAAATTTGCAGTCGAAAATCTATTACTTCAGTCAGATTTGAAGGATTTTGTTCCCAGGAAATGATGCCGAAGTATTACGCTATAGCTGACTTCTTGGTGTTTCCTACTAGGAGTGACCCCTGGGGATTGGTCTTAAATGAAGCTATGTGCGCAGGATTGCCTGTAATATGTTCTAGAGCTGCTGGAGCCTCTGCTGAACTTGTGTACCAGGATCGTAACGGACTGCTTCATCAACCTGAAAATGTTGATGAAATATATAGCCACATGCTGACTTTACTCAGAGATGAAAAAATGCGAAAAAATATGGGGCTGGAATCACAGCAGATAATAGCATCATTTCATCCTAAGAAAATGGCTAAGGGGTTTGCAGAGGCTGTATTCGAGTTACCTAATGATGCATATAAGGTGAAACATGCAAAGTAGTGCGGGTATCTTGGGTGGCATCCGTTGGGTTATATTGTCTGGTCTACTACTTATATGCTTTCAATCTACACGAGAATTACCAGGATTATATTTAGATGAATTTAGGTTTGTTATGTCCAGTGACTATGTATGGCCTATCAGTGTAAATAATGTTGTGTTACCTATTTCTTTGCGTGTGATATTGTCTTACATGCGATGGTTACCATTGGCAATTCTTACTGGCGTGCCTCTCTGGTTAGCTGTGCAAAAACGGAAAATTCCACGTGTATTAAAAAGAGCAGATACTAGCATTATAGTCTTTTTAGTTTATATACTTATTTCATGTGCATTCTCTATTGACCCAAACACATCAATACAGAAAGTACTATCTGTTTTTCTGATGTATGGTGCAGTTTTTTGGGGTGTATGGATTTACGTTGATGAATTCGGGATAGAAGAAATTATCAACATAATTATTATTGCCTCAGCGATTGTGTTTGGTCTACATATTATTAATGCTGTTGTGGATCCGCTTGGCTCGTTTCCATACTTAGGGAGATTCCAAGGTTGGACGGTCAATCCTGGTATAGCTGCAAGTCATGCGTCATTATTGTTGCCTCTAGCTCTGTGGATTGCATTACAAAAATCTCGATGGCAGTATTGGTTGTTGGTTGGCTCAATGTTGTTTGTTCTAATTTTGTCACAGACTCGTACTGAACTTGTAGCTGCAGTTATTGGTTCAACGTACTTTCTGATACGCACTTATCCTAAGCGGATATATATTTCATTATTTAGCGCTATATCGGTATTGATCATGTCTTACATGTGGATTGAGGTAGGACCTAGGATATTTCCACAGGGTACTGAATTTAGATTAGACCATATAGGCGATACATTGCTCAACAACAATTTAGATTCCAGAGAAGAATACAATGAATTAGAAATGCCAGAGCTATGGTTTGACCGATTTAATCCTCGTACTGCCGATGCTAAAACTCTTGCGCATCGCACTGATAAATGGAGGCTGGGCCTTGAGTATTTTCTGGAACGCCCCTTGCAAGGATTTGGATTTGGTACAGAGGATCAATTGTTTGCCTATCATGATGTTAACCCACAAGACTATCAACTGAGTGGTGCTTATATGCACAATTCTTACCTAGGATTATTACTTCAAGTAGGTATTGTTGGCGCTGTGTTATTCTATGTACCATTAGCTTCTCTGTTATTTTATGAGTTGTTAACTACGAGGAAAATACACAAAAGGCCATTATTGACGGCGCTTTTATCAGTCGTTATAACATGTATGGTGGCTGGAATGTTTTCCAGCGACTTATATTCCATGGGTAATGCTAAGAGCTTTGTATTTTGGATTAGTGTGATGTTATTGGTTCGTAAGACATGAGTGTTTATATCTAGTGCTATGTATCTTGATATCCTAGAATGTATATTGAACTTATCTAATAAGGCTTATGCAAGAAAATACACGAGGTAGATTAACGATCTCACGCAGTTCCAGTTTGGTGTTGGCAGCAGGTGTGTTGGCATTGTCATTGCCTCACTATAGTTTGCTGCCCGTTTTTTATTTAGAAAAATTTCGTTTTTACATGGTTAGTGAAGTGGTGTGGTACATCAATATCAATAGTACTGTGCACTCTGTTTCATTGCGTGAAATACTATCTTATTTACGTTGGCTACCCTTGGTAATTCTAGCTATGATTGCTATTAGATCGGCCATTTACAAACGTGCTGCCCCACGAGCAATCAATAACGCCGATGGTTACATTGGTGCCTTTCTGGTTTTCTCACTGGTTTCGTGTTTGTACTCAATTGATCCAATGATATCTTTGCTTAGATTAGCATCTGTCATATTGATGTATGGGGCAATATTTTGGGGCATTTGGGTTATTGCTGACGAAGTTGGCGAAAAAAAAGTAGTCCTCATTGTTGTTAATACAGCAGCAGTATTGTTTGCCATGCATATCCTAGTTGCAGTTATCGATCCGGCAGGCTCATTTCCTTATTTAGGTAGATTTGAGGGTTGGATGATTAATCCAGGTACTGTTGCTGGTTATGCTGCATCATTTTTGCCACTTGTGCTTTATATTACTTTACATAAACCAAGCAGGCGATATTGGTTGTTGGTTGCTGTAATTGTGTTTATTCTGATTATGTCACAAACACGCACTGAATTATTTAGTGCCTCGATTGGGTCTCTGTATTTTTTGTTCTTTGCTTATCCTAAGCGTAGATTGATATCTTTGATGTCTTTAATCATAGTACTAATAGCGTCTTTTGCATGGGTTCGAACTGGTCCTATGATTTTTCCACAGGGCACTGAGTTTAGTTGGAATAAAATAGTTCCAGGTGTCTCTGGACAGAATATTGGCCCGGATAGCACATTGCCGGAGACGATTATTGATAGCTCAGCTCGAGAGACCAAAGTTGATTTAGAAGGAGAGGTCAGTGAGGAAGGTGTAGTTAGTAGAGCTCAAGATACTGACGATTCGCTTACTGATGATTCGCTTACTGATGATTCGCTTACTGATGATTCGCTTACTG
>Ga0187827_10007928_pt1 | contig 11649 bp, 9 predicted proteins | sample ETNtaG_39_FD_167969 | JGI IMG/M metagenome (GOLD analysis project Ga0187827, IMG submission 167969) | Marine microbial and viral communities from oxygen minimum zone, Eastern Pacific Ocean - ETNP2014_SV_150_PacBio MetaG (Illumina Assembly) | ecosystem: Environmental > Aquatic > Marine > Hypoxic... | reverse complement strand
CTCACAGACTTGTCTTCGCTCACAGGCTTGTCTTCGCTCACAGGCTGGTCTTCGCTCTCTGTTCGCCGTGCACTTCGAGCAGCGCGTCGTGACCTTCTTCCTCCAACAGCCTTGTCTTCGCTCACAGTCTTGTCTTCGCTCACAGGCTTGGTTTTCTCGAGGCCAAAATCTGCTGACAGTGCACCTTTCTGTTCAGGATTCTGCTTAGCCGCGTAGTCCTTCGGTGGGATCAAACCGGCTTTTTCTTCCTGGTTACCGTTGCTTTCAAAGGCGGTATCTGATGCAGCAGGCAGCAATTTACCGGCGACTTCGTTGGTACATAAATCCTGAGCACCGCTCGCCAGGTGTTGGTACACCTCTTTGTAGCTTTCGGTCATGTGATGTACCAGTTCGGCTGTCATGCTGAAATGATCGCTCACGCTATCGCGGTACTCGCCATGATTCTCTTCTAAAGAGCGAATCTGGTTTTCTAGTTCTCGCACTCGGGAACTGCCCCCATTCAACCTGTTCATGAATAGCGCTCCGATACCCACTCCTACCGCCAAGCCTGCGATTACCATTAAAAAAATCATTTAAATATAATTCCTCAAATCTAAATTAGCGCCCATCTCATCTCGAAAAGGAAATAGGAGACACTAACTAAAACGCGGTTTCGGATAATAAGCACAATCCAGTTACTTAGCGAGTAAATTTAGCTGTCGAGCAGTATAATTAGTTAGTTCGAATGTGGATTTCCCCAAAACACCCGAAGAAGTGTAATGCGTTGAGTGCCACTTTTATTGATATAAATCAGACTAAATCGAGACAGACCACTTTTTCGGTAAACTACTCAATCCCAGTATGGGGGCGGGTTCGGTAACTCGCTGCCCCATGAATAATTCACTAGGAGATTTGAATCCTAGTGTTTTTCCGGGCCGGTTGTTAAATCGGTGCATTGGAGTATAAGCATATCGTTATTTCAATACGGTATGTGTCCGGCATTGGGCCGACAAGGGCTAAAGCCATTGTGAGAAGACTGGTGTTGAGCCTTCTACAAAAACATTTCCGCAGAAATGTTTACCGGGAATATCGTGGGAAGCCATGATGGGTTCAAGCGATAGTCTGTGGAATGACAGCAGCAAATTGCAAACACCCTTACTATGTGGATTAGCGACAGTCCCGAATCCCGTTATGCACGCATAGCCTGCTTTTTGTATGAATGGCTAACCAATAAGCGCCTTCCGATAAAAGACCCTGTTCCAAGCCGCGCGAGCTATGTCCAGGTTGTCGATCCGAACCTGCAGTTAGCTTTTCCTCATGGTGAAAAGCAAGGACGTTTCCGAATACAAAACAATCTCCCCGGAACGTGTGACTTTTGTCCGTTGGTACGTATGACAGACTATCTAAAGGGAATGATTGCTTCAGACCTGCGCCACCTTACGGAGACCACCCTCGGGCGTTACGATAAAGACCTTCTCCGCCGTGCCGCCGCCTATCTGTTTCTGAAAGAAACCCAATCCTCATTCGAAGTGGAGCGTGAGAACCCGTCGCCGCAAAGGGCGGAGCGCTTTGCAGATTTATTGCGTCAGGCTGACACGCAAGAGCCACTTACAGAGCATAGGCTAGTGGAACTACAGCAGGCGGTGCTAGACCCGCGCTTTCATGAATTCACATGGCGAACGCAACAGAATTGGCTAGGTAAGGACCTTGGTTACCGCCAAAAAGTAGATTTCGTGCCGCCGCAGCCCCCAGATGTGCCAGCGCTGATGACGGGTCTGCTCGCACTGGCCGAGGAGTTCCAGAACTTGGGCAACGGCAATATTGTTTCCAGCCCAGATCCGGTCATTATTGCGGCCGCTATTGCATTCGGGTTTGTATACATTCACCCATTCATGGATGGCAACGGCCGCACCCACCGTTATCTGATACATGACGTGCTGGCAAAAGCTGGCTTCACACCTCGAGGCATTGTGTTACCGATATCAGCCGTGATCCTCGCCAATCAGGACGACTATGTTGCCGCCCTGGAACAGTTCTCGAAACCTGTCAACCAATTAACAGATTTCGATCCGTCGCAATCCGAGACACAAGCGATGGGGAATGATCCAGTATATTTCCGCTACCCAGATCTCACAACTCAAGCGGAATTTCTATACGAAGCACTAAAGCGAACAGTGACTGAGGACCTAGAAAAGGAAATCGACTACTTACTCGGATTTGATCGGTCAAGCAAGGCACTAAACAACTTCCTGGACTGGCCCAATCACAGTATGGATTTGTTCATCAGAGTAGTTCAAGAGAACAATGGCAGATTGTCTGCTAACAAACGTAAGAGTCATTTTAATTGGATGACTGAAGAAGAAATTAGCAAGGCTGAAGAAACAGTTCGTATTGCATTTGCTATCAACAAACTAGAAAATAAATAACGGGGCGGGGGGAGTTGGTCTAAGCGCATGACTCATTGATAATACAGGATTAATATCGGTCCAAGTTTCATTGATGTTACTAGTGATGTTACTAAGATTTCCTACTTAAAAAACAACTGAACCCCCGTTCAATAAGGTTTTTCCTCGTCCAAATTTAAACATTAAGAGAAAACTATTTTTCTGGTTAGCACTACCTTTTTGATTTGATTGTTATGTTCCGTTTGTACTATTTTTGTTCTGCTTCTAATCTGCGTGCGCCAGCAAGCGTACCCGGCATGGAGTAATTACCTTCGTGGCATGCATACTCATAGAGTTGACCATCTGAGGCATGGAAGCTGAGTTCTGCTGTCCAGGGTTGACTGTATAGGTCAGAATCTTCCACTGTAAACTGGTAAACAATTTCAGTGTCAGAATAACGGGTAAAACGCTCAGTTACTTTGCCATTTTTCGTGATAGCTGTGGAGCTTTGTTGCATTTGCTGAGGATTGACATTGATAGTTTCCACTACCAGAACGTCATCTTCATACCAACCAACAGAGTCTCCCATGTATTGTTGCAAGACCTCCGGTCGGCGATTGGCTCGGGCTTCTCCGGCCGAACTAAAGGTGGGGATAATTCGCGCATCATGTATTTGTTCCACCTCTATCATCACGTAATCATCGGTTTGAACGAACTGATAAGTGTTATTATAGAGTCCGCTTCGCATCGCTGGACCGGCTTTACCTTCAGAAATAATACAACGCTCCGATAGGGGCAGAGCCTCGGGGCCAGAAGCGTCACCGACGCCTGTCACGTATCGACTGCCGAAACTGGTACGCTGAAAATCTGTGGTAGGGTTTTCCAGGCGCGGAACTTGCCCGTTCTCCGGATTAACTATGTAAGAAGTACGATACTCGCCCTTGACCAGAGCCAGGTTGGAGCCGGGATCGACCCAGAAATTATTGTACGCCCTGCTGCCGAAGTCATCTGCGGCCACGGCAGGCGTGTTATTGACGCCATCACCATCATCAAAGCCACCCTCAATACCACCAATCGGTACGCCGGCTGCAATGACTAGGGCTTCCTGCGCTGTCACCACCAGTGTTTCCAACCCTCGCGAGCGCGTGAGATTGGTTAGCGATGCATTGCTCCAGACACCTGTCAGATCAGGCCGCGCAGTGCTCTGAGCCTGCGCGCCAGAGCATACCAGAGCGGTGCACAGCAGCAAGCTTCCAATTCGGGCGGGGTGTTTTAGTAGAGTTGTCATTTGCTAGCTCCTTGGGTTTTGTCCGTCAGGGAGTTCCGGGGACAGTAACTTCAAATGAGTTAAAGTTACTGTACTCTTTATTTACTTATTTTTCGACATCGCGCTAGAGAAAATAAATCTGTCCCTATTTATTTCAGTATTGCCAAAACTCGGCGATCAAACTACTCTGGTCCTTTGAATTGGCAGGCCAATGAATAAGTTGAAGCGCGATACTCACACTCTGCACACGTTCACGCTTTCCCTGTTGCTGGTCGGCAGCGCAATGGCTTTTCCGGTTGCGGCGCAGGATCGTTTGGCTGCCCTGGCTGGTGATGGCAGCGTGATGCTGCGCTCGCCGAATGGTGAGGCACTGGTGAGCCTCAATCCAGATCGCGCGCTGGTACCTGCTTCGCTCGTCAAGATCCCGCTGGCGCAGGTGGCTTCGACCACGCTCGGCGAAGGCTTTCGCTTCGAGACCCACTTTTATCGCAATGACAGTGGCGACCTGTTGATCCGGGGCCTGGGCGATCCGTTCCTGGTGTCAGAGGAGATTGCCCGTATTGCCGACACCCTGGCCCAGCGTGGACTGCAACAGATCCGCCGCCTGGTCATGGATGATTCTGCGTTCGAACCGGACCTCGATCTACCCCTGGAGAGGGGCACTAGTCAGCCCTTTGGTGCCCGCAATAGTGCACTGGCCGTGAATTTCAACACGGTGAATCTGGCATGGACAGCGGACGGTAGACTGATCACGAATGAACCGCAGACTCCTTTGACAGCCCTTGCCCGAGAGCTCGGTGCGCAGCTTTCCCCCGGGGACCCGCAACGCATCAATCTGGGTGATGATCCTCGTGCTGGCCTGCGCCAGGCTCAGCAACTGTTTCGGCTCTTTATTGAAGATTCAGGTATCACAGTATCCGATGCGGGCTTTTATCGTAATGCTGTGACGGATGAGTGGATGCTCTATTATCGGCATCGCAGTTCCCGCTCGCTGCGCGACAACCTGGATGGCCTGCTGCGTTACTCCAACAATTTCATCGCCAATCAACTTTTTCTCACGCTCGGGGCGCAAGAGAGTGGCTATCCTGCCACGGTCGAGGCAGCTCGTGCTGTCCTGCAGCAGCAGCTCGCTGAACTGTACGGGGATAGTTTCGGACGCGACCCACAGTCCCTGCTTATGCTGGAGGGCTCAGGCCTGTCCCGGTCGCAACGCAGCAGTGCCGCCGGCATGATGCATATTCTCGAAGTCTTTAAACCCTATGCCGATCTGCTGCCCGAGGTGGACGGAGTGCTGCGCAAGAGTGGTACCTTGACCGGCGTCTACAACTTCGTCGGCTACATCCGCGGGCCCGATGGTCTGTATCCGTTCGTGATTTTGACTAACCAGGCGGTCAACAACCGCGCAGAGATTCTGCGGCTTCTGCAGCGGCAGCTCTAGAAATAGGGACAGCTTTATTTTTCGATGATGAAATGGTGGCGGGGGTAGTTGGTCTGGAGGGATAACCCTTTGATATATTTAGATTAAACCCGGTTCAGATATTGTTGGTGTTACTAGCGATGTTACTAAGATTTCCTACTTGAAAAACATCTGAACCGTGTTGATTTGCATTCAAATTTGAACCAGGACTGGCAGTAATAGCTAAACCGGCTTGATAGAGTAAACTCGGGGCTTGGCGGCATGAACATGGGTCAAAATTCGATGCAAATATGCGGGGTTAGTGGTTCAATTTTGGATGCAAATCAACAAACGGTCAAGCTGCGTTGCTATATCGCGCAGGGTTAGATCGTTCGCCAGGCCTCTTGAAATCTCCTCACGCTCTGAAAGGCTAAGCACCCGTCTGGATCGCGTTCTTGGTGGAGGACGAATACCTCCGGTGGGAGATAGTTGACCAAAAATCGATGAGGATGGCCTGTCAAACACACGCCCAATGGATGTTAGGGATTCACCCTGTTGCCAGCGGTCCCACATTTCAGCTTTCTGTTCTTCTGTATACCTTATTCGTTTTCTGTACGTCATATTCAACACTCCATCTTTTTGTTATAAGATTAAAGTGTTGCGTCGATCAATTGAACCCGCACCCGAAAGCGGACATAATTAGGGTTATGGTGAGATTAAGGCTGAACGTCAGCAACCGACCCCATATAGTCCTTCGGTCCTACTTTCTACGATAATCCTTGTAGCTAACAGGTAGCTGTTAATGAGAGCGAGAAGTGGCTGGGAAGGAGTTCACATAATAGGTTTCTCAATGTGCATCGTGTATGTGATACTTATCCAGAATCGAGAGAACCTCCATGGTGAGCAAAAGGAGAACCAAATGCTGCTCCTTCGCGAGCGCTCCAAGGACCACTGGGTGGGAGCCGTCGCGGCAACGCTCTTCTTGTTGACCATTTTTGCGACTCCCCTGAGAGCCCAGGAAGAGCCGGCCGATCTCAACGGCATCTGGCAAGCACTCGGCACCGCACACTGGGATCTGGAGGGTCATGCGGCAAGACCCGGCCCGATTGTCGAGCTCGGCGCCCTCGGTGCTGTTCCCGCGGGACTCGGCGTGGTGCTCGGGGGCAAGATCCCCTATCGACCCGAAGCCGCACGCCAGAGAGACGAGAATCGGGAGAATTGGCTGGAGCGCGACCCCGCGGTGAAGTGCTACCTGCCCGGTGTGCCCCGCGCGACCTATATGCCCTTTCCGTTTCAGATCGTCCAGGACACCGACTTTATCATCATCGCCTACGAGTTTGCCCATGCGACTCGTGTGGTTCACATGTCCAGCCCCGACTCCGACATTCCCTTCGATGCCTGGATGGGCCATTCCAGAGGGCACTGGGAGGGGGAGACGCTGGTGGTCGAAGTGACCCGCCAGCTCCCGGACACATGGTTCGACAGCTCCGGCAACTTCCACAGCGGAGCCCTCCATATCGTCGAGCGCTACACCCCGATCAGCCCGGACGCACTCCTCTACGAAGCGCGAATCGAGGATCCCGAAGTCTTCACCGAGCCGTGGACGATTCGTCTACCGCTCTACCGGCGCCTCGACGAGAACATAGAGCTCCTCGAGTTCAAGTGCATCGAGTTCGTTGAGGAGCTCATGTACGGTCACCTGAGCAGGGGGGCAGATTTAACCGACGAAGAGGATTCGTCAGAGGAGAGGAGGTAGCCCACATGCACCTACGAAGAGAATTATCAGCGAGCATCGTCGTCCTTGTCCTGGCGGTGGGCAGCACCCCGGTACCAGCCCATCACGCTTTCACGGCAGAGTTCGACGCCAATCGACCCGTTCACCTGGAGGGACCGGTGATCAAGGTCGAATGGATCAACCCTCACGCCTGGATCCACCTGCGAGTCACCAAGGAGGACGGCTCGACCGAGGACTGGATGGTCGAAGGTGGTACTCCGAATACTCTCGCCCGACGCGGCGTCAATCGGGACTCACTCGAGACCGGGACCGTGATCATCATCGACGGCTATCAGGCCAAGAACGGATCCTTGAAGGCGAATGGTCGGGACTTGTTTCTTCCCGACGGAACCAAGCTCTTCGTGGGCACGTCTGGCACAGGGGCGCCGAGCGATGGGGCCGATCCCAGAGAGACGCGGCCTTGAGTGCTGGTCAAAAGAGACGCCGAACCACAAGATTCGACCACCATTAACAGGAGCGACCCAATGAATCAGCGAACAACCTCCGTCTACCCAGTGCTCTTCGCCATGGCGATGGCGGTGTGCGCCGTGCACTCCGCCCAGGCGCAGACCGAGTTTCGCACGGAATGGGGCGATCCGGACCTTCGCGGCCTCTGGAGCAACGCCACCGTCACCCCTGTCGAACGGCCCACCGCCCTAGGAGACAAGACTCACTTCACCGAAGAGGAAGCCGAGGCGATGAAAGGCACCGGCCTCGACGCGATCTTGAATGGCGTCGGGCGCTCAATCGAGGGAACGCTCACGGGCGAGCTGAGCGAGACCTGGCTCGAACCCGGCACCGAGGTGGTGCGCAGCCGCCGTACGTCGCTCATCGTCGATCCGCCCGACGGCAAGATTCCGTACACCCCGGAGGGCCGAATGCGCTATATGCAAGAGATAAGCAAGCGGATGACCGGCGCGATGGCCGCATCGTACGAGGACCTTTACCTCGGCGATCGATGCCTGAACAACGGCATTATCTACTGGACCAACCCGTTCTACGCCAGCCTCCACCAGATCTACCAGACTCGAGATCACGTGGCCATCCTCAGTGAGTGGGGCCCACACAGGCGCTTGATACCCATTGACGGCCAACCGCCCCTTGACGAATCCATCGCCCTGTGGGATGGATCGTCGCGGGGTCATTGGGAGGGTGACGCCCTCGTGGTGGAGACTGCGAACTTCAACGGACGCAACGACTTGACCCTGCGGGGTGGGTCGACCGATACACACTTTCTCGAGCGTTTCGTGCGCGTCGACGAGAACACGATCGACTACTCGCTCACCATCACCGATCCGGCCTCCTTTACCCAGCCGTGGACCCTCGAGAACACGATGCGAGTCACTGAGGGGCCCATGTTGGAGTTTGCCTGCCACGAAGGCAACTACGCACTGGTCAACATTCTCGAAGGCGCGCGCGCAGCGGATAAGGCTGCCCTCGAAGAGAGCAAGGAGATACCATGACCCACAGAACCCTGGCCCTGCTCATCGCTCTTTGCCTCGTCTCGCTGCCACTCGCAGCGGCCGAAAAGGAACGCATCTTCCATCGCGTTGAGCACCACTCTGTTGAGAGCTCCGACGGGGTGGAGATCGCCTACTACACCGCCGGCGAGGGCCCCACCGTCCTCTTTTTGCACGGTTTTCCGGATCAATGGCTGACCTGGTCGGTGCAGATGGAAGCGCTCGAAGACTCGTACCGTGTGGCAGCCATGGACCTGCGAGGCTACAACCGGAGTGGCAAGCCGACGGAGATCGAGTCGTACGAGCGCGACCAGCTCCAGCGCGACGTGATGGCCGTGATCGACGACCTGGGAGACTCCGATGTCATTCTCGTGGGCCACGACTGGGGGGGCGGCATCTCCTGGCGCTTCGCGATGGCTCACCCGGAGAAGGTCAACAAGCTGATCATCTGCAATCTGACCCACCCGAGCGGCTACGAGGCGGTGCGACTCAACATGACCGAGGAGCAGAAGGCGAACATGAGCTATATCGATCGCTTCCAGTCGCCGGATGCCGCTTCGATGTTCACGGCTGAGGGCCTGGCGCAGAGGTGGGAGCACGATCCCGAGATCCACAAGGAGTACCTCCAGGGCTACGAGCGCTCCTCCTTCGACGGGATGCTCAACTACTACCGGGCCTCGTACGACCAGTTCAATCCCACCCAGGCGATCGAGCGGCCCCAGCTCCAGATGCCGGTGCTGCAGATCCACGGCCTCGACGACAGCGCAGTCGACAAAGAAGGCCTGCGCGACACCTGGAACTGGATCGACGCTGACTACACTCTCGTCACGCTGCCGGGAGTCGGGCACAACGTGCAGAACGAAGCGGCCGACGCCGTGGCGCGAAACATGCGGTCATGGCTCGACGCCCGTCGCTGAGGAGCGAGAGCACAATAAGAAGAGGAGCGAGAGCACAATGAGAAAATGTCTTGGCGCGGCAGCCGCCGCGCTCGCAGCTGTCCTGTCGTCCACGGTCACCTTCGGCGCCGAGTCCGACGCGCGCGCCGGAGAGTGGCATCACTTCGGCAACGACGGCGCCGGTTCGCGCTACTCGCCGCTGGACCAGATCGACCGATCGAACTTCGGCGATCTCCAGCTCGCCTGGCGCTGGACGTCGATCTCGCGGGAGGTAACGGTTGAGTACACTGACGTCAAGCCGAGCCAGTTCAAACCCATCCCGTTGATGGTCGACGGACTTGTCTACGTGGCCTCTGAGATCTCGCAGGTGGCAGCTCTCGATGCAGCCACCGGAGAGATCGTGTGGCAGCACGACCCCGAGGCGTGGAAGGCCGGGCGTCCCGCCAACGTCGGGTTCCAACATCGCGGTGTAGCGTACTGGGCCGATGGTGCGGATCGCAGAATCTTCATCGCGACCCACGACAGCAAGCTCGTCGCCCTGAACGCCAAGACCGGCGAGCCCGTAGCGACGTTCGGTGAGGGCGGCGTGGTAGACCTCCTGCCCGAAAGCGGCGAGCAGATGTTCGGTCGGCGGATCAACAAGCGCCTCATCACCCACAGCTCACCGCCCGCCATCGCTGGTGACACGGTGGTGGTCGGCTCGATCGTGCACGACAGTGGGATCCGACAGTCCGCACCCCCAGGCCACGTGCGCGGCTTCGACGCGCGTACGGGAGAGATGAAGTGGATCTTCCACACGATCCCGCAGGAGGGTGAGCCGGGCATCGAGACCTGGGAGAACGACTCCTGGCGATACTCCGGCGCCACCAACGTGTGGAGCATGATGGCAGTCGACGACGAGCTAGGCTACATCTACTTGCCCATCGCGACCCCCACCAACGACTTCTACGGCGGCCATCGCCTGGGCGACAATCTCTATGCGGAATCGATTGTGAGTCTCGACGCCGATACGGGAGAGAAGGTCTGGCACTTCCAGACCGTGCACCACGGCCTCTGGGACTACGACTTGCCGACCAACCCGATCCTTGTCGACATCACCGTCGATGGGCGAGAGATCAAGGCCCTTGCCCAGGTCTCCAAACAGGCCTTCACGTACGTCCTCGACCGGGTCACCGGCGAGCCGGTGTGGCCGATCGAGGAGCGGGCAGTGCCGCAGAGTGACGTACCGGGGGAGCGCTCCTCACCCACCCAGCCCTTTCCCACCAAGCCGCCTCCCTTCGACCGCCAGGGAGTGAGTCTCGACGATCTCGTCGACTTCACCCCCGAGATCGCAGCCGAAGCGCGGGAGATCGTTGCGGAGTATCGCCTCGGACCGATGTTCACACCGCCCAGCCTGCCCGCTCCAGGCAACAAGGCGACGGTGTATCTTCCTGGATCGGGTGGTGGCGCCAACTGGCCGGGCGCGGCGCTCGACCCCGAGACCCAGATTCTCTACGTGCCCTCGTCGACCAATCTCGGCGGAGGCCCGCTGAGTCAGCCCGATCAATCGCGGTCCGATCTGCGCTACGTCGGCAGCTTCGGCGGCGGCCCTCGTGGCTCGCAGGGTCTGCCAATCATCAAGCCGCCCTGGGGACGAGTCACGGCGATCGATCTCAACGAGGGCGAGCACGTTTGGATGACACCGAACGGTTACGGTCCAGTCGACCATCCGGTCTTCGAAGGTCGCGACGTCGGTTTGCTCGGCAGCGGCAGCGGCGCTCCGTTGCTCACGAACACCCTGCTTTTCGTCACACAGAACGGCCGAGGCGATATGAACTCGCCGAGGATCAATGTGTTCGACAAGGCGAACGGGGAGCTTCTGGGCCACATCCCGCTTCCCAACACCGCCAACGGCAACCCCGTGACGTACCTGCATGACGGCAGGCAGTACCTGGTCGTGTCGGTAGGCGGCGGCGGCTTCTTCGGGGGCTATAGCGAGGACGCCCGCGAGATCAGCGAGGAGTTCGCCGAGCGCCTGAAGATACTGGGCCGAGCGCCCTCGACGACCCCCGAGTTGCTTGCCTTCCGACTTCCGTGATGGCAGCGCTAGAGCCAACAACGGGGTATTGACAAGTTAACTCTCTAAATCCACGGAAATTCTCGTTAAACCGCAATTACTTTGCTACCGCCTTTTCCCAAGACGCAAAAGTACGCAATCTGAAATATCGATAATTTTCTGTTAAATTGCACGCAAATTTGACCCATTATCCACGTATATTTGCATCGAATTTTGACCCATGTTCATGCCGCCAAGCCCCGAGTTTACTCTATCAAGCCGGTTTAGCTATTACTGCCAGTCCTGGTTCAAATTTGAATGCAAATCAACACGTCTGGTTGAAAACTCCAGCCTTTCTGTGAGAAGGACCTTGGCGAGATTGGATATTCACAAGTCCACATTCTATAACTGGTTAAAGCGTTATCAGGATAACGGTGTTGATGGCTTGGACGACCAAA
>Ga0187827_10007927_pt1 | contig 11652 bp, 6 predicted proteins | sample ETNtaG_39_FD_167969 | JGI IMG/M metagenome (GOLD analysis project Ga0187827, IMG submission 167969) | Marine microbial and viral communities from oxygen minimum zone, Eastern Pacific Ocean - ETNP2014_SV_150_PacBio MetaG (Illumina Assembly) | ecosystem: Environmental > Aquatic > Marine > Hypoxic... | reverse complement strand
TAGCGTCGCAGCCGACCGCGACTGCAGCGCGCAGAAGATGCGGCACCATTTCGCGCTGACCTCCGGAGCTTCCGCCAAGCCCTCCGGGCATCTGCACGCTGTGCGTCGCGTCGTAGACGACCGGGTATCCAAATTCACGCAGCGCGGGCAGGGAACGCATATCGCTCACGAGTGTGTTGTACCCGAAACTCGTTCCGCGTTCGGTGAGCATCAGAGATTTCGAACCTGTCGACTCCACTTTGTCGACTACATGTTTCATATCCCAAGGCGCAAGAAACTGTCCCTTCTTCACGTTTACCGCTCTTCCGGTACGAGCTGCACTAACCAGAAGATCCGTCTGCCGGCACAGGAACGCAGGGATCTGCAGCACATCCAGTACTCCACCCGCGGCTTCTGCCTCGGCCGTTTCGTGGACATCCGACAGCACCGGACAACCGAACGTTTCTTTCACATCCCCCAGGAGCTCGAGCCCATCATCAAGACCAGGACCGCGAGGGCTATCCACCGAGGTGCGATTCGCCTTGTCATAGCTGGCCTTGAATATGAAAGGCATCTGCAGATTTGCTGCGATCGATGTAAGCTCCTCCGCGATTCGCAGGATGAAATCCCGCTCCTGCAAAACACACGGCCCGGCGATGAGCGCGAGCGGTTGGTCTTCACCAATGATGAGTTTTTCAGCGATTGAAACTGAAGGCATATGAATCCATTCCTGTAATTCTCCGTGGCGGAGATACTGATTCTGCAAATGCGTCGTTGGAGCCTTGCCGAGGCACAGCTTTCTGGCCTGGTCTTTCTCCTCGTCTTTCTCTTCGTCTTAATCTCAAATTGCTTCTGAAAAAAGACTGGTAGGTCAAGACGGGAGAGTCTTTACGGATCTAAGAAATGGGAGTCCTCTCTTTCAGGGGCGAAGCCCCGGTCGTTTGCCTAGCCTAGCCCAACGGGCTGGGTTTAGAGGAGGATTGCCATTCAGGGGCAACGCCCCGGCCATTTGCCCAGAGTGCTGCAAATGGTCGGGGCGTTGCCCCTTTGGTAGTCCTTCATTACTTCCCAGCCCGCCGGGCTGGGCTAGGCAAACCGGCGGGGCCTTGCCCCTGAAATCCGTAAAGACACCGTCTTGACCTACTAGGACGAAGAGAAAGACCAAGCTTCAGCCCTAACTTGACCGAATCTTCTCAACTTGCCAGCCTACTTGAACTAAAGGGCCAGATCGATTTCCAAATCCTCAGAACTGCTATTCACGCCCAACGCCGAGGGCATCGGCGACTCTGTTGATGTAGTTGAACCATGACGCGATGAGGGTGATCTGCAGGATGCCCTGATCATCGAAGCCGTGCTGTCTCAAGACTTCGTGGTCCTCAGGCTGAATCTTGAAAGCGTTCTCGGTGAGCTTGACTGCGAAATCAAGCATAGCGCGTTCACGGTCTGTGAGACGCGCCGATTTGTAATCGCTCTTCACAGCTTCGCTGAGATCGGCATCAAGGGTTGTGGCACGCAGAAACTCTGCGTGTGCGTTCATTCAGTAATTGCAGCGGTTGGCCGCGGAGACTGCAGTCGCGATGAGCTCGTGGTCTCGCCGGCTTAAGGGCAGGCCTTCAGAAAGAAGAACCGCGAAGGTTGCGAATGCATGGTAAAACGCGGGCGGAATGAGCGCATGGCTTTCCATGACACTATCGACATCTCGATTCGGGCTGTCCCCGGATACGTAGCAATCGGGATACATTGCCTTGAGGGCCTGAAATGCATTTTGGATATCTTCGGCAGCGTCATCCGGTGGTTCGGTCTTTATCCAGGCCATGTTTCTCTCTGAGATTCGAGGACGGCTCAGCTTCCACGCAAGTGAAAGGCGTTTTGCAGTCGCGATTGGATTTCATCCTTCAAGTTTGCTGGAAGCCCTGAACAAGTACCGAGCTCACTCAGGACGAGTTCGGCGCCCTTCACTTTGTGCCTGAGCGCGTTGTAGAGGAGGTCCAGGACCCGTGCCCTTAGCTGATCTTCGATGGCCGGGGCATCGCCGAGATTGTGCACCGCGATGAGGCGTCCCAGAGCAGTCAGTATGTTGGACTCGTCCGAACGCTCGATGCGATCTCTGTCCACCCAATAGGCCAGTGCGTCCTTGAGGGCTTCGGCCGCGGCCATGCCGATGGATGGCAGGTCCTGCTTTGCCAAAGAAATCTCGCCGGTGGCCGAAAGGTAAGGCGGCCGTTCGTATTGGGCTCTAATCTTGTCATAGATTTTGAGCAGGTTTTCTTCGGGGGTGATTTCTGACAACGCGATTTCTTTGAGCGTTTCCAGCAGGAGGGACTGATTCCCCGGCCCCCAGATCTCACGGAATTCGAGCACAGCATCCCACTTGCTCAGCAGCGCGGCCAGAACTCTCTCACGAAGGGAGACCGGTATCTCGTGCGACAGACTGATATCCTGAAAGCCGTGCAGTAGAGTGGGCAGCATGTCGGTGTATGCCAGGATTTCGTGGCCCAGCGCGTAGATGCGTTCGAAATCCACTTCGGTCACTTCCTCCGACACCTCTGGCAGATCCGACCGGAAAAGCTGGAGGAACAGATTGGTCGAATCCAGCCGCTCCTGGATTGGCGTGGAAGGGTTCCCGCAGATTTTGCCGAGCGCGTGGAGAAGTTCGAAGGCCCGGCTGGAAGTGGGCAGCGACTCTCGGAGGCTCGCGGAGACCTCTTCAAGCAAAACGGGCGGAATGAGTGGGCAGGAACAGATGTCGCCCAGGGTCTCCATGGCCGCTCCGGCCATTTCGACCGATTCACCGGCCGCGAGCTCTCTGCACAGTTTGATACTCTTCGAGGCAATCTCCTGGACTGGCTCTTTGCTCTGGATGAGTTTAGTGAACACCTTGCCGAGAATGAGCAACGCTTCTTTTCGCGATTCATGACGGGTCGCGTGCCGCACGATGTTCAGGAGGGGCTGCACAGCCGAAAGCCCCATGCTTGCGATGGTGGATTCAACCAGCCCTGCGGTCCGGGGATTACTATAGTCGTGTAGGTTCGCGAAAATCTCGCTGATGAGGTCTTGCCGGGTCTCCTGATCGATGTTTGGGTCTGCCACAAGGTTGCCCTGCAGGATCGCCAGGCGGACGTTCAACTCGGCAGTCTTGAGTAGAGAAAGGAAAAGCCTGGCTATTTCAACTTTCAACTCGTCGCAGACGGGTCTTTCGGCATCCGAAGCAACTCGGTCCATAATCTCCACGAGGTGCGTGCGCTGAAGCTGATGCGCGTTCGGGAAAGCGACCAGCAGAGAACGGCATGCGTTGTCGCCGTGGTGGGTGAGCAGATTTCCCAGGCGGATCGAATCTTCGTCATTCGAATCCAACTTTGCGAGCTCGGCGGCCATCCGTTCGATCGCAACGGCCTCGATGTCCTCGGGCATCTCTCGCGTGCTCAGAAAACAGAGGACGTGCATGCGTGTTTTGCGCTCACTCTCGTTCCGTATTTGTTCCCACAATTGTCGAACGACCGGCGCATTGAAATCTTCGGCCAGTGACCGGAGCGCGTTGACAGTCTGCGGCCTGAGCCTGTCCGGGTATTCGCGCAACTGCTGGACGAGGGTCTTGACCACGGCTTCGCGTTCCACTTCATGCTGGCCGATTTGCGGCCCGGCGGTGGTAAACGCCTCCAGAATCGCCTCACGGACCTCGAGCTCTGATTCGCTGTCGAGGCTGCGCAAAAGCGAACGGGCGATGACGAAGATCTCAAGTTCCCCGCCGTTCTCGATGAGGGGCGTCAGGCGGCGTGCAGCCAGCAGACGCTGCTTCGCATTGCCTTCTGCCATGTCGCCGATGGCGCTTGCCACGTTTGTGTTGAGCCCGAGGCTTTCGAGCGCGTTCGCAGCTTCGGCCCGGATGCGTGACTCCGGATCGCCAAGCAAATTAATGAAGACCGATGCCTTCTCATTGGCCGGGGCGGGCGTAAGAAGCAGTTGTCGAATCGCGCTGATGCGTTCATTCAGATCTGCTGATGTGACAGCGGTGAGTTTGATTCGCCGGACGTCCTCTTCTGTAAACAGCGATTCTGCGCCCTCGAATAATCTGGAGGAAACGAGCGAAACGTCGTTTGCATTGACGGTCACCAGTTCTCTGCCGACCGCTTCCCATCCTTCTTCGGCAGCAAGCTCTTCTTCGAGAGAGATGACCTGCCAGTTTTCCCATGGGGCCAGGGCGAGCGAGTCATCTCCACCGGCATCGTGATACCTGGAATTCAACACCTCCTGTGTGAGCTCAACTTCTTCATGGAGTCTCCCCCTGAGCAGCAACTGCTCCATCGGACTGCCGGGCTCGGACATCTCAGCAACCACCGCGCTGAGCCCGATCCTCTTCTTCATCAACGCGCCAATTCGGACGATCAGCCGCTGGCTGAGCCCGAACTGAGATTTGAATTCCGCGGGTGAAATGCGAAGAGGCTCAGGCATGGGGAAGAGATGGTTAGTGGTTGATGGTTAAGAATGGAAGAATGAGGGAATTCCACCACTCAATTATTCCATCATTCCATCATTCCATCTTCTGGCATTCCACTCAGGAATAAAGAAAGGGACAAACGGCCGGGCCGTCTGTCCCTTGTTTAGCTCTTGCGCTGTCACGCGCTCTGGCAACAGAACGCCCTTTCGCTTCCAAACTTGCTCATTACGCTCAAAATACCTGGGGCGGCGGTGGCTGCTGGCCGGGTTGCTGCTTCTGCTGCTGCATCTGCATGACCTTCTGCATGAAATAGCCCTGAAGGGCGGCGAAAGGGCGGGCCGGTATGGCGACTTGGCATTCGGAGGTCGTGCCGTTGGCCTTCCAAGCCATTGTAACCGGAGGTCCCGGTATCTGGACCGCAGGAGGGGCACCGCCCTTCATGCCGGGGACGGCCAAACTCATCACGGTCTCCGTTACATCGACCAGTCTTTTCAGGGAAAATGAACCATACATCTGTGCGCCTTTCCCCAACACCTTTTCCGCGTCCTGAAGGCCTACAGGAACGTTGGCCTGGCCGGCCCTGGATTGCGCGATCAGCTTATCCGTGATGCTGGATGTGTCTTTGCCCATCACAAAAAGTATCGAATCAGGCAAGTAAGCAATCTCATAACGCATTGGATCTCCATAGATCTTTTTCATTATGTCGAACTGCATTTTTACGGCTGGATTGTTCTCCATCCCCTTCGGGGGATAAATGCTGTAGGTCATCGCATCGATGGTCACCCCGTCAAGAGCACGTGCTCCGGGCTTGTAATCCATCTCGAAATTGATGCCGAACTCTTTGTACTTTTCCATCCAGGGCCCTTTCATGAATTCATCAAATGCCTTGCGGAATTCGGTGGAAACATCTTCCTGAGTACCGAGGTTATAAGCCATCACAAGGCCGCCCTGATTCATGTCGACCGACATGGACATCGCCCCCGTAAACTTTTCCATGATCTTCTCGGTTCGCTTCATGAGCGCTTCGTCGGTCATTTCCATGGATTTGAGAATGTCTTTTGTGAAATCAAAATACATTTCCTGCCACCCCTTGCTGCCAATAGTACCGTTCATGGTCATCAGGGCCTCTCCCTGCGGCAGGCCGGAGATGAGCTTGTTATCCGCTGCGGGTACTGAGCCGAACCACCCGCTGAGTTTCGTGCCTGCTTTTGCGTTGACAGTCTGCCGGATATTGAGGCCGTTCATTCCCATCGCCAGACCGATACTGATTTCTTCGGTTTGTTTGTAAAGATCGAGAAGCCAGTCGACCTCGGCTTTGAGAACTTTTGCCGTCAGCTCCGGGTTTCCGCCAGCCCCGGCCGCCGCTCCGGCCCGAATTGCATTGCTCAAGGCAGCCATCCCGTCGGCAATATGCGGTCCCGCAGCATCCATAATGCCCTTTGTCTGTGCGCGAATCTCGATGTCGTCTTTCATATTGGACAGGTCGATTGCATCAACGCCCTGCAGGGCCTGGGATACCAGGTTCGCCCCGCCGGCATCGCGGCTGACGCAGGCGAAGTTGCCCGCGGAAACCACCTTGAACCGGGGATTCTGATTCGCATTCGCCAGCGCGTTGAAATCGCTCACTGGAAAAACCATGACCCCGCCGTTCTTGAATTTCTCAGGGTTGAGAATCACCAGCGCGAAAGGCGCTTTTCTATCCACCCCGGGCAGCCCCTGCAGGCCGAACGGTTTCCCGAAAATTTCAGCCGTCACCGCCCCCGCGAAGAGAGGGTTGACCTGCATGACCATCTGTTGCGCTTTCATGACGAGGTCATCGAAGCCTTTGCCCCTTATGTAGGCCAGCATGTGCGGAATGGGGACCTGCTTGCCGCCATTCGCAGTGCTTACCGCCAGGCTCATTCCAGCAGCCGCGATCACCTCGACCTGATCGGCCTTCAACCAGCCACTCACCCGCTGCCCGTCAACATCCACGCTGACACCGATCCACTGCCCGTGACGTTTCACCACGTTGAGTTGGTCCCCTGCATTCACGGTAGTCAACACTTTTTCGCCCAGCATTACCTGTGTGCCGTCCGCCTTCACTTTTACCTGGTCGGCATTCAGAGTGACTGCGAATACCAACAGGCTGCAGACGAGCATCCAGAATCGGTTGGTTGATTTCATCTTTGATTCCTTTCGTTTGGTTCAGGGGCTTTCTGTGAAAGCCATACTTGGTTAAGCCTAGGCCACCGGCACCCCACGTTCAAATAGAATTGCACTTCCAACCGAGCGACTATATTCTCGCCAGTCTTCTTGCTATCGTCGTGCTGGCTCTCGACGCTGGCCTTGACATTCGCCTGATGCGACCTTTTCACCATTTCCATCATGACCAGAGACGAAGAATTCGAGCTCTTTGAGAGAATCATTGTCGATGATGGGCACGTCGGCGAGAAGCAGATGGAAAGTTGCCTTCCCTTCATAGAGATGGGCAAGAGCGAGGGCCTGGCCCTCGAGCAGGTGTGTGAAGTGCTCGCGGGCGACGGTTTTCTGCCTGCCGATTCAGTCGAAGAAATCCTCACGAAAGTTCGCTCCGAGCCATCCCCGCCAGAGCCGGAACCGGATCAAACCGAGCCTGAACCAGAGCAAACCGAGCCTGAACCAGAACCCGAGCCTGAACCAGTGGCACCTGAGCCACCACCGGCTCCAGAGCCAACTCCGCCAGCAGTGCCACCTGTGACGGTACAGGTGCAGGAAGGGGATACACATCTCAGCGCGCTGCTTCGCCAGGCGCGGGCACAAGGCGCTTCCGATCTGCATATCAGTGTCGGGCTTGCTCCGGCCATCCGGCGCGATGGGCAGCTCGAGAGTTTGGACCTCCCGGCATCCAGTGCAGAAGAGACTCACGCGTGGCTCAAAGAAATCCTGTCAGAGGAGGAGACCGCGACCTTCGAGAAAGATCTGGAGCTCGATTTTGCCTACACGCCGACTATCACCGAACGCTATCGCGTCAACGCCTTCTGGGATCGCCACGGTGCTGCCGCGAGCTTCCGAATCGTCCAGGACCACATACCGACGTTTGAGGAATTGGGATTGCCCGAGGCAGTCAAAAAACTGACCGATTACCGCCAGGGGCTTGCCCTCGTGACCGGCCCAGCCGGTTCGGGGAAATCCACCACGCTGGCCGCGCTCGTCAGCCTGGTAAACCACGACCGCAAAGAACACATCATCACTATTGAAGACCCGGTTGAGTACATTCATCAGAGCGCAGAGGCGCTTGTGAACCATCGACAGGTCGGTGAGAACACAAACTCGTTCGCGACCGCGCTCAGGGCCGCGCTGCGCGAAGACCCGGACGTGATCATGGTCGGTGAAATGCGCGACCTCGAAACAATCTCGATGGCTATCTCAGCAGCCGAGACAGGCCACCTGGTTTTTGGAACTCTTCATACTCGTGGTGCCACCCGGACGGTCGACCGAATTCTGGACGTATTCCCACCGAAGGAGCAGGCACAGATTCGGACCATGGTTTCGGAATCGCTGCGCGGGATTATTTCTCAACAACTGATTCCAAGAAAAGACGGCAATGGCCGCGCTCTTGCCATGGAGATTCTGATGATGACACCAGCCGCAGCGAACCTGATTCGAGATGCCCGTACCTTCCAACTCCGCTCCACTATGCAGACCGGAAAGAAATACGGGATGAAGCTGATGGATGACAGCCTTGTCGAGTTAGTGGAGTCGGGAACAGTAGAACCAAGGGAGGCATTCATTCGAGCGGAGAACCCCCAGAATCTGGTCAAATATATGCAGGGATAGAGAACGCTGGATTGAGATCTTCACCGCCCGGCGGCGGGTGAACAAGGTTGAAAGGTCCGCCACCATTCTCAGTCAAACAGTTCTTCAAATCGGTGACGCCAGTGGAGCTTCAAACCTTCACGTTCCAGCGCGATTAGCTTTCCCTCGAATTCGGTGAGACGCTCTTTTTGCGCTGGTAACTCTTCGATTGCTGCCTTCAGAACAGCCGCGGCCTTTCCAACCGAATCAGGAACCTGTGCCTGCTCGATGGCATTTAATCGTCGTGAATATTCCAGCTTCAGCGCATCAAACGTTTTCCCATCCATTAGGAACAGATGCCCCCACCGCCGAGGGTCGGCTGAGTGCCATTTGAATCGGTAGGCTCGGCTTGAATCGCCGGACGCCTGCTGATTCCTAAGAAACCCAACACCCATGGAGTGTGTACGCTGCCCCGTCAATCCGAAGCGCCCGCGATTGAGGGCGATCTCGATCGTGTAGGACTTCAGTTTCTCGTCCCACTTCGCCTTGGCATCGAGGTAATCTTTTCGCCCCGTGTACTGGTTCGTGTTCTTGTCAATGACAGTCACGGTACCAATCGCGTTCACAATAATCTGATGGCACTTCTTCGAATCGTGAAGGGGATCGAAGAAGATTTCGATCGAGTCATCGCGGTAGACCTTGCCGCCTTCGGGATAGCGGGTCTTGAGGCTTTCACGACTTTCGGCTTCGCAACGGATGCCCAGGTAGACGTCTGTGCCGCTGAACAGGGCTCTGACTTCAGTGCGGAACTTAGCGATGCCTCTGGCGGCTGAGAAACCTGTCAGGACATCAGTGGTTTTCCATTCCTCCTCATCAAGCGCGCCATCGAGCTTGATGGACTGAACGGGCGAGGCGAAGAACAATCGGTCGCCGAACTGCTCCTGGCTGATGGTCAATTCAGCCAGACCTGGTCTCGTAACAGCCAGCAGAAACAGAAGATAAACTCTGGCTTTCATAACTGAAACTTTACCTTGCTTGAATGACCACTGGCTACGTCTGTCACAACTGCCGTCCATTTGCCTTTCTGCTCGTTCAGTGACATGTGAAGCGTCGTACTGAAATCGGGAGTCTTGACGGTGAGGTTGCGCGAGTACCAATCCAGCCTTTTGCCGGCCGGGCCTATCACTTCCACTCGAAGAACGTGATGAATGTCCTTGTGTTCTTTGACAGATAACGTACCAGCGATCCTGACAACTGGACCCGACTTCGATGTCGTGACACCTTGTTCCAGCTTTCGAATCGACGGCTTGTAGGGCATCAGGGCAAAGAGCGCCGCGTGGCCCGGTTCGAGATTAACCTTCACACTGGATGTCGCGCCGAGATACTTTTTCTTTCGCACGTCGTAAACAAACGCCTCTTCGTTGAAGTTCACTTCCCTTTCAAGCGGCTCATTCAGGTACGCACCTCCAAAGAATTTGCGGACCAGGCACACAAGCCTTGTCTGCCCGCTGCGCCATTCGAACTGCTCCAACCCCAGAGATGAAGGCGTGATCCGGGTGATCGGCTGAACAACGTCCTGGAGCTGCTTCTGCAGCAGCTTTCGGATTTCATGCCTGATGTTGAAATCGGCTTTGTACTGAGCGAGTGAAAAATCGTTCGCAGTGAACTGGGCGCCGTAATCTGCCGCGGTGAAATTCATCAGGATCGCCTGCCCCTTCCTCCAGTGTTGATGGACGCCAACAGGTGTGGCATCTGACCACGCGGCAGCGCTTTCTTTTTTGGCCTTAACAAACGGATCAGTATTCAGAGGTCCGAGGCCCCCAACTTCGGCGGCCTGCAGCGGCCCGTCTCCGATCCTCTCAATTCCAAACACATCATCGAGCGCGCCTTTGCCTTTGTAGTTGCCAGCAGCATCAAGCATGGCCGGGCGGATATCAGCCAGCAAGGTGCCGCCCTTCGCGGCAAAATCCCGAATGCCTCTGATGACGTCATCGGGGAGACAGATGGCATAAGGAAGCACGAGCACTTTGGCATTCGATGGAGTTACCAGACCGTCGGCAACATCTCTGGACTTGACGTAGCGGTAGCCAACGCCCATGTCCTCAAAGATGTACTGGAATGCTGCCCAGGTGCCGCTCTGTGCGCCGGCATCGCTGTATGCCTTTGTCGCATGCAGGCTCGATTGGCTGTGGAGAATCGCAATCGGCTGGTTGGTCCGTTTCGCGGTATGCAGCAGGCGAGCGATGCCTTTGCGCGCTTCGTTAACGGCCGCGGCCTGCGCATCGAAGGCTTCGTACTTCTTTGGATGCGCACCCGGGCTGAGGTCGAAGCCAAGGAAACCGCTCTTCCCGCTGATGCGCCACCACCAGATGGAATTCAATCCGTGAAACAGCGCCTTCCAGACCTGGTACTTTGTTCGCTCTGCTGCGCCGCCGAGACTGTTGCTGAAAACGCCGTAATACACGCCGGGCCGACGAAAGCTGCCGAGCATTTCCCACCGATATGGATACTCATAGCTGATCAGCAGATCGCAAATCTCCGTCAGCCGTTCCATGTCGTAGCCGCACTCCGAATAAGAGCGAAACATCCCCTCAAAGCCGACCTTGCCTTCCGGATCGATATCGAGGGTCAGCTTGCGCGACCACGCGACTAACTCGGAAATCGAGTCGTCCATATGCAGACGATGGTCCAGCCAGCGGGCGAGCTGCTTCTGCTCCTTCGCATCTTCCAGCGTAATCGGGCTCACCTCGTCCCATGTTTTAAATGCGGTTCGCCACGTTCCATTCAGAACTCTCAGGTCGTTGTAGTAACGCCGCTGCAGCCATCGCCGAAACCTCTTCTGAGTGTGCTCCGCAAAGCACACATCCGGCCCACCAGGGAAAGCCAGGATGAATTCATCACCAAGCGTATAGAAAGGCGCTTTGACTCCATTCTCGTAATAGAACTTCACGCTCAATTCCAGCATCCTGCGGTGCTGGTTGCGATAGCCGAATTCGTGCAGGCATGGCTTCCGCTCCAGGGCTCTGCCACGGTAAAGGACAGCGGTGGAATATGGCGTCGTCAATTGATCCACCATCAGTGAAAGAGTCGTCGGCCTGTACAGGATGTCGCGCACCGGTTTCTTCTGAATCAAACTCTGTGAAGTGCCCTGGATCTGTCCTGCTTCATAGAGGTCAATGCCCCACCTTTCCTTGCAATAGCGATTCATCATGTAGTAACCGACCTCGCCGCCATGAGCAGTTGACCACAGCCAATGCTGTACGTCCCTCGTATCGGGAATGGGCACGGGCACCAGAGTCGAGTTCGCTGCCAGTGGATTGCCTTTGGGATCCAGCAGAATCGCCCGCAGCGTGTGCAGCCGCGCCACGAGCGTCTGTGGCAGTGCATAAAGAAAAGGATGCCTGTCGCCTTCCCCCTCGATCTGTTCACGCAGAATGACGCGGCTATGAATGTCAGTAAGAGAGAGCTCGGCTGTGATCTTT
>Ga0187827_10007926_pt1 | contig 11653 bp, 6 predicted proteins | sample ETNtaG_39_FD_167969 | JGI IMG/M metagenome (GOLD analysis project Ga0187827, IMG submission 167969) | Marine microbial and viral communities from oxygen minimum zone, Eastern Pacific Ocean - ETNP2014_SV_150_PacBio MetaG (Illumina Assembly) | ecosystem: Environmental > Aquatic > Marine > Hypoxic... | reverse complement strand
CACTGGCCATCAACGGACGGTTGTTTGTGCAGGGCATGGAGGTTGTGATGGGATATGATGCCTACAATGGCACTTTCCTTTGGAAGCGCGAAATCAAGGGTGCTGTTCGGGTGCGGGTGGATGTGGATGGCACCAACCTGGCAGCGACGGATGACGCCCTGTTGGTAGCGGCGGGCGATCGTGTGCTGCATCTTGATGCGCAAACGGGCAGGACGATTCGCGAGTACAATGTGCCCCGCAAGGCGGGTGAACCTGTGTTGCGCTGGGGATACATCGCCGTGCGTGATGGTGTGTTGTTTGGCAGTGGCGCGGTTCCAATGAAAAGCGAGTATGGCTACCTGTGGAACTCGATTGTGAAGGATGGCAAATGGAAGAAATCCGCGGATGTGCCGGCTGATGCGCGCTCGACGTTGGCCAAGGTCGCCAAATTGTATCCCAAGCCGGATAAACAAGCTTATGATTATTTCAAGCGCGGTGGACTGCATTGGCATTCCATCAGTCGTTTTCCGGGATGGCTGCCTGACCATAAGCCCTCAGCGGTGGAGGACACCATTATGGTCAGCTCCAAGATTTTTGCCTATGACACGAAAACAGGAGAGTTGTTGTGGGAGCGTGACGGCAAGCGTATTCCGAATATTTCACTGGTTTTGGGCGAGGGGCGCATCCTGTTTTTGGAAGATGACCTGACGGTGGCAGAGAAGGAAGATGCGGCCGAGATGACCAAGTCGAACATTGAGTCAAAGGTCTTTGTTCCAGAACGTGAGCAAAAGCTGCCTGAAGCCCAGCGCGACTACCGCCGCGTGGTTTGCCTTGAAGCGCGTAGTGGTCAACCGCTCTGGAGTCGTCCGTATGACCTCACCGGTTGCGGTGGCACAAAGTTAGGCATGGCGTACCAGAAAGGGCGTGTGTTGTTCTTTGGGCATTACAGCAATCACGATGAGGGGCCGTTTACCAAGGGCGATCTTAACTGGCGGCGTATCACGGTTCTGGATGCCGGTGGCGGCAGTATGCTGTGGAGTAAGCCGCTGAATTATCGTCGTCGACCGACCATTGTTGGCGACAAGATTTATATTGAGCCGCGCCGGTGCAGCCTGGAGACGGGCGAAATTGAACAGCGTGTGCATCCCATCACTGGCGCGAAAGTGCCCTGGGAATTCCTGAGGCCCGGCCACAGTTGCGGGGTGATCACGGCTACTCCGAACAACCTGTTTTTCCGGTCTTACAGCGGTGCGATTGTGGACACCAAAAAAGACACCGGCTTGCAGCTGTTTGGGGGAGTGCGTCCTGGTTGCTGGAACAGTATGATACCGGCCAATGGGCTCCTAAGTATGCAGGAGGCAAGCAGCGGTTGCACCTGTAGTTATTCATTGCGCACGACCGTGGTGTTGAAACACAAGCCGCAAAAGGGTCTCGCCGAATGGGCAGTCTTCATCAGTCAGGCAGCGAATAAGCCGGTCAGTCACCTTGCCGTGAATTTTGGCGCACCTGGTGATATGCGGGACAAGGATGGCACGGTGTGGTTTGGTTATCCACGCCCGAGCACGACGGTCGGCCAGGGGGCCTTCCGTAATTACGGCATTAAGTTTGATCTCAAAGAGGCGGGCCCGTCGGAGGTCATCCAGCGTGACTGGCGCGGACGTGAATTTGGAGGAACGGACAAGCCGTGGCTCTTCACCAGTGGCATGAAAGGGGCAACAAAATTCAGTGTGCCTCTGCTTGAGAAGGGGAATAAAGGAAAATACACGGTACGCCTTGGATTCACTCCGTTGACAGGCGATAAGCCCGGCAGCCGTGTGTTTGAGATCAAGCTGCAGGGCAAGAGTGTGCTGCAAAAGTTTGACGTGGTAAAAGCGTCCGGAGGCTATGGCAAGGTGGTGGTGCGCGAGATCAAGGGAGTTGAAGTTGAAGGAAATCTATTGGTTGAGTTGGTCGCGCCAGTCCTTAAGGGGGCGGGCGCCATTGATGTGGATCCAAAATTACATCATCTGGGTGATAATCGTGTCGCCGGTTGGACCGAATCCTCGCCTGAACCCAAAGGTTTTGAACTGAAGATACCTTTTGAACTCAAAATATCCGAAGGGATTTACTCATTAGCAATTGAGCAACATCATGTTAATAACGATTGGGCGATAATGGTCAATGGCCGTGAGATTGGTCGTTTAGAGAAAGGTAATGCCAAGCAGGTTGCGATGATTCCAGCGCCAAAGGGTTTGCTTAAACAGGGAGCCAATCAAATGGTAATCCAAGCAGTCGGGAAAAGTAATGATGATATTCAGGTGGGCAGGATAAAGCTGATATCAGGGCATCCCGCGTCAACCGTTATTCAGTCACTTGAAGTCATTCGTGAGGATGGCCCGAGAAAAGTTGCCAACCAGTCACAGAATCGGTAGAGGTTTCGCTCGGTTGATTCATCAAGGCAAACAAGAATACTAGAGTGAACACACCCGTAAGAATGGCTATTGCCACTTTGGTGGTGGTTTTTGGGCTAGTGATATTCATGACCCGTGACATCACGTCTTCTGAGGGGTCAGGTTTGCCGGATTCCAAGTCTCCGTCAAAAACCAGTGCCATTGAATTCTATTGCGCGGCGGGAATGTCAAAACCCATGGATGAAATCATCCATGCCTACGAAGAGGAATTTCCAGGGCGCAAGGTAGAGGTGAGCTATAGTGGGTCAGGTACTCTGCTTTCGAAAATCAGGGCACAAATGAGCGGTGACCTCTATCTGGCTGCTGATTCCAGTTACGTTCAGATCGCTAAGGACAAGGGGATTGCAGAGGAGTCCATACCGGTGGCCCGTCTATGGCCGGTTATCGTGGTCAAGAAGGGAAATCCGAAAAAAATTCTTAAAGTCGGTGACCTAATGCGTGAAGACGTGCGCGTAAATTTGGGCAATCCGGAGGCGGCCAGCGTTGGTAAAAAGACCAAAAAACTCATGGCGAGCCTTGGCAAGTGGGACCTGCTGAAGAAGTCGGTCGATATGCGTGGGAACTTCAAGCCCACTGTCAATGAAATAGCCAATGATGTGAAAATTGATGCTGCGGATGCGGCGATCGTCTGGAACTCAATCGCCAGTCAGTATCCCGAACTTGAATCTGTGGAGATTGAAGAGGCGCCTCGCGGGATTGTGACGATTTGTGTGCTTAAGTTTGCTGCTCCTCCGCATGAGACACTTCATTTTGCCCGATACATCTGCGCAGCTGATCGGGGTCTGAAAATCTTCCGGAAGCATGGTTTTGAAGCGGTTGATGGGGACGTATGGGAGGATCGGCCCGACATTATGTATTTTGCAGGAGGGTTAAATCGACATGCGGCTGAACCCATCATCTCTGCGTTTGAAAAACGAGAAGGTTGTACGGTAGAAGCAACATGGATGGGATGCGGATTGCTGGTCAGCAAGATGAAGGGAGGGCAGACCCCGGATGTATACCATACCTGTGACGCATCATTCCATGCCATGGTGGAAGATCGCTTCGGGCAACTCATCAATATCTCGCAGACTGATATTGTTATTATGATCCCGAAAGATAATCCGAAGAATATCAAGTCCCTAAAGGACCTAATCAAGCCGGGCATGAAAATCGGTATCGGTGATCCTCAAAAGACCGCGATGGGAAAGTTGACCGTGGAATTGTTGAAGGACGAGGGTGTTTACAATGAGATTCAGGTTAATATAAGCAATCCCTTTCCTGAGGCGCCGATGGTTGTGGGACAGGTTACTCAAGGCGCGCTGGATGCCGGGTTGGTATATGTAGCCAATGCGCATGCCCAGCGCGACAAAGTAAGAATGATCAAGATTGATAATTCCCTCTCAAGCGCCACTCAAACCTATGCCATTAGTAAAACATCGAAGCACAAGCTCTTGATGGAGCGATTGCTTGATCGACTTCGCTCGGCTGCTGGGCAGGAGAAATTTATTAATGCGGGCTTTGAGGTGATCGTAAGCCCGGCCCCAAAAGATGAGTAGCCAGCTGACCCCGGAGCCTTCGTCATTCAAGTATCGGCCAAAGTCCGATACGGCATTCTTTTTAGGGTTGGGCTCTCTGGGTGGTTTCTATTTGTTTCTGATTCTTGCGTTGATTCTGGCATTGGTAATCGTTCCGCGCTGGGGGAAGAGCGACGAAACTAAATTGCTACTGATGGCGCCTTCCTTGGGGGAGGCTGTTGATTATATGGAGGTCGCTTCAAAAAAGGCAGGTGGCACGGATATGGCTAAAGAGGTTAGTAAGGCCCTTGAAGAAGCTCGACAGTTGGCCGAACTCAAGTCTGATGGTCGGTCCAGATCTGGTTTGGTAAAGCACGTTGCCTCTGAGGCACGCACATTGGCCAATATCAAATTTAGCGAGTTGGAAGGAAAGGCGAGGGCCAGGAATGTTGATGTTGGCAAAGAAATTGATCAGGCGAGAAATTCGCTCCTGAATGCAGTCGCCTATGATCGTCCCAGCGATTACTCAGCCGTATTCAATGATTCGAGAATCCGGTCCTCAGCCAAGCTTAGTTTTGTGTCGTGCACCATTTCTGCATTGTTGTCCCTCTGGGTTGCCGTGCCCATTGGTTATGCCATGTCGCGCTTCAATTTTTTGGGTAAAAACTTTATTGATACCATTCTTGATGTCCCCATTGTCCTGCCTCCCCTTGTTATAGGTTTGGGGTTGTTGATTCTTTTTAACAACATCTCTTTTGGGGTCATGGACGTTGTCTATTTTGATCGCGATGGGAGCGAATACATTGTGCAGGAAAACCGGACGATTGAGCGCATAATCAAACAGTTTGGTGCATCGTTGGGCCTGCAGTTGCGTATTACCAACGGTGCAGCTGGTGTTGTGCTTGCTCAATTCATGGTGGCCTGTGCTTTTGCCGTCCGCACCATGCGCAATACCTTTGATCAAATCAGTCCCCGGCAGGAGGAGGTTGCCATGACGCTTGGAAGCTCCCGCGGACAGGCTTTCTGGAGCATTGTGCTGCCGCAGGGGTATCGCGGCTTGCTGGCAGCAGGCACCTTGGCTTGGGCGCGATCGCTTGGTGAGTTTGGTCCTATTCTGATCTTCTGTGGTATTAACGCTCACCGAACCGAGGTCATGTCCTCTTCAGTTTACCTGCAGTTTAGCATTGGTGAAATTGAGAAAGCCGCCGTTGTGTCACTTCTGATGATAGTGCTCGCCTTCATGGTTCTTCTGCTTGTTCGTTACCTTGGTAAAAGCGACGCCATGCCTCACCGATGATTCAGCTTGAAAATCTTTGCCTTCGCAATGGCTCCTTTGAGTTGAATGATCTCTCTGCGACCATTGCCTCCGGGTCTTATGGCATCCTCATGGGACGTACCGGTTGCGGGAAGACGACCGTCCTGGAGGCCATCTGCGGTTTGCGACCTCACGTTGTCGGCGGGAGCATCCGGCTAAACGACTCCGATGTCACCCAGCTCAAGCCTGCCGAACGCGGCATAGGTTATGTGCCGCAGGACGGTGCTTTGTTTGAGACCATGTCGATCTTTGAAAACGTGGCCTTTGCCCTTCGTTTGCGTAACTGGGTCGAGGCGGATATTGAAGGGCGTGTTCACGATCTAGCTGAGTTAATGGCCATCACTTCATTGCTTGAGCGTCGGCCCTTTGGGCTGAGTGGCGGGGAGGCCAAACGCGTAGCCTTGGCCCGTGCATTGGCCGCTTCCCCAGGCGTTCTTTGTCTGGATGAGCCCCTGAGTGCGCTTGATGAGGAGACTCACGGCGAAATTTGTGACCTGCTAAGTGAACTTCACCGGGAGATTGATGTTACCATATTACATATCACCCACAGCAGCAGTGAGGCTCAAAGGCTTGGGGAAACTTTTTTGCGGCTGGAAGAAGGCAGAATAATTGAGGTAAGCTCTGAATAGTGAGTAAGCCCGACAACCTGCCTGAGCTGAGCGACATTGAGCGCGAGGTTTACTCGTGGCAAACCACAATTGATGGTTTTGGTGAGGAAGGGCAGCGCAAGCTAAAGAACTCCAGCGTCCTCATCAGCCGCATTGGGGGGCTTGGTGGCTTGGTGGCCTTTGAGTTGGCTGCGGCGGGAATTGGCAGGCTTGTCCTCGCTCACGCCGGGGACCTGAAGCCATCTGACCTGAACCGACAGCTGCTTATGACTCATGACGCGCTAGGAACCTCACGGATGGATTGCGCGGTGAAACGTCTGCAGGAATTAAATCCCCGGCTGAAGATTGAGGCGGTTAAGGAAAATGTTAATGATGGTAATGTTGCCGGGCTGGTTGCAGAGGCCGATCTTGTTGTCGATTGTGCGCCGCTTTTTGAGGAACGTTTTCCCATGAATCGGGAAAGTGTTCGTCAGGGCAAACCGCTGGTGGAATGCGCCATGTTTGAGATGGAGGCCCACATCACCACGTTCAAACCCGGCCAAACCGGCTGTCTTCAGTGTCTTTATCCTGAGAAACCGGATTATTGGCAACGCCGTTTCCCTGTGTTTGGGGCGGTGTCGGGCATGGTGGGGTGCCTTGGCGCAATGGAAGCCATCAAGGTCATCTGTGGCCTTGGAAAGCCGCTCTACAATCGGTTGCTTACCTGTGATCTTCGGGGCATGACCTTCAAGACCGTGAATCTTCGGGCTAATCCGGATTGCCTTGTGTGTCAGAAAGGGTTAAACGAGGCGTGATGCGACGGGTTTTACTGCTGCTAGCACTGCCGATGATGGTGATGGCTGCTGACTGGCCGACATACAAGGCAGACGCGGCGCGTTCGGGCATTATCAGTGAGGAGCTCAACCTCCCCCTAAAAGAGGAGTGGGTGCATCGCTCGCCGCACAGGCCTCGGCCTGCTTGGCGTGCCCCCGCCAGGGAAGACTTGTATCGCGGTAAAGGCCAGCGCCTCCACAACCGGCAGACTTTTGACCATGCGTATCATGCCATCTCCGTTGGCGATTCAATATTCTATGGTTCATCAGCCGATGACCAAATCTACTGTCTTGATGCGAAGACGGGCCGGGTTCGGTGGACATATTTCACCGAAGGCCCCATTCGTTTGGCTCCGACTTTTCACAAGGACAAATTGTATGTCGGTTCTGATGATGGCCACGTTTATTGCCTGGGCCTCAATGGCAAGCTCCTGTGGAAAACCCGCCTTGCCCTAGGGAACTATCGCATTGCTGGCAACGGGCGAATCATTTCCGCTTGGCCGGTTCGTTCAGGTGTTCTGATTGATAAGGGTATAGCGTACGCGGCAGCCGGGATGTTTCCGAGCGAAGGTGTGCGTGTTTACGCCCTTGACGCGGTGGAGGGCGGAATCAAATGGAGTTCTAAATTACAGACCGATGTTCCCGCTCAGGGTTATTTGCTAATGTCCGAGAATAATCTTTATGTGCCAGCTGGTCGCGACAACCCGGTGGTATATGAACGTGTTTCGGGCAAGCGGTTGCGAAAGCTGGGAGGGAAGGGCGGCACAGACGTGACGATGCATGGCGACACTGTGTTCGCTGGCCCGGGTCGCACCGGGCAAATAGGGCTTGTCCCGCCGGGGCAGACCAAGGTTTTTTATACTTTTTTTGGCAAGCCCTCACATCAAAGGACGCAGATGGTTGTCACCCCGGAGCGATTTTATTTGGGTGGAGCAGGTGAATTGCGGGCGATGAATCACCCGGAGTTCCTGAAACAGGAAAAAGACCGGCAACAGACATCGGGCCGTATCGGAAAGCTAAACGAGCACATAAAGAATGCGCGACGTGGCAAGCCGACACCAAAGCCTTTACCTGATCTCGAAAAGGAATTGAATAAGGAGAAGATGCACATGGAAATTGTTCAGGCGAATATCAAGAAATGCCATCAGTGGAAGGCGTCGAGTGAATTTTCGGACGCACTCATCCTGGCGGGCGACACGTTGTTCGCCGGAGGTGACAATGTCGTGACGGCGCATCGGGTGCAGGACGGCAGGGAGGTGTGGCGACATGCGGTGTCTGGCCGGGCGCTTGGTTTGTCAGTGGCAAATGGGCATTTGCTGGTAAGTACCGATCAAGGTGTCATCCACAGTTTTGCAGCTAAATCAATTCAATGAATCGCATCCTCCCATCTATTTTGTTCATGGCCGGCTTTGCTGCTCAAGCAGCTGAGGGGCCCGCTTTCCATTGGATATTTGAACCGGATCAGGTGAAGGGAAAAGAGGTGCAGGCGTTGGCTGGAGGCAAACCGGCAAAGTTCAGCGGCACGGCCCGCGTTGAGGCTGAAAGCGGTCCGGCGCATTTGCTCATGAATGGCTCTGGACATCGCGCGTGGGTGGCGGATGAATTAAAGGGTCTTAAGTTACCCGAAAAAGAAATCACAATTTCAGCATGGGTGAAGGTTGATAAACCAGCGCGTTGGGGGGGTGTTTGCGGCGTTATTCAGGATAATGGTAGCTATGAGCGTGGTTGGATTCTTGGTTATGAGAACGCACGGTTTAACTTTGCGCTGAACTCTGTCAGTAATGGTCGGCTGACTTATCTGACTGACAAAACTGATTATAAGAAAGGCTACTGGCATCATGTGGCAGGTGTTTATGACGGCACAGAGATGCGACTGTACGTCAATGGTCGTTTGCGAGTGAGCTCGGCTGCTCAGAAGGGGGCCATTCGTTATCCACCTCAGGCCCTGTTTGAAATTGGCGCGTATCATGATGATGATGAGTTTTATCGGCTCGCTGGCGGCATTCACGAGGTGGCGGTCTGGTCGCGCGCTTTGTCCGCAAAAGAAATTAATGTCTTGTTCAAGGCAAAGGAGAAGCAATTTCCGATGCCGCCACAGTCACTGGAAATCACGCATGGACCGTTTGTCGACTGGGTTGATCGCGACACGGTTCGACTGGAATGGGAAACATCTTCACCGATGAGGGCGAAAGTTGTTTTCCGTGCTCAAGGTGGCCAAAAGCTGGAAACGTCTTCTGGTAAACCCGCAACCCGGCACGTTGTCACCTTAAGCAATCTCTTGCCTGACGCGGAATATACCTACCGTATCAGTTCCCAGGGCGCGGATGGCAGGGAGTACGAAAGCAGAAAGCCATACTTGTTCGATTCCTCATTTTATTATCGATTGCCGGATAAATCCGCCGCGCCTTCGCCTTATCCGAATGATGATCTTTCAAGCGTCATACAGGCAGCGGCAAAACGTATTATTGCCCAGAGTGGAATCGACAAAGGCTACTGCCTGATATTGGGCAGTGCTGAGGGACGGTTGGCTTATGAATTGGCTCGGCAGACTGAATTGCAGATAGTTGTTGTTGAGCCGGATGCGGGCAAGGCGCAGGCCATTCGGCAAAAACTAAACAAGGCGGGCCTGTACGGTGTGCGGGTCAGCGTTCACCATGGCGCACTTGATGAACTTTCCTACGGGCCGTATTTCGCGAACCTGATTGTCTCGGGCAGCATGTTGATGGACGGGCAGCTTCCCGGGTCGGATGCCACCGAATTGTGGCGTTTGTTGCGGCCGGCGGGCGGCGTGGCAATGCTGGGGCAGGTGGGCGGCGGATTGAAGCCTGAGGCCCTCCGGCAATGGTTTGACAAGGCTGGAGTCAAATGTGTGGTGCGAAGTGATGCCGGGGAGATCTGGGCAACCGTGAAACGCGGGAAGCTGAAGGGCGCTGGTGACTGGACGCACCAGTATGGCAGCCCTGACAACACCGCTAACAGCCGTGATGACCTGGTGCGTGGGGATATGGGCATCCTTTGGTGGGGAGAACCGGGGCCCAAGCCGTTTCCAGATCGGGGTGGGCGTAATCCTGCGCCGTTGGCTGCCAATGGACGATTGTTCGTTCAGGCTGATCGGATGATTTACGGCATGGATGCCTACAATGGCTCGGTTCTCTGGACGCTTTCAGCGCCGGGAATCCGCCGCTCCAACATACCGCGTGATGGCAGCAACATGGTGGCTTCAGAGGATTACCTGTATCTGGCCGGAGGCCGTCATGCCCTGGGCATCGATGCGCAAACCGGTGAACGCAAGCTGCGCTTCAGCGCGCCAAAGGGTCGACATTGGGCGTTTATGGCTGTAGCCGGCAACCAATTATTGGGCAGCTCGGTGAAGCCCAACTCCGCCTATGTAGCCGACGCGGGCGAGTGGTACGACAGCGTGAAAGCGCCGGAAATTGCCCGGATGGCGAGCGATTCCCTTTTCAGTTTTGATCGCCGCACCGGCAAGCAGCTGTGGAAACGCACCGGTGGCCTAGTGATGAATTCCTCCATTACCATTGCCGATGGGGTCGTGTATTTTGTTGAGAGCCGGAACGATGAACCTGCAAAATTGGCAACCAGCAGGATTGCGCCGGGGAGCCTGAATAAACAGCACCTTGTCGCGCTTGACCAGGTCACCGGCCGCAAGCTGTGGGAGAAGCCGGTCGATTTTAGCAAGTGCGAGGTGATGTTATACCTTCTCCATTCGGAGGGCACCCTCGTTGCCACGGGCACCGACAGCAAAAAGACGTATCACACCTACGCATACGATGTCAGTTCGCCGAGTCTGCGCTTTGCGGAAAAACCGAATCTAAACCCGGATGTGCCCAAGCTTTGGGAGGACCACCATACTGCGGCGAAGGATCATCATGGCGGCCTGATACAGCACCCGTTGGTCGTGAAGGAGGTTTTTTACTCCGACAACCGCGCTTTTGCTCTTCGCACTGGCAAGGTGGTGCGCACCGATTTGCCCCAGCGCCGAGGCTGCGGCACGATGGCGGCCAGCAACCACAGCATGTTTTACCGCGCCCACTTCCACGGCATGTGGGACCTGGAAGCAAACAAGCAAATTCAGTTTGAGGGAATTCGAAGTGGATGCTGGCTGGGGATCATCCCGGCCCAGGGGTTGATGCTGGCGCCGGGAAACGGAAGTGCCTGTGGGTGTACCCATGCCATTCAGACATCCGCAGCCTGGGTTCCCCGATCGGCCTTGAAGAAGAAGCCCAAGGAATAATCAGCTCAAAATCTCTTTCACCACTTTGCCGCCAATGTCGGTCAGGCGGTAGTCGCGCCCCTGATAACGGTAGGTAAGTCGCTCGTGATTGATGCCCAAAAGATGCAGGATGGTGGCATTCAAGTCATGCACATGGACCGGGTCCTTGGCGATGTTGTAACACCAGTCGTCAGTCTCGCCGTGGGTGATGCCGCCCTTCACTCCACCTCCCGCCATCCACATGCTAAAGCAGCGGGGATGGTGATCACGTCCAAAGGTCTTGGCGTTACCGCCCTGGCGGTAGACCGTTCGCCCAAATTCACCGCCCCAAATGATGAGTGTGTCCTTGAGTAGACCCCGTTCCTTGAGGTCCATCACCAGCGCGGCACTGCCTTGGTCGGTTTCCTTGATTATCTTCGGGTGACGGCCGGGAATGTTGCTGTGATGATCCCAGCCGCGATGATAAAGCTGGATAAAACGAACATCGCGTTCACATAAACGACGCGCCAAAAGGCAGTTGGCTGCATGGGTGCCGGGAATGCGGGCGTCCTCGCCGTAGAGTTTAAAGGTACTTTCAGGCTCCTTCGAAAGATCCGTAAGATCGGGAACACTCATTTGCATGCGGTGGGCCATCTCGTAGGCGGCGATGCGAGTGTTGATTTCCGGGTCGCCTGTCTCGGTCCGGCGAAGTTCGTTCAATTCAACCAGCGAATCAAGGAGCTGCCGGCGTCCCTTGGGCGTGTCGCCGGTGGGGTCCTTTAA
>Ga0187827_10007925_pt1 | contig 11655 bp, 7 predicted proteins | sample ETNtaG_39_FD_167969 | JGI IMG/M metagenome (GOLD analysis project Ga0187827, IMG submission 167969) | Marine microbial and viral communities from oxygen minimum zone, Eastern Pacific Ocean - ETNP2014_SV_150_PacBio MetaG (Illumina Assembly) | ecosystem: Environmental > Aquatic > Marine > Hypoxic... | reverse complement strand
AAGCTCTGTCCGACGAGGACGGTGGTGGCGCCGACACCGCGACCAAATACGCCCCACTTCAGCCCATAATTGATACGCGGTCCGCCTTCTACACGGTCCAATCCCGTGAACCGATTGCTGCTGAAAAGGTTGGTGTCGTCGAATTCGAAATCCAGGCTGTCTTCATTGGGAATAGTGTCTGGGTTACCGCCATAAGGGCTGACTACCGCCGAGACGATGGGCTCAAACAGTTGGTAAACCTTTTCCTCCTTACGCACGAGGGGATAGCGCCAATCGAGGGCCAATTGGGGAAGAAGACGACCGTTGAACCCGCTGTAGGTTCCGGTCTTGCCCGAACGCGCCAATTCATCGACGTGGTAGAGGTCACCCGTCAACGTCGCCGATAGGGCATAAACATCACCCATGGGGCCGACGTAGGGGAGGCGCCAGCCACCCTTGACGGAAAGACGCCGCGTGTCCGTCCCATCGGTGCGGGTCAGTGCCAAGAGATTGACGTCGAGACTGGGGCGGCCTCCCAACCGGTCCGGCTCGCCGATGTGGTTATAATCGACCATGGGCAGCGCAAACGGTGTTTCGCCCGAATCGTCGCCATCGCGCAAACCTTGGAATGCGTACCCGTTGAAGGCCATGTAATTGCGCTTGCGGAAGCCTTCGGAGTAAACGCGGGTTGTTAAGGTACTCTTGTTACCGAATCCGTAGCGCCTGAGGTAGGTATCGTGACTTGCCCCGTTTGCATCGAAGCCCCAGCGCCAGGTGTCGTCCAGGTCGAACCGACCCTTACTCTCAACGTGTCCGCGCACTTCACTCTCAGAATCTCGGGTGATGCTGGTCACCAGGTCCAGGCTGCCATTCTGTAAACGATGGCGGTACTCGCTGGCCAGCAGCGGACCTTCCTTGCTCGCATACGACGGTGACAAGGTCAGGTCGCTGAACGGATCAATGTTCCAGAAGTAAGGGGTTTGCGTCACAATACCAAGGTCCGACGACCCACCGATGCTGGGCGCCAGAAACCCGCTCCGCCGTTTGACCGTCGGGTCGGGATGGGAGAGGTAGGGCGAGTAAGCGATGGGAAGTCCAGCCAATTCCAACCATACGTCCGAGTACTCGATGGTCTGGCGCTCTTTGTCATGGAGCACCTTGGCGGCTTTGAGTTGCCACAACGGCGGCCGAGTGGGTTCTTCGGGACAAAGGTTGCACGGTGAATAAACGACGCGGCTCATCTCCAACTCGTTGCCCCCCGAGCGGCGCGCCCCGTTGGCGGCAAAGCGAGATCGATCGCTAAGAATAACCCGCAAATCCTCAATGATACCGTCCTTCAGGTTCCCGGTCAGCTCCATGTGCTGGGCGAAAACAACGTCGCCGGTGGGTTCCATCAGAGTGACATTACCCGTCGCGGTTAGAAGGTCGGAACCCTGGTTGAAGGCCATCTCATCGGCGATAAGTACGCGATCGTCGTGGGAAACTTCGACATTACCGCGCGCGGTAACGATGCCGCGTTCGGAATCGTAACTCATCTCGTCGGCTGTGAGCAGAATAGGCGGACCCGACAGGACGGGCACCTCCTGGGCGAACGTCGCCGTCGCCAGGAGGCATAGAACGCCTAGTATGATTGCCCGAACCCGGTTCATGGCCTGTCAGCCGTCCTCCAAATGCAATAACATGGCAAGGCCTAAGAGGGTCGCGACACCCGACGGAGTCCACGCCGCGAGCGTCACCGGGATACTGTCGGAAAGGCCCAGGGCAAACACGATATCCGAAAAAAAGTACAGGATAAAGCCGGTGAGCACACCACCGGCGATAATGAAGGTGGTACCACCACGGCGCGCATGACGCAATGTGAAGGTGGCCGCGATAAGAACCATGGCGCACATCAATAATGGAGTCGCCAAAAGAACATGCCAATGCAGACGATGGCGGATAGCGGAGAAACCGGCTTCCTCCAGGGTCTTGATGAACACCGGCAGTGTCCAAAAGGACATGGTTTCAGGCGGTGCGAAGCTTTCGTGAATCTTGTTGAGAGTGAGGTCCGTCTCTAACCAGTATTCCTTTTCGAATTGGGGCGCGATCTCGGGTGATATCACCCAGGCATTGCGCAGGTGCCAAAAGCCGTCCTCCAGGAGCGCGTGTTCCGCGTCGATACGACCGATGAATGTGTCCGATCCTTTGTAGAGAAAGACGATCACATCGCGAAGTTCCACGTCGAATCCCTGTTGCACCATGTATTGGGAATGGACGACGGCTTGCCCGGCTTCGCTCGATTGGCGCAACCACAATCCGTTTTCTGAGAGGGCAAGAAGGCTTTTGCGGCCTTTAAGCACGGTGGCTTCAAGATTCTCGTAACGCGACAGCATGGCCGATGCCAGAGGATTGGTCACGGTCACCCTGATAACACCAAGGATAAACGCCAAGAGAAGGACCGGCAAAAGAAACTGCCACGCCGACACGCCGGCTCCTCGGGTAACCACCAGTTCATGACTGCGGGTCAGCCGCCAGAAAACCATCATGGCGCCCAGGAGTGCCGCGAAGGGAAAGGACTGCTGGCTCATGTAGGGCAGCTTCATGAGCGCCAATTCGATCACCGTGGCGAAGGTGATGTTAGGCCGGGCCGCAGACCGGCGCATCAGTTCGACGGTATCGAAGGTCAAGATTAACGTCACCAAAATTAAGAAAATGATGGCGAAACCCACCAGGAACTGGCGTCCTATGTAAACCGAGAGGGTGGGGGATAGACGCATGTTTTACGGCTTTCTCGTTATCTCATGGAATTCTGGGTGGCCAGACCGGTCCTGGCACTGCCCCTGGGTCGCCACGGCCGGCGCAGCATCAAGACGTAGCCCAGGATTAGGGGGAGCGCGGCACCGATATACATTGAGGGAATCAATTCCAGCCTTTTCGCGGAAACATTCTCCAGCCCCAATGCCAAAGCCTGAAAGACGATGACGATGGCGGCGGCAAGAGCGATGCGCCCGGACTGACCGCGACGGCTGATGCCACCCGAAATTAGGCAGGCAAGCCCGATGAGTGTGAAACAGGCGGCGAACATGGGCCAGATCAACCGCTTGTGGGCCTCGACGACGAACTTCCCGTAATCCCGTGGGTCCATGAGACTATCTTTTTTGATGGCAAGCAGCTCCGCCAGAGTCCGCTCGCGGGGCTCGCGGTAACGAACCGCCGTCTGATCCTTAGATCTGTCCAATTCAATCGTATAGCGGTCGAAATAGAGGATTGAGAATTTGTTAGTTTTCTTGTTCCTCTCCTGACGGTTGCCCTCGAACATGATGACCCGCGACGATCCCTCCGATTCGACCAAGGCGCCGCGCGAGGCCATGACAGTCGAGGGTTTCTCTCCATCGCGTCCATCGTGCACCAAGATGCCGTGCAATTGTCCATCCTTGGATCGTTCTCGCACATATACGGTGACGTCCTTGGAGACGGTGTTGAAAGCCCCTTCTTGTAGCAAGATGTGAGAATAACTGTAGCGGATGTCCCATTGTAGTTCGCGGAACAAGCGATAGGACTGGGGCACCAAGAAGATATTCAGCGCATACCCGGCGAAGACCACCAAGAGCGCCGTCATCAGGGCCGGCTTGGCGAGGGCGAACTGGCTCATGCCCGAGGCGCGCATGACCACCAGTTCGCGGTCGGTAACCAGCTTGCTGTAAGTGAACATGACCACCGTAAACAAGGCCACTGGCAGGATAATGGAGAGGAAATTGGGCAGCAGCAACATGGTCAGATAGAGGAACATGCCGCCCGTCACGCCGCGGTTGACGATCATCTCGACAAAGCGCAGGGACTGGCTTAGCCATATGATGCCGGTGAGGCCGATGGTGACAAGGACCATCCCCACCAACAATTGGCGCAGCACGTATCGGGTTAATTCGTTCATGGTGGCGAACCGGCTCGCTTTCGCTCCCGACAAAATGTGGGAAAAATGCTCGTAAATCAAGGGTTAACCGCGTGATCCAGAGAAGGAAGGTGAGCTTAATTGATAATTCCGGAGCGAAATGCGCGATGGGTTGTTGTCCCTTTGCCGCCGCCCTTCCTTACAGCACCTTGCCGGGGTTCATGATGTTCATGGGGTCCAGCGTTCTTTTCAGGGTCCGCATCAGATCCAACTCGACGGCCGATTTGTAGCGTACCAGCTCGTCCCGCTTGAGCGTGCCGATGCCGTGCTCGGCCGAGAAGCTGCCGTCCATTTCGGCAGTCAGGTCGTGGACGATGTGGTTGAATTCGTCCCAGCGGGCGACAAAGGCGTCGGTGTCGGCGCCCACCGGTTGGCTCAGGTTGTAGTGGATGTTGCCGTCGCCGACGTGGCCGAATGCCAGGATGCGGACGCCGGGCAGGGCCGCCTCGACTAATGCACCGGCGCGGCGCACGAACTCGGCAACCCGGGAGACCGGCACAGAGACGTCGTGCTTGATGCTGCCGCCCTCGAACTTCTGGCAGTCCGAAAGCACCTCGCGGACACGCCACAGCTCGCCTCTCTGGGCCTCACTGGCGGCGATCACCGCGTCTTCGGCAATGCCGTCGTCGAGGGCCTGGGCGAGGATCGTCTCCAGCGCCTCTCTCAGTCCCGTACCGCCCTCTGGTCCGGTTAGTTCGATGAGTGTGTAGAAGGAATGGGCGTCGGCGAAGGGATCGACGACCCCGGTCATGTGCTTGACGGCGAATTCCATCCCTAAGCGGGGGATCAGCTCGAAGGCGGTGAGCGCATCGCCGCAGGCGTCGCACATGCGCGAAAATAAGGTCAGGGCCTCCTCGGCGCCGCTGACGGCGGCCATCGCGGTCTCGCGCGAGGGCTGTTGGGGATAGAGCTTCAAAACGGCGGCGGTGATAACGCCAAGTGTCCCTTCGGCGCCGATGAAGAGGTGCTTGAGGTCGTAACCGGTGTTGTCCTTGCGTAGTCCGCGCAGGCGCTCCCACACTCGGCCGTCGGGCAGCACGACCTCGAGGCCCAGCACCAGATCGCGGGTGTTTCCATAGCGCAGAACCTGGACGCCGCCGGCATTGGTTGAGAGATTGCCCCCTATTTGGCAACTGCCCTCGGCGGCCAGGCTGAGGGGGAACAGACAGCCGGCTTCGTCGGCCGCATCCTGGATCGTGGCGAGGACGCAGCCGGCCTCGACGGTCATGGTGTGATTAAGGGGATCGACGTCGCGTATGCGGCTCATACGGCCCATGGACAAAATGATGCCGCCGTCGGGAACGGCGCCGCCTTGCAATCCGGTATTGCCCCCCTGGGGGGTGACGGGAACACCGGCCTTGGCGCAAATTTCAATTACCCGCGCTGTCTCTTCGGTCGAGGCGGGGCGGATCACGGCGGTGCAGGTGCCGCGCCAGAAACCACGAGCCTCGATCAGGTGCGGTTCCATTTCGCCTTTGTCGTCGATCCAACCCTTGCGGCCGACCACGCCTAAGAGCGCTTCGGTCACACCTTCGGGTACAGGCTTCACCGTCACAGCACCTTCCCCGGATTCATGATGGACTTTGGATCGAGTGTCCTCTTCAACGTTCGCATGAGGTCCATCTCGACTTCGGATTTGTAGCGTTCAAGTAGGTCGCGCTTGTGAAGGCCGATGCCGTGCTCGGCTGAAAAGCTGCCGTCCATCTCGGCGATCAGATCATGGACTCCGTGCACGACGCGATCGGTCTCGGCTAAGAAGGCATCGGTATCGGCGCCCTCGGGTTGGGTCAGGTTGAAGTGAATGTTGCCGTCTCCGACGTGACCAAAGGCGACAACGCGCCCGCCCTGCACCGCGCCTTCCAGAATTTTTGTGGCACGGTGCAGGAATTCGGGCACCCGGGAGACCGGCACCGAGACATCGTGCTTGATGCTACCGCCCTCGGGTATTTGGGCCTCGTTGATGTCTTCACGGATAGTCCACAATTCCTCGGCCTGGGCCTCGCTGGTGGCGATCACGGCGTCTTTGGCGACACCATCGTCGAGGGCTCGGGCGAGAGTCGCTTCCAAGGAGTCGCGCAAAGCGCCTCCGGGCCTGGGGCTGGTCAATTCGATGAGGGCATAGAATGGATGGGGCGCATCGAACGGGTCGCGCGTACGCTCGACATGCTTGAGGGCAAAGTCGAAGGGCATGCGCGAGATCATCTCGAAGGCGGTCAGTGCCTCACCGCAGGCAGCGCGGACGCGGATGAAGACGTCGAGCACGGCTTCTGGATCGGGAAGGGCGACCAGCGCCGCCTCGCGGGCATGGATGGCGGGATAGAGTTTCAACACGGCGGCGGTGATTACGCCCAGCGTCCCTTCGGCGCCGATAAACAAATGTTTGAGGTCATAGCCGGTGTTGTCCTTGCGCAGGCCGCGCAGACCCTCCCACACCCTGCCGTCAGGCAGCACGACCTCCAGACCCAGCACCAGGTCGCGGGCATTGCCGTAGCGCAGAACCTGGATGCCACCGGCGTTGGTCGACAGGTTGCCGCCGATCTGGCAGCTGCCGTCGGCGGCGGCCAGGCTGAGGGGAAACAGACAGCCGGCTTCGGCCGCCGCCTCTTGGATGGTGGCGAGAACACAGCCCGCCTCGACGGTCATGGTGTGGTTGAGGGGATCGACGTCGCGGATGCGGCTCATACGGCCCATGGACAAGACGATGCCGCCGTCGGGAACGCCGCCGCCCATGCCACCCGTATTGCCGCCCTGAGGGGTGATGGGAACCCCGGCCCCGGCGCAAATCTTGATCACCCGCGCAGTCTCTTCGGTCGAGGCGGGGCGGACCACGGCGGCGCAGGTCCCGCGCCACAGGCCGCGCCGCTCCACTAGGTGGGGTTCCATCCCGCCTTCGTCGTCAATCCAACCCTTGCGGCCGACTACGCCCAAGATGGCATCGAGGACGGATTGAGGAACGGCGTTGGGCATGGAAGTATGTCTCCGTGATTTAAGAGCGGCCCACAATAGGCAACGGCCGGCGTGGTGCAAGGCACGATTGGTGGGCGCCCAAACGGCCCGTACCACTTGCCTTTCGTTTGCCTTACAATCGGGCGCGGCGATACGAAGGAGAGACGCGAGCCATGAAATTAGATTCCATCTTGCTTGAGATCATGAACGCCAAGCTTTCGGCCATTGCCGGTGAGATGGCGGCGCATCTGCAACGTGCTTCGCGGTCCATGTATGTAAAGGAGGCGGCCGACTTCGGTGTCGGCATCGTCGATGTTGAGGGCCGCATGTTCGCCTATCCCCCGGGCGCTAACATGTTTTCCATCGACCGTCCTTGCGCGCACACCATCCGCGCCGTTCCCAACGTCGAGGATGGTGACGTCATCGTCACCAACGACCCCTACTCCTCGAACGGGCTGTCGACCCACCTTCCCGATCTCCACATGCTCAGGCCCATCTTTAACAAAGGCCGCATTGTTTGCTATGGCTGGGCCTTCATCCACTTCACCGACGTCGGCGGCCGAGTACCGAGCTCGATTTCGCCGTCGAACCATGAGATTTTCCAAGAAGGTATCATTGTCCCACCGATGAAAATCTTGCGCCGGGGTGTCATCAACCAGGACTTCGTAACGATCTTCACCGCCAACTGCCGCACGCCCGAGATCAACATGGGTGACATCGGGGCACTGTTGGGCGCACTCGAGACCTGTGAGAAGCGTGTCCTCGACGTGGTCCAGGCCCACGGAGTGGAGACCGTTATCACCGCCGAATCCGATCTTCAGGACTATTCCGAGGCCAAGGCGCGTGCCGTGCTGCGCCGCATTCCCGACGGCGAGTACGAGTTCTGGGATTATCTTGACGATGACATGGCGAGCCGCATTCCCGTACGCATCCGGGTCAAGATGACGGTGCGCGATGGCACCGTGCATCTAGACTTTGCCAGCACCGATCCGCAGGTCTCGGCGTCGTTCAACGTGCCCACCATGAACCGGCTGAGCTACTGGCTTTCGATGCGCCTTACCACCTTTATCTGCTCGCACGATAAGTCGATCCCGCTGAACGCCGGGATGTACCGGCCCATCACGTGCACCAACCCGGTAGGCACCATCCTCAACGCCGAGTTCCCGGACGCCGTCGGCATTCGCTCGGCCGCCGCCATGCGGCTTCAGGACGCGATCACCGGGTGTATCTTAAAGGCGGCGCCCGATCTGATGGCGGGCCCCACCTGCGGGGCCAACGTTCCTTTGGTCCTGTCCGAGTTCGACGACAGCGGTACAAAGCGCAAGGTTCAGGTGATCCAGCCCATGCGGGGCGGAATGGCGGCGGCGCAAGGCGTCGAGGGGGTCGATGCCAGGGATGTCACCATCAACAACATGAACAACCATCCTTTGGAGTCGGTCGAGGCCGATGCCGGCGTCATCATCCGCAATTACGACATCTGCACCGATTCGGGAGGCGCCGGGGAATGGCGCGGCGGCGTCGGCCAGCAGATCACGGTGGAAATCGTGCGCGATGGCGGCAAGGTGCTGGCCCGCGGTATGGAACGACAGCGCTTCCGCTCCTGGGGGACTATGGGGGGCAAACCGTCACAGCCTCTGAAGGTGCAGTTCAACAAGGGCCGATCGGACGAGCGCACCCTGGCCAAGATCGACGAATTGGCGGTGAGTGCGGGCGATACCCTGACCATTTACATGCCGGGGGGCTCGGGCTACGGCGATCCTTATCGCCGCTCGCCGGAAAAAGTTTGGAGCGACGTGGCGCTCGGCTTCGTAAGCCGTCGGGCGGCGAAGAACGACTATGGCGTCGTCTTGGGCGACGACGGAAAAGTGGACGCGGCAGCGACGCGACGAACCCGGGCAGCGCGACTGCGCGATAATGTCCGTGCCGACTTCGACTTCGGGCCAGAACGCGAAGCGTGGGACGCCGCCTTCGACGACGACCTCATGGCGGTCTTCAACCGAAAGCTATACGCCCTTCCCAAATCGGTGCGCGGCGAGCGCCGCCGCCGGGTGTTCGAGGCGGCGCTGCCCGACCTTCCGCCTTCAGGCGATCCCAAGTTCCTTGATGTGGTCAAGGACCCGGACGCAATTCGCGCCCGCTTCGTTGCCGCTATCGACCGCCTGCTCGATTGAGTCGCTACAGCGGCTAGGTAAGGGGTGCGTCAGATTCCTTGCGCCAAGATCAGGGTCGTGTCGGTGGCGGTCTTTCGGGCCTCTCGATAGGGCTCGTAGTGCGGGTGGTTGTAATGGGCCTCGGTTTTCTCAATGGTGGGCCATTCCACAATTACTGCCTCGTCGGGTGGCTCGCCCAAGCCCTCAATTTGCCTGAGTTCGGTATTGCGCACCAGGTACCGTCCGCCATGTTCATGAACCAGGTTCGAAACTTCTTGTCCAAGGGGCGTCCAAGAAGGACTCTTGCGTTTGATTAGAACCATGGCATAGACAGGCTTCAGTCCCTCTCTTCGTTGTAGATCGGTCGCCGGATGCGCCGAGCGTAGTACGTTAATTCCTTCGACCAAGACCAGGGTCGTGTCGGTGGCGGCTTTGCGGGTTTCCCGGTAAGGCTCATAGCGGGGGTCGTTGTAATAGGCCTCGGCTTTTTCGACCGAGGGAAACTCGACGAGTACCGCCTCGTCGGGGGGCTCGCCCGAGCCCTCGATTTGCCTGGGCGCGGTGTCACGCACCAGATACCGTCCGCCGTGTTCATGAACCAGGTCCACGACTTCTTGTCCGAGGGGCGTCCAAGAGGGCTTCTGTAGCTTAATGAAAGCCATCACATAAACGGACATTGATCCACCTTTCCGTTGTTGAAGGATTATCTGTGTCAATCCGGCGCCGTGGCGGCGCGACGCAGGCGGTCGTTGATGGCGCGCCCGAGGCCAATTTCGGGCACCGCCATGACGGCGATCGCGGTGGCACTGGCCGCGTCGAGGACATGCATCATGGCGAATAGATTGGCCGCCGCTTCGTCGACGTCGCCGGTCGCACTCAGGTTCAGGACTTCGCCCGGTGCCAGCGTCGGGGCATCGGGGCCAAAGGCGAGCAGGACCTCACCGAGACGGGGATTTCGGGCGTCGAGTCGAAGTGGCGTTCGCGGGGCGTAATGACATCCGATCATGCCGGGTGAACGGGCGGGTCCGGCCTCCGATTCGGGTTGGGCGAGGGGGCCGATCTCGGCTTCGATGGCTTCGGCGGCAATGCCGCCGGAGCGCAAGAGGACGGGCTCGGCGGCGCTTAGATCGATGACTGTCGATTCGATACCGACCCGGCACGGCCCGCCGTCGAGAATGAGAGCGACGCGGCCGCCGAGCGAAGCTGCCACGTGGCCGGCGGTGGTTGGGCTGACGGTGCCCGAGCGGTTGGCGCTGGGAGCCGCGATTGGACACCCGGCGATTTCAAGAAGTGCCCGGCCCACCGGGTGATCGGGAACGCGGACGGCAAGGGTGTCGAGGCCGCTGCTGGTAAGGAGTGAGATCGGGTTGTCAGGACTGCGCGGCAACACCAAGGTCAAGGCGCCCGGCCAGAAGGCGCGCGCCAGGGCGTGGGCGCGCTGATTGAAGATGACGGTTCGCGCTACTGCTTGCGTATCGGCGAAGTGTACGATTAGGGGATTGAAATCAGGTCGGTCCTTGGCCGCGAAGACGGCGGCGACGGCGCTGTCGCTGGTGGCGTCGGCCCCTAGCCCGTAGACGGTTTCGGTCGGGAAGGCAACCAACCCACCGGCACCGATCACGGCCGCCGCCTCGGCAACGGCTTGGTCCGTGGCGGGGTGGATTTGGGTCACTCGGTCGTTCATCGGGAAACGAGGCATCGGGAAACGAGGTCCGAAGAAAGAGCCGCCACAAAGTGACGGCCCTTATGTCTCTCATTCTGCTTTTGGCTCGGACCATCCGCGGTCATGATCCGGCACTACAGTCACCGCAAGGGATTGCGGCGGCTAAGGCGTGACCGGAACCCCGGTCCGCTATGTATCGAGCGCTTTTTTTAGGAGCCTCCAATACAATATTAATTGTGCGCCCGAAGGGGTCGACAGTCAAGTATCTTCGTCATCGAAATCTTGCCCGGTGGCGACGAAATGCGGGTTCTCGAACCCCGACTTACCATAGGCCAGATCTCCGCCTTTGAGGGTCCTCACATGGCCGCCGGCAAAGTTCAGAACGGCGTGCCCCGCGGCGGTGTCCCATTCCATGGTCCGTCCGAGGCGCGGATAGAGATCGGCCCTTCCCACCGCCACGTGGCAGAACTTGAGCGAGCTGCCGGCGCTGATCTCATCGGTGATGGTGTAGGCGGTCAGAAACGTGTCCACCTCCGCTGAACGGTGCGAGCGGCTGACCAGGGCGACCAGGCCGTTGGCCGGCGCCGGCCGGGCGGAAATGGTTTGCACTTCGGTCCCGCCGATGGTGGCGAAGGCGCCGTCGTGGCTGCCCCAGTATGTAGCCTCAAGAACCGGTGCGTGGACGACGCCGACTACGGGGCGGCCGGCCTCGATGAGGGCAATGTTAACGGTGAACTCGCCATTGCGCTTGATGAATTCCTTGGTGCCGTCAAGGGGATCAACGAGCCAGAAGGGCCCGTCGCCAACGGTCGGCGCCAGGCCGTCGGAAAAGGCCTCCTCGCCGACGATCGGGAAAGCGTCCGTCATCGCCGTTATCTCCTTAGTGATCAAAGCCTCGGCTCGCTTGTCGGCCGCCGTGACCGGCGACGCGTCGTTCTTGGTCTCGACGTCGAAGTCTGAATTGTAGACCTCCATGATCTCCTTGCCGG
>Ga0187827_10007921_pt1 | contig 11657 bp, 9 predicted proteins | sample ETNtaG_39_FD_167969 | JGI IMG/M metagenome (GOLD analysis project Ga0187827, IMG submission 167969) | Marine microbial and viral communities from oxygen minimum zone, Eastern Pacific Ocean - ETNP2014_SV_150_PacBio MetaG (Illumina Assembly) | ecosystem: Environmental > Aquatic > Marine > Hypoxic... | reverse complement strand
ACTATGGGAGAGGGTGTTGATATTAAGGTGTTTTCAACTGAAGTGCCAGAGCATCCTGATTTAAGGTTTTCAAAGATTGGAGAGAACAGGTATCAGGCGTCTTTTATGCCGAAGCAGACTGGATTTTTTAGCTTTTTTGACTCTGTGCTTGCTGCGAGTTATAATAGAGAGTATGAAGAGATTGGCGTTAACAAAGAATTGAATGATATGATTAAGATTACAGGAGGCAAAAGGTTTGGTTTAGAGAATACAAGCGCTATTGTGAAGCATGTTAAGGAGACGTCTAAAAGAGTTAAGTCAGAGGTGACATATTACAGATGGCCGATTGTAATAGCAGCCCTAGTGATACTATTGGTAGAAATATGTATAAGGAGGATAAAAGAGAATAATCCCAGGTGATGATATAGTAAAATTTAAGAATCATAAAAAAATAAAAGAGAGGAATTAAAATGACACATATAAAACATAATATTAATTTTGGACTTTTTATATTGATTGTAGCAATTTTGATAGCTTTTGTAGGGTTTACGACTTATTATTATAATACGTTCCTTTCGATTAGCTCAAATTATGAGCAGAAGGTTCAGAAGATTGATGAGTTGGATTTCACGCTTACAAAGAATAGAGCAGAGTTGAATAAAACAAGCGCAGAATTGGAAACTAAGGCAAAGAGGGAGCAGGATTTGAGTGTGCAGTATGATGATTTAAGGGTTGTGAAAGAGCAGCTGGTGGTTGATAAGGCTGCATTGGAGACTGATTTGACTAATACGAAGAGCGTGTTGTCACAGAAGAAGGCTGAGTTGGAAGTGAAGACTTCAGAGCTTGATACTGCTAATAATAGAGTGGTTTCATTACAGAGTGTTATTACTGATAAGGATGCTTTAATAGGAAGCTTAAGGTCTGAGATTAATGACCTTGATAATGATATTGATGTTTTGAGTAATCAGGTTTGCACATTGCAGGGTACATGCTAAGATGAAAATCCCAATTCAAGGAGAGGGGTATTTTCAGTGTTGTGAATACCCTACTATAAAAGATGAGAGGTTAATATACCCATTCACCGCAAACGGTGGGGTATCCCCAACAGATGAAAGATTTTGTTAATGTTATAAAGGAGATTGACTTTAGTTTTAATAATCTTATCCTGTTTACAAACCTTATTAATGCGATTTTAATATTTCTTGTGTGTGCTTTGGTTCTTACATTGTTTAGGGGCAATATATTTTATTCTTTTGTTCCTGCGGCGTTATATTTTGGAGTTTCAACTGCTATAAAGTTTAGCAGGAAGCATTACCTTGATATTGAGAGGGAATATCCTACATTATTTGAAAAGCTGAGGACCGCTATAGATAATTATAAGGACGAGGATAATCCAATAGTAGATGATCTTAAAAAAGAAGTTTCTAGAAATCTTAAACATGTTGCAATCGGAACGTTTTTTGCTTCAAAGGCGGTTTCTTACAAGATTCTTTCGTCTATTATTATATCTTTTCTTATATTGTTTTTAGCAGTGAATAATATTTTTATTGATTTTGATAAGCTTCTTGAGGGCCTTAACGGGAATGGGGAGGGACCTGAGAAGTATAGTTATCTTACTGGCAATGAGACTGGGGATGAGGGAGCTGTGATGGATGTGAGAGCTGCAGGAGGGATTGCGTCTGAGGATATTTATGGAGAACAGATGGTTGCGCAGCTTGGCAGGGATAGGCTTGATTTGGTTATAAAGCCGAGCAGTTATGAGGTTAATTTGAGGGATGTGGGAGATGCTGAGAGAATGGATTTCCTTGATGTTTTTCCTGATGAGATTTTTTCTTCTTCGTCAGAGTCTTATGATGAGAATATTCCTAAGGAACAGCAGGAGTTGGTGAGGAATTATTTTGAAAAGATTACTCAATGATATTAAAAAAAATAGGAGGGAAAAAAAATGAAGAATTATAAAAATACTTTTGATACTTTAATGAAAGAGGTGGGCAAGGTTGTTGTGGGGCAGACTGAGATTATTGAGCAGATTATGGTTTCTATATTGTGCGATAGCAATGCATTGCTTGAGGGGTATCCGGGCCTTGCGAAGACGCTTGCAGTGAAGACTATTTCAGAGCTGTTTGATTTGGAGTTTAGCAGGATTCAGAGCACGCCTGATTTGATGCCGTCTGATATTACTGGCACTTATATTATAGAAGAGAATGATGGCAAGAGAAAGTTTAAGTTCCAGCCAGGACCTGTTTTTGCTAATATTGTGCTGGTTGATGAGATTAACAGGGCTACGCCTAAGACGCAGTCTGCTTTGCTGGAGTCTATGCAGGAGAAGCAGGTTACTGTTGGCAGTGAGACGTTTAATCTGGAGAAGCCTTTTTTTGTGCTTGCTACACAGAATCCTATTGAGCAGGAAGGAACGTATCCACTTCCTGAAGCGCAGTCGGATAGGTTTTTGATTAAGATTAATGTGGGTTACCCTTCTATTGATGAGGAGAAGGAGATTGTTAATAAGTATGCTATGGAGAAGAAGGAGCCTAAGGTGAGGAAGCTGCTTAATAAGAATCATATCATTGCGCTGCAGGCGTTTACAAGGCAGATGCCGATTGCTAATGATTTAAAGAACAGGGTTGTTAAGATTGTTAATGCGACAAGGACTAAGAAGGATATTATACAGTATGGAGCATCACCAAGGGCATCTATTGGCTTGATTATGGCTGCAAAGGCAAAGGCTTTGATTAAGGGTAGGAATCATGTTAAGAGCGAGGATATAGAGACTATGGCATATCCTGTGCTTAGGCATAGGATTATTCTTAATTTTGAGGCAGAGAGAAAGGGTATGAGCGTGGATGATGCAATTACTGAGATTTTGAAGAAGACTAAATAAAAAAGGTTTGAAGATGATTAAGACAGATTTCCTTCATGAGTTGGATAGGTTTAGCCTGGTTGTGCATAAGAGGGTTACCTCTAATTATGCCGGCCCAAGAAGGTCTATTGCTTTTGGGAGAGGGGTTGTGTTTAAGGACCATAGAATTTATGCGCCGGGTGATGATTATAGGGCTATTGACTGGAAGGTGTTTGCAAGGACGGATGACCTTTATATTAAGACTTATGAGGAAGAGAGGAATCTTGTTGTGCATATTATTGTGGATTTTTCTTCTTCAATGAATTTTGGGAAGCCGATTACAAAATTTGATTATGCTTCTATGATTGGGGTGGGGTTTGCGTATCTTGCTATGAAGGATAATGAGAAGATTCAATTTTCTACTTTTGCTGATACGCTGGAGGTTTTTCAGCCGAAGAAGGGCATGTCACAACTGGCGGCAATGGTTGAGCATATGAATAGTATTAAGATGAAGGGGAAGTCTAATGTTAAGGATGCTATGAAGAAGTATAAGAAGATGATTGGAAGCAGGGCGATGATTATTATTATGTCTGATTTTCTTATTAATATAGAAGAGATTAAGGCTGCGCTTCATATGCTTGGCAATCATGAGATTAAGGTTATTCAGGTGCTTGACCCTGTTGAAAAAGGGCTGAAGCTTCAAGGGGATTATAAGTTGAGGGATAGTGAGACAGGGCAGAAGATCAGAGCAAGTATAAGTCCTAGGCTGAGGAGTGTTTACCAAAAGCAGCTTGATGAACATTGCGATAGTATTGCAGATGCATGCCTTGCCCAGAAGATTGATTATCATCTGATTACTACTGATGTGCCTATTTTTGATGCGTTTTATGAGATTTTGAAGTGATTATACTTCTTCTGCGTTTCCTTTGTCTATGAGAAGGTTTGCTATTTCAATTGGAAGTTCGGTTGTGTCGTCTTCTTCAAAGGGACCGTATTCTTTTAGGTCCTGGCCGATGAAGGCAGGAACTGCTTTGCTGAAGCTTACTGATTTTTTAGAAAGGTTTGAAGTTTCTTTGTTTTTTTCTTCTTTAAGCTTTTCTTTCTGCTCTAAACTTATTGACGAGAGAGGAGTTTTTCCTTCCAGTATGCTTAGAAGGACACCTGTTCTCCATCCGCTGAGCAGGCTTACTACCTGCTCAAAGAATTCTTTTTCATCTTTTAACAGAGTGGTGGTGTCTATTAGGTTGGAGCTGATTCTGCTTTTGTTGATTGCCATGCTGATGACTTTCTTTTCCCTTCTTTCATAGATTTCTTTTATGATTTTTCTTGCGTTTGTTAGCTGCTTCTCAGTTTTGCTTCTTTCGGTGGCAGAGAATAGGTCAGAGGTTTTGCTTTGGCTTTCCATGAGAAAGCTTTTTTCAAGGATATAGTTTTTTACGTCAGTGTAGAAAGAAGATTCTAGCTTTTGAAGACTTTCCCTTGACTTTTCGTTTCTTAATAGATCGAATAAGGTTTCAAAGGTGACTTTTATTTCCTTTTCCGGGTCTTCTTTTTGTTCCTGTTCCATTTTTTTATTGGTAAGAGAGATAATAGTAATGATATGTCCATACCCCCAGAATAAGGCAAGAGAAAGATATATATAAAGATTTATATTGTTAATTGGCAGATGTTGTTGATAGAATACAATGAGAAAGATAATTGAGAAGAAAGGATATTGGATTTTTATTTTGATAATTATTTTGTATGCTGCTATGAAGCTGAGTTTTATTAATTATTCGTACAGCGACGAGAATACTTATTTTTATATGGGGAAGTTAGTGAGTGAGGGATTGGTTCCTTATAGGGATTTCTTTTCTTCTCACCCACCTTTGCAGGTTTATTTGTTTGCCTTATTGTTTAAGGTGTTTGGGTTTAGTTTTATTGTTCTTAAATTAGTTCCATTAGTTTGCACGATAGTGTCTGGGTTTTTTGTTTACAAGATGGTGTGGGAGAAGATTGGAGTGAGAGAGGCTGTGATTGCTTTGATTTTGTTTTTGTTTTCTTATGATAGTATGAGATTTAGCGGTTATGCCGTCGGTGTTAATCTGACTACGATGTTTGCGGTGATGGGGATTTATTTTCTTTTGAATAAGAAGTATGTTTTGAGCGGAGTTTTCCAAGGGGTTGCAGGGATTACTGGATTGTATTCGCTGATACTTCCTTTGGTTATTTTGGCTGTTTTGTTCTTTAAGAATAAGAAGAGTTTTCTTAGGTTTTTGATTGGGTTTGGGGTTGTATTTTTTGTGACTAATTTAATTTTTATGGTTGTTGCAGGGAGTGATTATGTTAACTCTGTGTATGGGTATCATTTGTCAAAGCCGTCGGAGGAGTCTAATGAGTTTATAGTGTTGGGCAGGTTAGTGAGAGTTAATATGCTTTTGTTTGTGGCTTTTTTTGCTTATGTTTTGAGAAGGACTTTTTTTAGATATAAGAAGTTTAATGTGCTTTTTATGATTGTGTTAATGTATATATTTTTTCTTGTTTCTTTGCAGAGCATTTTTGGGTTTTATTCGATGATTATTTTTCCGTTTTTGGCGGTGCTGGGAGGCTCTTCATTGGGCTGGATTGGTAAGAAGAATAAGGGGATTCTTGTGATTGTGATTTTGTTGATGGTTTTTAGCGCTGGGTGGAGTGTTAATAAGTATGTGAAGTATGATTTTCAGGATTTTGAGAATGCGGATGAAGTTGCAGATTTTATTGAGAGCAATTCTGATGAGAGTGATACTATTTATGGGGATGATTCTGTTACAACGCTTTTGGCTCTTCTTTCTGATAGGAGGATTACTGCTGATTTTGCGGATTCTAATAATTTTGTTTTTAGGTCTGGGGTGGTTAATTTGGGGGAGACGATTGATACATTGAAGAAGGAAAGGGTGAAGTTTATTATAGTGTATAAGTTGAAGACTGCTACTCATACAGGAAGGTTTGGGCCTGCATTTATTGATGAGTTTTATGAGTTTGCTGTTGATAAGTGCAAGGTTGCTAAAGTGTTTAAGGAAGAGTGGCATAATTATGAGAAGATTATTGAGATTTATGAGTGTGAGTTTTAGCACAGACTATTAGTATGATGAAATATAGGTTAAGTGAATGGTTATATTAGAGAATAGGAATTAATTTATAGCTTATTTCTATTGCCCATATTATGTGCGGAACTGCTGGTATTGTATGTAATGATACAAGGAAAGGCTTAGATATATTAATAAAAGCAGGTGAATATCTAAAAAGGAGAGGGCCTGATAGTATTGGAGCAGGTCTTGTGAATCCATATACAAATACTATTATAAGCAGAAGATATACTAAGCCAATTGATGAATTGTTTATAAGAGAGATCAAAGGTATAGCTTTTGATACCAGAGCAACACTTTTCTTACTTCAAACAAAGTATTCAACTAGGACAAATGTACAGAAACAAGATAAAGAGTCATTGGAGCTAAATGCACAACCTATACATCTTTGGTATGATGGATTAGCAGGTATAGTAAATGATTGTTTAGGGGTACATAATGGAGAGGTTGAAGATGATAAGATTAAAGATTTCTTGAAGATACATTCACCAATGAAAGCAACAGTTGATTCCAGATATCTTACTGAGATCTACTTTCAGAAATTATCGGAAAGTAATGATGAATGGAAAGCTGCAGAATGGGTTATGAATAATGTTGAAGGTGCTTTTACATTTGGGTTTTCAGAAGGGGATAGTTTAATATTTTTTAAAGATAAGAGAGGTTACAGACCTTTGTGTATTGGTGAGACAGATGGTTTAATTATGCTTACTTCTGAAAGTGGATTTTTTAATGATTATAACCTTGATTTTATTGATGAGGTGAAGCCTGGTGAGATGGTTAAAGTTGATAGAGATCTCAGATATGAGAAAAGACTATTAGTAGATTATTCTCCTAAAGCTCCTTGTGCATTTGAAGATATCTATTTTAAGGATTTTATTTCCAGGGATTTCACAGGAGAACATTCAGTAAGAGAAACAAGAGAAAGAGTTGGAATTGAATTATATAAGTTTTACAAAAATGAATTAGACAATTTTGATTTTGTAGTTCCTGTAATTGAATCAGGAAATACTTATGGCCAAGCGTTTGCTGCAGCTTCAGGAAAGATGTTTAAGGATGTGGTGAGAAAACCTGAAAGGGATGTTAGGTACTTCTTAAGAGCAAAGGTTGAGAAAGAGCATAAGTATAGTGTAGATGATTTAATAGTTAGAGGGAAAGATATTCTTGCAACAGATGATAGCCTTGTAAGAGGAGATACAATTGTAGAGTTTTATGCTAGCTTGAAGAAGGCTGGCGCAAAGACGGTATCTTTTATGATTGCCTGGCCGCCTATATTCTTTACTTGTAATAATGGTATTGATACACCTACACGTGAAGAACTTTATGCACATAAGTTAATTGAGAGAGACCTTATAGAATATAATGGTGGTGAAGTAAAATATGATGTTCATAGAGTTAATGATATGATAACTGGTTTATTAAGAGACGATATAAGACAAGAGTGTCCTGAGATCAATCCTAATGATCTTTATGTGTATTATGGGACAAACGAAATCTTAGCTGAAAGTCTCCCTTATAAACAAAAGTGCTCGCTTTGTCATACTGGTGTTCCACCAAAATAATTTTCCAAAACTATTATATACGTAAAACAGATTTTATGTTGTATGAAGGCGAGGTATAAGCATTTTCTTATAATAATTGTTGCTGTGATTGTTGTTTATTTAAACATATTTAGGAATGATTTTGTTTGGGATGACAAGTTCTTTGTGCTTGAGAGAGAGGAGATTAAGGATTTAGGAAATATTCCTGCTTTTTTTACCCAGGATGTTGAAGGGCTTTATAGGCCAGTGAGGACTGTGTTCTATGCAGTTAGTTATGCTTTATGGAAAGAGAATCCAATAGGATATCATGTTAATGCTATTTTAATTCATAGTATTGTGAGTATTCTTGTTTATTTGATTATATTGAAGATTTCAGGGAAAATTAAATTGTCCTTTTTGGGAGGATTGTTGTTTGCTTTGCATCCTGTGCATACTGAGGCTGTTGCGTTTATCACTGCTAATTTTGATTTGTTGGGGATTATGTTTTATCTTTTGGGGTTTTTTTATTATCTTAAGGCTTCTGAGAATGGTAAATATTATACTGTTTCTGTTTTGTTTTTCTTATTAGGAGTTTTTGCTAATGAGTTTGGTGTAACTTTGCCTTTGGTTTTGGTGTGTTATGATTTGGTTTATAAGAATTTGAGAAAGAATAATCTTGTGCAGAAGTTAAAGCAGTATATTCCATATTTTATAATAACTGCTTTGTTTCTTTTCATAAGGTTTAGGATAATAGGAGTTTTTGCAAGGGTTGAAAGTTATCAAGCTAATTATTTTGGCAAGCTCTTTACTATGCCGCAGGTTATAATGAGATATATTCAGATTCTTTTTGTGCCTTTTAACCTTAGCGTTGATCATTCTGTCGGGATTGCTTCATTTGCTGAAGTGATATTCTTTTCTGTTATTGTGGCTTTGGTTGTTTATTTTGGGTTTATGTTAAGGAAGAAGTCTAAACTGGCAAGTTTTGGAGTGTTCTGGTTTTTTATAACTTTGCTGCCGGTTATGAATATTGTTCCTATACAGAGAATGATGGCAGAGGTTTATCTTTATCTTCCTTCTGTTGGGTTTTGTGTGTTTCTTGCATGGCTGATTGGAAAGGTTCCTAAGATGAAGTTTAGGAATGCAAAGATTTGTTATATTTTGATATTGATAGTAGTTTTAGGTTCTTATTCAGTAATTTCTATTAATAGGAATACTATCTGGAAGGATGAGTTTAGTTTATGGAACAATGCAGTTAAAACTAATCCTTCAAGTAGCAAAGTGCATTCTAATCTTGCTTTAGAACTTGATGAAAGAGGATTTGTTGATGAAGCTATAGAAGAGTATAAGGAATCTATAAGATTGAATCCAAACAGGGCAAAGACTTATTTCAATTTAGGGATTAGTTATGGAAAGAAAGGGATGGTTGATGAAGCTGTGGATGCGTATGGCGCTTCTTTAAATCTTGAACCAGATGATGCAGAAGCATATAATAACAGAGGGATTTTGTATGCTAAAAAGAATGTTTCATATTTGGCTATTAATGATTTTAAGAATGCTTTGAGTTTAGATCCTGAGTTTGCTCAGGCTTATGTGAATTTAGGTAATGTTTATAATGAAATAAAGGATTATGATGATGCAATCAAGGCTTATTTGGCTGCAGTTAGCATTAATCCAAACATTGCTGAGGCATATTATAATTTAGGGGTGGTTTATAATAAAAATGGGATGAATGAAGAGGCTAAACTTGCTTTTGATAAGGCTTATGGATTGAATCCTAATCTTAAATAAAATGGCAAAACTTGAATTTGAGAGTTTATCTTTTGAGGAAGAGAATGATTTTGTTAGAGTTAGCCTTCTCAAAATATTTTATTTTCAGATTCCTAAAATTGATTTAAATAAAATAGGAGATTTTGTGTTAAGCGCTAATTCTATTGATTTTAGGGATGTGTCAATGAAAAAGGCAGGCAATAAGTTCAATATGCTTATACAGAAGCATATTCCTGGCTTGAAGAATAAGATAACTGGTAGAAAAACTGTTTATGTTCACCAAAATTCTGGGATTCCTTTGATAGGATCTAATTATTTCGGCATTGTTGACAGAGGAACTTCTTTGATAGAGATAAAGCCTGTTAATGGATGTAATCTTAATTGTATCTATTGCTCTGTTGATGAAGGCAGGGAGAGTAAGACGAGGTTAGTGGATTTTGTGGTTGAAAAGGATTATTTGGTTGCGGAATTAAGGAAAGTAGTTGATTTTAAGTGTGCAGATAGCCTAGAGATTCATATAGCTGGGCAATCCGAGCCGTTATTATATGATGATGTTGTCCCCTTGGTAAAAGAGATCTCTCAAATTAGGGAGGTTAAAGTGGTTTCTATGGACACTAATGGCACACTATTAACTAAAAAACTTGTTGATAAACTGATAAAAGCAGGCCTTACAAGGTTTCATATGTCAATAAACTCGCTTGATCCAGAGCTTGCTACAAAGATTGCTGGAGCTCAGTATAACATAAGCCATGTGAAGAAGATGGCAGAGTATATTGTTAAGAAAGCTGAAGTGATAATAACTCCTATATGGATAGAAGGTGTTAATGATAAGGAAATTCCTAAATTGGTTGAGTTTGCAGACAAAATAAAAGCTGATATAGGGATTCAGAACTTTTTGAGGTATAAACATGGAAGAAATCCTGCAAAGCAGATGGAATGGTCAGGGTTTTATGATAAACTTAAGGCTTTGGAGAAGAGATTTAATGTTAAATTAATAAAAAGTGAAGAAGATTTTAATATAATTAAAACAAAAGAATTGCCTAAGCCTTTGAAAAAGGATGAGAGTGTAAAAGTGAAGATTGTGGCAGAAGGAAGGTTGAGAGATGAAAAGATTGCTGTTTATGATAATAAGGTTATTTCTGTGTTTAATTGTTCTGAAGCTGTAAATGAGACTGTTAAGGTTAGAATTCTTAGAACTAAGCATAATATTTTTGTAGGCAAAAAAGAATAATAAAAAAAAAGAAATTAAAAAAAAGGTTTGTTTAAACCTTTTTATTCTGCTGCTTCAGTTGTCTCTTCTTCAGCTGCTTCTTCAACAACTTCTTCGACAGTTGGTGCACTAACAGTTATGTCTGAGAGGCTTGTTCCTGTAACCTCTACTTCCATACCGGTTAGGGTTCCTGCAGTCCGATATGTTTCAAAGTCTGCAACAACTCTTGAAGCTCTTTGTGAGTCTTCTGCTGTCCAACCAGCTACAACCAAGGCTACGTTGCCGTCTGTCTGTTCAACCAGCTTAACTATTGCTGCATTTTCTGGGATTCCAGAAGCTGCGCCGTAGCTAGGGAATGGTTTTCCAAGCAAGACTGCTGCTGCCTTATTGATAGCAGGACCGCCAACAACGATTAAGTTTTGGGTCTTTTCTTTGCCATCAACTGCTGGGTCTGTATCAAGAACAGCTGCTCCAACATCAATCTTTGTAACAGTTGTGGTTTCAACTGCTCCATCGCCTGAACTTGTGGTTGCAGTAGTTGCACCAGATGTTACGAAGAAAGCACCGAAGGCTTGTTCGTCAGGGTAAGTAATTACCATATCATTTTGGGTGTCTGAGCCAGTTCCTTTCCTGTCATTGGATATAAACATACCATAGTTGGTGTATAGTTTATAGACGTTACTACCATCTTCTTCCAATTGCATGCCTACTGCAGGTTGATATTGGCTTCCCCAAGTAGCATTATTTAGACTGTCATTAATATCTAATTTATTGCTACTTTCATATAAGTTAATCTCTACCCTATCAAATTGGTTATCTTCATCATCTTCTGTTGTAAGGCAGATGTTTCCGCCTTGTGCAGTAGTTGATGTACCACCACAGTTCAATGTTATGTTAAGCTCACCTTTAGTCCATAATTCAGGATTTACCAGTTTATCATCTCTGGTTCCATCTCCATCTAAGTCAACCATAATAGTTCCTCCGTTTGTATCGGAACTTATATTAATCTTAAATGTATTACCATCAAGATTTAGGTCGCCTTCTAGAGCATCACCAGTGTATGTTACTTCATGCATGCTTCCAGTACCAGTATCCAGAATTTTTATTGTTCCAGTATTGTCCGAAGTAGAAGTTCCTTGAACAACATCCTTGAACTGCATTATTCTTGAATACTTTCCTTTGCTTACAACAAAGTAGTTTTCGTCAGCCACTGTGTTGTTTTCATGCATTACTATAGACCT
>Ga0187827_10007918_pt1 | contig 11658 bp, 9 predicted proteins | sample ETNtaG_39_FD_167969 | JGI IMG/M metagenome (GOLD analysis project Ga0187827, IMG submission 167969) | Marine microbial and viral communities from oxygen minimum zone, Eastern Pacific Ocean - ETNP2014_SV_150_PacBio MetaG (Illumina Assembly) | ecosystem: Environmental > Aquatic > Marine > Hypoxic... | reverse complement strand
TAGAACTTTATGGTATTAAAAAAAAAAATAGATTTTAATTGTCAAAAAAAATTTTCATAAAAACTTTTGGATGTCAAATGAACGAATACGATTCTAATCGTATTATAGATTTAGTTAAATTAATTGGTTACGAGAAAACAAACAATCAGATTGATGCAGACTGTTGTATTTTGAACACTTGTCACATAAGAAGTAAATCTACGGAAAAAGTCTATTCTGAAATTGGTCGGATAAAAAAAAATTTCAAAAATGCTAAAAAACCCTTAGTTATAGTTGCCGGATGCGTAGCTCAAGCAGAATCAGAAGAAATGTTAATACGAGAACCATATATTGATATGGTAATAGGCCCTCAATCCTATCATGAAATTAACAATAAAATTTTACATTATTTTAGGGAAAACAAAAAAATTAATTTAACGGAATTTAATGTTATTAAAAAATTTGATGAATTGGAGAAAATAAAAAATACTGATAGTAAAATTTCAAGCTTTTTAACTATTCAAGAAGGCTGTGATAAATTCTGTAATTTTTGTGTTGTACCTTATACTAGGGGACCAGAATATTCGAGACCTTTTGATCAAATAATTAATGAAGCAAAAAACCTGATAAAAAATGGATCTAAAGAAATTATTTTATTGGGACAAAATGTTAATGCGTATCATTTCATATTAGATGGTAAAGAATATAAATTATCAAATTTATTGTTAGAATTAGAAAAAATTAAGGACCTTGTTAGAGTAAGATTTACCACTTCGCATCCCAAAGATATGACAGAGGATTTGATTGCCTGTTTTAATAATTGCTCAAAACTTATGCCCTTTCTACATTTACCTGCGCAAAGTGGATCAAATAAAATTTTAAAACTTATGAATAGAAAGCATGACATAAAATTTTATTATTCAATCATTGAAAAATTAAAAAAAATTAACTCTAGCATAGGTTTTTCTAGTGATTTTATCGTTGGGCATCCTGAAGAAGAAGACGGGGATTTTGAAAAGACTGTGAATCTAGTAAAAAAAATTGAATTTATCAATTCTTATTCATTTATTTTTAATGCAAGGCCAGGCACACCAGCTGCAAAATTGCAAAAAATTAATTGCGATGTTACAAAAAATAGACTCAAAATAATTCAGAACCAACTCTTTAATTTACAACTGAATAAAAACAAGGAACTAGAAGAAAAAAAAATTGAAGTTTTAGTTGAAAATAAATTAATAAATCAAAATAGCTTTTTTGGAAGATCCAGAAAAATGACTCCGGTTATATTTAAGTCAACTTCATGTAAACCTGGTGATCTTATTCAAGTTGAAATTATTTCTTCAAATCAAAATAATTTATTTGGCAAACATATAGAGAACAAATATAAAGCAGCGTGATATTATGGAGAAACATAAATTAAATACAGTTAGAAAAGATTTAAAAATAGTTTACTCTGACAATGGTTCAATTAGTTTAGTTTTTGAAGATAACAATACTTTAAAAGGCGTAGTCGGCGAGCTTGATTCAAATCTAAAAGAGTTAGAGAAACTAAGTAGATCAAACATTTATTTCCGAGGCAATTCTATTACAATAAAGGGAGATCAAAAATCAAATGAACTAATTAAAAAGGCTGTAGAGTTTCTAACTCATCAGTTCAATACTTATGGTATGATAGAAAAAAAAGATATAATTTCTTCTATGGATAAATTTATGGTAAATGAAAAAAGAAATAGAAATTTACATCAGTTAGATTATATAATCAAAACTCCCAAACGGACTGTAATTCCAAGATCAAAGAAGCAAAAAGATTATATTAGAGCTTTAAAAAAAAGTGATGTTGTGATTTCTAATGGTCCGGCGGGGACGGGAAAAACATATTTAGCTGTTGCAGTCGCATTAACCATGCTTCTTGAAAAAACAATTGATAAGATTATATTATCGAGGCCGGCAGTTGAAGCTGGGGAAAGATTAGGATTCTTACCCGGAGACATGAGAGATAAGGTCGACCCATATCTTAGACCTTTGTACGATTCTCTTTATGATTTATTAGATTATGAAAAAATACAAAAAAAAATAGAAACTGGTGATATTGAGATAGCGCCCGTAGCCTTTATGAGAGGAAGAACATTGAAGAATTCATTTGCAATTCTTGATGAAGCACAAAATGCTACTGATATCCAGATCAAAATGTTTTTAACTCGAATAGGTGAAAATTCAAAAATTGTTATAAACGGAGATTCTTCACAAATTGATCTAGTAAATAAAAACAATTCAGGATTGCTTAGATCAATAGATTTATTAAAAAAATTGAATGAGATATCCGTAGTAAATTTTGATCATACTGATGTTGTGAGGCACCCATTAGTTACTAAAATCGTAAAAGCATATGATGATTTTAAAGATGATTAATGCTGATGTGGTGGTAGAAAATAAATTGTGGAACAAAAAGATTAAAAATCCAAATAACTATATTAAAAAAAAAATCAATAAAGTATTTAAATTAAGTTCTTTAAAAAGAAGAAGTTTTTCATTAACAATTTTGTTAACTGATAATTCTAAAATGAAACATTTAAATAAAAAATTTAGAAACAAAAACAAAATAACAGATGTTTTATCTTTTCCAAATTTGGCTAGCACTGATTTTAAAAAAAAAACTAATACAGATATTTATTTAGGGGATATTGCTTTAAGCTATGAGATAATAAATCGAAGATCAAAAGATAGTAATTTTAATCTGGAATTTGATAAAATGTGGATCCACGGATATTTGCATTTGCTGGGATATGATCATAAAAAAATTAGAGATTATAAAGTAATGAAAAAAACAGAAGATAAGATTTTAAAAGTACTTTAATAAAACAATTTTGAACCAAATATTTAAAAATAAAAATTTCATATTTTTTATTGTTCCTTTTATTTTAGGTTTTTTTACCTCTTTTAGTCTTTCACCTTACAATTTAATTTTTATAAATTTTTTAACTTTTCCTGCTTTTTTATATTTTTTAAATGTTGGAAAAAGATTTAAATTAAATAATAAATATTTTTTTCTTTTAGGGTGGCTGTTTGGTTTTGGTTATTTTTTAAGCGGCCTATATTGGATTTCAATTTCTCTAACTCACGAAGAAATATTCAGATACCTAATTCCTTTTGCAGTTATTTTAGTTCCTGCTTTTCTTGCAATTTTTTATGGCATAAGTATATTGATACTAAAAAAATTTGTTTCTAAAAAAATAAGTTTTATTTTATTTTTTTCGCTAGTATTCTCAATTTTGGAATTTATACGTGGAAGTATATTAAGTGGATTTCCATGGAATCTAATTGCATACAGTTGGTCATGGTCTTTAGAAATAATCCAAGTTATTTCTATCATTGGAACTTATTCATTGAACTTAATATCTATAACTATTTTTTCTCTACCTTTTATTTTATTTGTTAAAACAAAATATAATAAAAAATATTGGTTTTTTTCCTTTTTATTAATTCTCTTTGCTATTAATTATTTATATGGGTTTAAAGTTTTGTCACAATCTAAAGAAGAAAATATCAATAAACATGATTTTGTAATAAAAATAATATCACCAAATATTGATTTAAAAGAATTTCTTAAAAACGAAAATGATGACATAATAATTAATAAATTGATAGAATTAAGCAATCCAAAAGCTGACCAAAAAACCATCTTTATCTGGCCAGAAGGAATGTTTCCGTCTACATATTTAAGCGAGATAAAAAAATATCATGAAATATTTTCCAAAGCATTTTCAAATTTACATTTAATTATCTTTGGAATTAATAATCTGACATATCAAAATAATGTTGAAAATGTCTATAATTCTTTAGCGATCGTGGACAACAATTTAAATATAATTAGCAGTTATAACAAAAATAAACTTGTACCGTTCGGAGAATTTTTGCCAATGGAAAAATATCTTCAGAAAATAGGATTAAAAAAAATTACATATGGATATAAATCCTTTTCCAAAGGCGAACAAAGAAATACAATAAATATTAATAATAAACTTTATAATTTTAAATTATTACCTCTAATTTGTTATGAAATAATCTATCCGGGTAAAATTAATATTAAAAAGCAAAATGTAGATTTGATCGTGAACATCTCAGAAGATGGCTGGTTTGGCAATTCAATAGGTCCTTATCAACATTTTAACAAGGCAATTCATAGGGCAATTGAAGAAGGTAATTATATCGCAAGATCTGCCAATAATGGAATTTCAGCTTTTATAGACCCCAATGGCAGAATATTGCATGATATAAAATTTAATGAAGCAAGCACAATTATAACTAGTTTACCAAAGTATAAAAGTAAAACGATTTTTTCAAAGTATGGAAATAAAGTTTTTGCTATTATAATTATTTTATATATTTTGTTAATTTTTTACTTTAAAAAAGTTGAAAAAAATGGATAAAAAAAATTATTTTTTTACAAGTGAGTCTGTTTCCGAAGGTCATCCCGATAAAGTTTGTGATCGTATATCTGACGTGGTGGTGGATACTTATTTGGCAAAAGAACCCTTTTCAAGAGTAGCTTGCGAAACTCTAACGACAACCAATAAAGTTGTTTTGGCGGGAGAAACAAGAGGGCCAAAAATAGAAAAAGATGAATTAACGCAAAAAATTAGAGAGTGCATCAAAGATATTGGGTATGAACAAAAGGGATTTCATTGGAAAAATTCTAATATTGAAATTCATCTACATTCTCAATCGTCGGATATAGCAATGGGAGTAGATTCAAAAGAAAATAAAGACGAAGGAGCTGGGGATCAAGGTATAATGTTTGGTTATGCGTGTAATGAAACTAAAAGTTTAATGCCAGCGCCAATTTATTACTCCCATAAAATTTTAGAATTAATGGCGGTTGATAGAAAAAAAGGCATTACCGATAAATTAGAGCCAGATTCAAAAAGTCAAGTTACAATGATGTACGAAAATGGAATGCCAACAAAAGTAAAATCAATTGTAATTTCCACTCAACACTCTCCAGATGTTAATCAATCTCAGGTTAGAGAAATTGTTCGCCCATATTTAGAAAAATTATTTTCAAAAGAATTATTATCAGGATTAAAAGAAGAGGAATTTTACGTAAATCCAACAGGTCAATTTATTATTGGAGGACCCGATGGAGATTCGGGTTTGACGGGAAGAAAAATTATTGTTGATACTTATGGCGGAGCAGCACCCCACGGAGGAGGAGCTTTTTCTGGAAAGGATCCAAGTAAAGTTGATAGGTCAGCCGCGTATGCCGCAAGATATGTTGCAAAAAATATAGTTGCTTCAAAAATCACTAATAAATGTTTAATTCAGCTTGCGTATGCCATTGGAGTGTCCAAACCTTTATCAATCTATGTTGATCTTTTTGATGATAATGAAGAAAAAACTAAGTATGTGGAAAATGTTATAAAAAATAATTTTGATTTAAGTCCAAGAGGAATCAGGGAAATGTTAGGCTTAAATAAACCAATATACGAATGTACAGCAGCCTACGGTCATTTTGGAAGAGAACCTGGAGTTAATGGTTCTTTTTCTTGGGAAAAAACTGATAAAAAGGATCTTTTTAATAAGTAGTTCTTGAAAAATTAATTAATTTTATTATATTCATATTACATTATTGAGATTTCAAAAATGGGCTTAGGCCCATTTTTTTTTGGAGGTAATAAAAATGCTAAATCAAAGATCAGATAAACTTGAACTTATTAGAATTGCTGAAGCAGTTGCTCTAGAAAAAGCCATTGATAAAGATCTAATTTTGTCATCGATGGAATCGGGAATAGAAAAAGCAGCGAAATCTAGATTTGGAATCGAAAATAACATAAGGGTTACAATTGATAGATCAACTGGAAATATTGGTATATACCGAGTCCTGACAATTGTTGAAAGTCCTATTAATCATAATACCGAAATTTCATTAACTGAAGCAAAAAAAATTAGTAAAGAAAATGAAATTAAAAAAATTGGTGATGAAATATTAGAAACTTTACCCACTTTCGATTTTGGAAGAATTGCAGCACAGACAGCTAAGCAGGTTATTACTCAAAATGTTCGCGAAGCTGAAAGAGAACGACAATATAACGATTTCAAAGACAAAAAAGATCAAATTTTAAGTGGAATCGTAAAAAGATTAGAATTTGGAAATGTAATAGTTGATCTTGGAAAAACCGAAGGAATAATGAGAAAAGATGAGATGATACCCAGAGAAAATATTAAAGCAGGAGATAGAGTAAAGACATACTGCTATGATGTTAGAAGAGAAATTAGAGGGCAACAAATTTTTTTATCCAGGAGTCATACCAAATTTATGGAAAAGTTATTTTTGCAAGAAGTTCCAGAAATATATGATAGCTTAATCGAAATTAAATCTTCTGCCAGAGATCCAGGGAGCAGAGCTAAAATTTGCGTAAATGCTAAAGACACCTCTCTTGATCCTGTCGGAGCATGCGTTGGTATGAGAGGAAGCAGAGTTCAGGCTGTTGTAAATGAATTACATGGTGAAAAAATTGACATAGTACACTGGTCAGAGGATCCAGCTGTATTGGTAGCGAATGCATTATCGCCTGCAGAAGTACAAAAAGTTATAATAGACAATAATTATAGAAAACTTGATGTAATCTTAAATGAAGAAAATTTAAGTAAAGCAATAGGTCGTAGGGGACAAAATGTAAGATTAGCATCAAAACTAATAGATTATGAAATAAATATTTTAACTGAAAAAGAAGAATCGGAACGTAGACAAATAGAGTTTAAAGAAAAAACGGATAATTTAGTAAAAAGTTTGGAGCTTGATGAAATCCTGGGACAATTACTTGTTGCCGAGGGATATTCTTCAATAGAAGATATAAAACAATCAACAGTTGATAATATTACCAAGATCGAAGGAATGGATGAAAAAACAGCAGAAGAGCTAATTGGAAGAGCAGCAGAATTTTTAAAAAAAGATGCCGAAGAAATATCAAAAAAAATTAAAGAATTAGGAGTAGCAGAAGATTTAATTAATCTTAAAGGCTTGACACAGGGCATGTTAGTGACACTAGGCGAGCAAAAAATTTTAAACTTAAAAGATTTTGCTGAATTGGCCTCAGACGAACTTATTGGCGCCCATGATATTATTAAGGGTGAAAAAATTAAAATCAAAGGCTATCTAGAGGATTTTGCTTTAACAAAAAAAGAAGCGGATGATTTAATAATGAGTGCAAGGAATATAGTTTATTAGAAAATTTTTATGGAAAAGAAAAATTTTAAGAAAAAATTAACTTTGTCAATATCAAGTTCAACTAAAAAAAGATATGACAAGATTAGATATGCAGAAAGCCAAAATAAAAATTCAGTAATAATCGAAAAAAAAAATATTAGACCAGGATTTGCAAAAAAAAATCAACAATTTAGCAGAGATCAGGTTAGGCCTGTCTCTAAAACTGGTAAAAATTTTAATTATAAATTAGACTTAATTAATAAAGACTCTGAAAAAAGAAAACTTGCAGAACAAAGAGCTACAAGAAGAGTCAAAGGACAAATTGTTGCAGAAAAAGTAATTAAGAGCAAACCAATTGTTAAAAAAGGAAAATATAAACTAACTATTTCAAGAGCTTTAGATGAAGATAACCTTGGATTTAAATCTAGAAGTTTGGCATCAATTAAGAGAGCAAAAAGAAAAGAAAATAATGCAATCTCCAATAATGCATCATTAGAAAATAACAAACCCATAGTCAGGAATGTTGATGTACCAAAAGTAATAACAATACGGGAATTAGCTAATAGAATGGCTGAACAAACTAGTGGTCTTATTAAACATCTTTTAAGTATGGGTGTAACGGCAACAATAAACCATTCTATTGATGCAGATACAGCTGAATACTTAATAAAAGAATTTGGACACAACCCTATAAGAGAAGAAAAAATTGATATAAAAATTGATAAAATATCCCCATCACCTGGGACAGATTTAAAAAAAAGAGCCCCAATTGTAACGATAATGGGTCATGTGGATCATGGAAAAACATCTTTATTAGACTCATTTAGAGATACAGATGTTGTTTCTGGAGAACATGGCGGTATTACTCAGCACATAGGTGCATATCAAGTAAATATTAATAATGAAAAAATTACATTTATTGATACTCCTGGTCACACCGCATTTACTGAAATGAGAGCAAGAGGATCAAAATTAACGGACATTGTAGTTTTAGTTGTTTCCGCAGATGATGGTGTTAAACCTCAAACTGTAGAAGCAATAAGGCATGCAAAAGCAGCAAAAGTACCAATTGTAGTTGCAATAACTAAATGTGACTTGCATGAAGCAAACCCACAAAATGTAAAAAATCAATTGTTAGAATATGAATTAATAGCTGAAGAACTTAGTGGAGACACTTTGTTTTCAGAAGTTTCTTCAAAAACTAAAAAAAATTTAGACAAAATTACAGAAAATATTTTGCTTCAAGCAGAGTTACTTGATTTAAAAGCAGATTATAAAGATAAAGCTTCGGGTGTTATATTGGAGTCAAAGATTGATGTAGGTAGGGGTCCTATTTCGACAGTGATTATAATTAATGGGACTTTAAAGAATGGCGATTATTTTGTTAGTGGGACAACTTGGGGAAAAATTAGAAGTATAATAAATGATAAAGGCTCTACAATTGAACAAGCGATGCCATCTGCTCCAGTAGAAATTTTAGGAATGAATGGTCATGCTAAAGCGGGGGATGATTTTATTGTTGTAGAAAATGAGAGAAAAGCAAAAGAAGTAAACGTATATAGAAAGGAAAATGTACAATCAGGAAAAAGCTCATTGGTTTTTGCTACGCAAGATTCTGCTTTTAAAGATAACAAAACTAAAGAATTAAATATTATCATTAAATCAGATGTTCAAGGATCAAGCGAAGCAATTAAAACTGCTATATTAAACATCAAAAATGAAGAAGTTTTACCGAAAATAATTCACTCCGACATAGGATTAATAACCGAAACTGATGTTTTATTGGCAAAAGCATCAAATGCTGTTCTAATTGCATTTAATGTAAAACCAAGCAAAGAAGCAAAAAAAATGGCAGAACATAATAAAATAGAAATAAAATATTTTAATATAATTTATGAAGTTTTAGATTTTGTAAAATCTAATTTATCAGGCATGTTGAAGCCAAGTGTCGAGGAACAGATTGTTGGTTCGGCAGAAGTTATGGAAATATTTAAGGTTTCAAAATTTGGAAAGGTTGCAGGATCTAAAGTTATGGATGGAGAAATAAATCAAGATTCAAATGCCAGACTAATAAGAGATGGCAATATAGTATATACTGGAAAAATTAGCAGTATTTATAGAGAAAAAAATTCAGCTAAACAAGTTAGCGCAGGATTGGAATGTGGAATTATATTAAAAGATTTTGCAGATTATAAAAAAAAAGACATTATCGAAGCATATAATATAACAACAATCGAGAGAAGAATTCAATGAAAGCATATGAAAATAACCAGTTTTCTCAAAGACAACTAAGAGTTGGGGAGATGATTAAGCAGTCTTTAGGTCAAATATTTTTAAAAGGAGAAGCTAAGGTGCCAACTCTGGAAACAAATAATATTACAGTTACAGAGGTAAGAATGAGTCCGGATTTAAAAAATGCTAGAGTTTATGTTATACCATTAGGTGGAAAAGACCTAGACAAGGTGGTAAATTTATTAACCGATTTTTCATTTCTTGTTAGAAAAGCTTTAGCAAAAAAAATTCATATGAAATATTTACCTAAAATTTCATTTACAAGTGACAAATCTTTTGATTATGCAGAAAAAATAGAAAAATTAATAAAGAAAACGCATGGATATAAATATGGAAAATTATAAGAAAAGTGTAATTAAGTCACTAGCAATAAATGAAAAAGATACGGGATCATCAGAAATTCAAATTGGATTATTAACGCAAAAGATAGACAGGCTTACAAAGTATTTTAAAGAATCCAAAAAAGACAAGCATTCATCTCTTGGATTAATTAAAGCTGTAAATAAAAGAAAAAGATTGCTTGAATATTTAAAGAATCAAAACATTGATTCCTATAACAATATATTGAGCAAATTAAATTTAAGAAAATAAATGTTTAAAATTTACAAAGAAGAAATCGAATTAGACGGTAAAAAAATTATATTAGAAACAGGCAAGATAGCACGTCAAGCCGACGGAGCTATAATTGTTACTTGTGGCGAAACTGTTATTATTTCAACAGTAGTTGGTGCAAAAAAAGTTAATCCAGACACGGACTATTTTCCACTGCAGGTGAATTATCAAGAAAAATACTATGCAGCTGGAAAAATACCAGGAGGTTATTTTAAAAGAGAGGCAAGACCAACCGAATCTGAAACTTTAATTTCAAGATTAATTGATAGACCTATTCGTCCATTATTTCCAGAAGGCTTTAGAAATGAAGTACAAATTTTACCAACAGTACTATCATATGATAATGAAAATGAAACGGACATATTATCTATAATAGCATCATCAGCTGCTTTAGCGATCTCAGGTTTGCCTTTTCAAGGACCTATAGCCGCTTCAAGAGTAGGCTATATAAAAGATGAATATGTTTTGAATCCATCAAAAGATCAATTAAAAGAATCAAAATTAGATCTAGTTGTGGCAGGAACAAAAGATGCTGTTTTAATGGTTGAATCCGAAACATCGGGCCTAACGGAGAAACAAATGTTAGATGCAGTTAAATTTGGTCATGAAAAATTTATTCCAGTAATAAAAGCAATAGAATCGCTTGCTAAGAAATGTGCAAAAGAAGCATGGATAGTAGAAAAAAAGGATTATACTGATTTACAGGGTAAGATTTCAAAAGAATTAACAAAAGATTTAGAAAAAGCTTTTTCTGAAAAAGATAAGAAAAAAAGATCCGAACTTATTAATTTAGCAACTGAGAAATGTAAATTATTGTTTGAAGGAGATGAAACTTATTCAGAATTAGAAATATTCTTGCAGTTAAAAAATTTAGAAAAAAATATAGTAAGAGGGAAAATACTTAAAACTAAAAAAAGAATTGATGGCAGAGGCTTGTCTGATGTTAGACCTATAAAATGTGAAGTCGGTGTTTTGCCAAGAACTCATGGATCTGCTTTATTTACTAGAGGAGAAACGCAAGCATTAGTTACTACAACTTTAGGGACGTCAGAAGATGAACAAAGAATAGAAAGTCTTGAAGGACAAAAAAGAGTAAGTTTTATGTTACACTATAATTTTCCACCTTTTTCAGTTGGTGAAACAGGTAGAATAGGAACGGGAAGAAGAGAAGTAGGACATGGAAAATTAGCCTGGAGAGCCTTAAAATCTTTATTGCCAGAGAAAGAAAAATTTCCCTACACTATAAGGGTGGTATCAGAAATTACTGAATCAAATGGATCTTCGTCAATGGCAACGGTCTGTGGAGCTTCTTTAGCTCTCATGGATGCCGCTGTTCCCATAGCTGATCCAGTTGCTGGAATAGCTATGGGTTTAATAAAAGAAAAAGATGAATTTTCGGTGTTATCGGATATTTTGGGGGATGAAGATCATCTAGGCGATATGGATTTTAAAGTTGCAGGTACAAAAGATGGCATTACATCGCTACAAATGGATATAAAAATTACTGGAATTACTTTTGAAATTATGGAGCAAGCATTAAATCAAGCAAAAGAAGGTAGAGCACATATTTT
>Ga0187827_10007915_pt1 | contig 11660 bp, 7 predicted proteins | sample ETNtaG_39_FD_167969 | JGI IMG/M metagenome (GOLD analysis project Ga0187827, IMG submission 167969) | Marine microbial and viral communities from oxygen minimum zone, Eastern Pacific Ocean - ETNP2014_SV_150_PacBio MetaG (Illumina Assembly) | ecosystem: Environmental > Aquatic > Marine > Hypoxic... | reverse complement strand
CAGGGCAAGATTACTTTATAAAGGGTATACGGGCAATATATTACAACTCTAAGTTCTTTCCGGAACGTGGTCTGAAGAAAAAGTATGATGAATTCAGGCTTACCAGATGGGGCGGGAAAGAATCTCCCACACAAGATCATGAAAATACCGGAAGCATATGTATTCTTGCAGTTAAAAGAATAGAAAATACAATAAAGGGGCTATGCTGGGTTGCCAGTACTGTTGAAGAAGAAAATACCGTTGAAACATGGTTAGGAGCAGAGGTTGAGCCTGGACAGTTTTACAGTTCATACATAATAACACCTGCGAAGAAATTATCATACCTTGATCGGCTTCCTGAGAATTGGCTGACCGAATTTCCTTCCGGACAGGAAATATTCGATAAGGTTCTTGAATTAATTCCTGGAAGTGAATGGACCAGTTCCACTGATGAATTATTATTAAAAAGAAGAGAGCTGGAATTTAATATCTTCAGGGAAATTGAGAATCATGATGTTTTACCTAAAATCAAGAAAGGATTTGATTTGGCAGAAGAATTCATAAAATACTCTCACAGTGTTTCAAATAGGAGAAAATCCCGTTCAGGAAAATCATTGGAATTGAATTTAGAAAATATTTTCACAGAAAAAGGTTTAAAGTTTGAGACTCAGGTAAGTACAGAACAGAAAAAGAAACCGGATTTTATGTTTCCTTCGAAGAAAGCGTACCATAATATGGACTTTCAAGTTTTAAAATTGCATATGTTGGCGGTTAAGACATGTTGTAAGGATCGCTGGAGACAAATTCTTAATGAAGCTGACAGGATTAAAGTAAAACATCTTTTCACGCTTCAGGAGGGTATTTCAGAAACTCAGCTTTCAGAAATGCATAAAGAAAATGTCAGGCTTGTTGTGCCACAGCCTATTATCAGATCCTTTCCTGATAATTTTAGGAATAATATTTTAAATCTAGAGGGTTTTGTCAGTTTTATTAAGCAGTCTCAATCATAAATTAAATAATCATGAATGGATCGACTAACTAAAGAAAAACGAAGCTGGAACATGTCCCGTATTAAGGGAAGAGATACAAAGCCGGAAAAGATAGTACGTTCAATACTGCACAAAGCTGGTTTCCGTTTTCGTTTGAACAGAAAAGATTTGCCTGGCAAGCCTGATATTGTTTTACCTAAACACAAATCTGTTATTCTGGTCCACGGCTGTTTCTGGCACAGACATCCACGGTGCAAATATGCCTATACACCAAAGAGCCGGGTAAAGTTCTGGCAGAAGAAGTTCAGCGAAAACATCGAACGTGATAAGTTCGTAAAGAAAGAACTTCGCAAAAAAGGTTGGAAAATTATTATTGTTTGGGAGTGTAAGACAAAAAATCCTGAAATCCTCAAAAATCACCTCTTCAGATATTTACATCGATAAAAACAATTCATTCTGAAACAGAAAAGGGCTTGTCCTCATAAACAGATTCAGTGATAAAATAAACTCCTTGCTTTGTATATCCGTAAGTTTATAATCCAATATTACAGCCATTTTCGTATTATTCTAATCAATTAATGAGGTTGTATAATATGAGAAAATACTTACACATCTTAATCATATCATTTGTATTTATCCTTTCTGTGGCAGCAGGACCAAACAATACCATCAGGTAGGTAATGCAGTACCACCTTATCTGGCTTATCAGATAGCCTTGATTATAATGAAATTATTTAAACAGATTTCACAGTAACAAAAACGTCTGTGCCGTTAAGTTATAACTTGAACCCTTGTTTCTTAGTGATGAAATACGACAATATACCTCCGGCTCCATCTGCAATGCTTGAATCAATGCGTGCATATGGGTACTCCCTGCCTATGGCCGTTGCTGATTTGATTGATAACAGTATATCGGCAAGTGCTTCAACTGTATGGCTGAATTTTCATTGGGGAGGCCCGGATTCGTGGATTTCCATTATTGATAATGGTAAAGGTATGACCGAAGACAGGCTCGTTACTGCAATGCGTCTTGGTAGTCAAAGCCCATTAGAAGTGCGTGAAGAAAGCGATCTTGGTAGATTCGGGCTTGGTTTAAAAACAGCATCCTTCTCACAATGCAGACGATTGACAGTCAAGACCCTCCAAGATGGTGTTGAAGCTGTTAGATGCTGGGATTTAGACTTTATTGCAGAAAATGCCAGGCATAATCGGGATGAATGGCTGTTGCTTCGCTCTGCGGCAGAAGGATCAGAGAGCAAAACCGTTCTGCCGGCAGAACTAAAAAGCGGAACTGTTGCACTCTGGGAAGGGTTAGACCGGATTGTTGATGATTCTCCCGTCAGTGATGATGAAGCACAGCGGATATTCTATCGCCATATTGATCGAGTGAAGTGCTATCTGGCCATGGTTTTTCATAGATTTCTTGAAGGCAATAGTCCTCGACTTCAGTTGTACGTTAATGGAATTGAGGCTCATAAACGCATCCTGGCTTGGGATCCTTTTCTGGTCAACCATTCCTGTACAGTAAAAACCCCAGAAGAACCTATTACGGTCAATGGACATACGGTATCCGTGAGGGGATATATTCTGCCTCATAAGAATAAATTAGAGAAAGAAGAACATCAGAAGGCTTCTGGTCCGGAGGGCTGGAATGCTCAGCAGGGATTCTACGTTTACCGTAATCAGCGTCTTCTTGTTTCGGGAAGTTGGCTGGGACTTGGTAGAAACCATCCTTGGACAAAGGAAGAACACTATAAATTGGCACGGATTCGGGTGGATATTCCAAACTCTATGGATCAGGAATGGCAGATTGATGTAAAAAAATCTATAGCAATTCCACCTCCGGTTATTCGTGGTTACCTCCTGGAGTTGGCGAAAGAAGTACGACAGATAGCACGAAGTGTTTTTGCGCACCGGGGAAAATACGGATCACGACCTCCCCGTGCTGATATTGTACGTCCCTGGATTCCGAAAATACGGAGGGGGCGTCCTGTTTATCTGATAGATCGTAAGAACCCACTCGTTCAGGAAGCAATCAGGGTGACTGGAGAAAATAAAGAAGTAATTGATAATCTGCTTAAAGTTATTGAAGAAACTGTTCCAATACAGCAGATATGGCTGGATACTTCTGAAAAACCTGACAGCCACATGTTACCATTTGAGGACAAGACAAAAAAAGAAGTGCGTCTAATAATCTGTTGTGCATATGAAGCTTTGCTGACAAAAGGGTTGGCTCCTGAAGAAGCGAAAGATGATTTGTCCCGAAGGGAAGAATACGCTGAATATCAGGATTTAATTCAATCTCTGGAGTAAACAATGAACGGGCAGGATCATAATCACATTATATCTATAGTATCTCAACGCCTTGCAAGAATCAAAGAACGTCAGGGAGGTACACTTCCGGATGGAGAAATTCAGCGTATTCTGGATCAAGAACTTAGTCAGGATGAATATGATGTTAACAGGGACAATATTCTAGCGGTATTGGAGATGAACTTTGCTACTCTTATCGGCAACGCCACTTCTCTTCATACAGAAGATAGAGATGACCATCCGGAAGCTCCATGGGTATCACAAAGAGCCGCAAGAGAGGAACTGACATGGGCATTCTGGAGTCGCTATCGAATCCACCTGTTGAATGAAGGACGACCTGAGCCTGTTGTAAGCCGACTTGACCAAACCACAACAGAAATACTTGATAGCATGATGCCTCCGGACACTGACGGAGCATGGGATCAACGAGGACTTGTTGTTGGACATATTCAGTCTGGGAAAACGGCCAACTATATAGGATTGATCTGTAAAGCCGTAGATGCCGGGTACAAGGTTGTGATTGTTCTTGCGGGTATGCATAACAGTTTGCGTACTCAAACTCAGATTCGACTTGAGGAAGGATTCCTAGGGTATAGAACTATAGATGAGGATATTAACAGTAGAGAATCTACTGGCGTTGGTCTTTTGCCAATTCAGATACTGCAAATTGCTGATACAATAACAACACGGGGAGAACATGGAGACTTTAGAACAGCTGTTGCGCGAAATTTCAGCACTAATCCAGGAGGAAACCCTTTAATATTCGTAGTTAAAAAAAATACGACTATTCTCAGAAATCTGCATAATTGGGTAATCAGTGCTGCTCAAATCCAAGGTTATGGCCAAGATAAAATAATGAATTTCCCACTTCTAATGATTGATGATGAAGCGGACTATGCTTCTGTAGATACCAAAAGACAAGGGTATGATGATGGAGACCCCGATCCGGAACATGATCCCACTAGAACCAATGGATGGATACGTCAGATACTTAAGGCTTTTGATCAGAGTATTTATGTTGGCTATACCGCTACTCCATTTGCTAATATCTTTATTCCTGAAAATGCCCAGGCGAGTGCTTATGACAATGACCTGTTCCCACGTTCCTTCATTTTTAATCTTCCGGCCCCGAGCAACCACATTGGTCCGTCCAGAATGTTCGGGCTGGGGACAGACGAAGTAGAATTACCCATATTCAGAACAGTGGCAGACCACGCAAACAGTTCTTCATTTACAGAACGGGAAGGATGGATACCTCCACGGCATGACATAAATCACTGTCCTTTATACATGGGTAATAACACCATACCTCCCTCTCTCCAGAAAGCAATCAGGTCGTTTGTAATTACAACTGCAACCAGAAAAGCACGTGGACAGAGCCATGCGCATAATTCCATGCTGATTCATGTAACCCGTTTTGTGAATGTTCAAGCCCGGGTCAAAGCACAGGTAGAGCAGGAATTCTTCCAGATAAGAGACCGTATTGTTTATGGAGATGGGGACAGAGACTCTATACTTGATGAATTGTTGGAACTGTGGGAAACAGATTTTCTGCCAACATCGGATAAGCTTTCAGAGCCAGACTGCCGGGCACTGCAGTGGAGTGAAATACAGGAACGCCTGGCAGAAACTGTTCATTCCATTGTTATTCGTGAAATCAATGGAACCTCTGGGGATATACTTGAATATGCCAGACGAACTGCAACAGGACAGGCATTTGATGTTATTACTATAGGAGGAGACAAACTGTCCCGTGGTCTGACCTTGGAAGGTCTTACCGTAAGCTATTTCCTTCGACATTCCAGAATGTATGATACTCTGATGCAAATGGGAAGGTGGTTCGGTTATCGCCCGGGTTATCTTGATTTATGCAGAATTTATAGTACCGGCGATCTTCACAGGTGGTTCAGGCATATTTCGGTAGCCAGTGAAGAGCTGCGGCAGGATTTCAACCGGATGGTTATCAGTGGTTGCACACCACGTCAATTTGGTCATCGGGTTCTATGCCACCCCCAATTGATGGTTACGTCTCCGACTAAGATGAGACATACAGAATCCCGTACTACTTCCTTTGATGGATGTCCTGCAGAAACAACACTGTTTTTGTTAAAACCTGAGGTGGTTGCCAGTAATTATAAAGCTTTGAAGTCGCTGGTATCCCAACTTATTCTGGATACTGAGGAAAATGATAACAAATGTCATAGAACCTCTGATCCGGGGAAATACATATGGAAAAATGTTTCGCCAGATCGAATTACAACATTCTTGGGAGTATACCAGGGGTATTCAGCTGCCCGGGCACACCCAAAATACCTCCAAGATTATATCAGGAAACAGGTCCTGCGTAATAAGTTAATTAACTGGACTGTTTTTATTGGTCAGGGAGAAGGGGAAGTCGACACGATTGCTCCGGATTGTATAATAAGAAAGATAATAAGAGCATGGTTTAAGAAAGATTCATCTCCACGTAATACTTACCGTGTAAGGCGTTCCGGTAGTCAACAAGATGAATATATAGACCTCAACGAAGAAGAAAGACAGGAAGCACTCGCAAAATCCATCCGTATGTGGGAATCCGATGACGAAGCACGTCGCACTGAATTTCCACCAAAAGAACCTAGAGGGCTAGGTATTAGATATACTCGACCACCTGAGCGTGGCTTGATTTGCCTTTACACAATAGAACCGCAAGGATGTCAGCCTTCACATCCACTGGTAGGCTTCCTTATCAGCTTTCCTGGTGATGAGGATGCTTCGCCAATTCAGTACCGAGTTAATGACGTATATCAACGTCTTGAAGAAGAGGGAATCTGGGATGAGTAAATCTCTGAAAGAAATATGGGCAGAACTTGCATCACTATCGAATTCTCAAGAAGGGATACGCCGGCTTCGCCTTGAGCCTGATCATTTCAAGGTGTATGCTGGATGGAGCACCCAGATTGAGCAGCCTGCACTTATTCTAGAAATCGTAACTGCCTCTTTGCCGACAGACATAGAGTTTCCGCAATCAACTGGATTTTCTGTTTCCACAACTTCTCTCGTTCCAGGTAGAAGCGGTGTCGTAAGAATTGTGATAGAAGCATTGGATGATCGGTTCCGTGATCTTTTTCCAGTACTCATTCAGGATATTTACGAATATATTATTTTGGCAGCAAATGAAATTGACATGGTTCGGCGGACTGTTTCGCGGCTTAACCACTGGCAGGTTTTTTTAAAACGTCATCGACATGTAAGATTGTCAGAGACAGAGCAGATAGGCCTGTGGGGTGAACTCTGGTTCCTTCACTCCAGACTGATACAGCAGATTGGAATAGAGGCGGCAATTAACAGCTGGCAAGGACCTGAGGGACGTAACCAGGATTTCGAGTTCAACGGAACAGCAATAGAAGTCAAAACAACTGCTGCAAGTCCCCATGAAAAATTGCACATTTCCAATGCAAGACAACTGGAATCTGCTGGTCTTGATAATCTGTACCTCTATCATATAGCTCTTGTTGTTCATCGAGAATCCGGCTTGTCTCTTCCCGGACTAATTGCAGACATCAGGCAGTTAGTACAGGCTAATTCTACAACTCTGGAAAGCTTCAATGAGCAACTGTTTCAAACAGGTTATCTTGAATCCAAATCGTCATGGTATGAAAAAACCGGTTACCATGTATTGTCACAAAATGCTTACCGTATAGAAGCAGGATTTCCCCGTATTGCCTTGGACGACATTCTTGAAGGTGTTGGTGATGTGAAGTTCAGTGTAGTTCTTTCCGCTTGTTCTGAGTATCGTGTAAATCCAGACCCATTTTCTTCGGGAGAAGACGAAAATGCATGAAAATAAAGAACTGGTCGAGTTTGCGCAAAATCTTGAAGTAGAAATTATAGGACAACTCCATGAAAACCAGATGAATGATGAATACACTTCATTTCGTGAGCAGATATTCACTGCGCTCATATGTGAGGAGCTAGTCGAGGTTGGTGCCACTGAAGATGTGCAGTGCTGTTTTATGGACAAGAAATACCGTCGGGGAACTATGAAGGTTAATGCATGGTGTGTAAATCAGGACGTAGGGAAGGTGGTTCTGGTCGCAAGTCTTTATCAGCCTGAACAGTTGAAAACTGTACATCGAAAAGACCTGGAACTGGCAATTCAGCGTGCAGCCCGTGTATTTGAAGCAGCCCTGGCTAAGTACCATATGGAAATGGAGCCAGCACATGATGATTTCATTATGATGCAACGATTGGCAGAGGTTGGCGAACCTACACTGGATCTTCATATTCTGATTCTTACCAATGGAATTGCTGCTGGCAAGGTCGAAAATGTTTCACTGCCGGAATGTGGGCCTTTTATCCGTTGGGATATATGGGATATGATTCGTCTGGAACGCTGCATAGCATCAGGGAAGTCCTATGAAACAATCATTATAGACTTGACCAGCACATGTACGGGGCCTTTACCCTGCCTCAAAATGCCCAGAACCGAAGCGGATTATGATGCCTATATGACTATTATACCGGGTGATCTTCTTTACCAGCTTTATGACGAATACGGATCCAAACTTCTGGAGTTGAACGTACGTTCGTTTTTGCAGGCACGTGGAAAGGTCAACCGTGGTATACGTGACACAATCCGTCATGAACCTGAACGCTTTCTGGCCTATAACAATGGAATATCGGCAACTGCTGAAAAGATAAAGGTTGAACGGAACGCTGACGGACAACTTGATATTGTATCAATGGAAGGCTTTCAGATAGTAAACGGTGCTCAGACAATGGCCTCGATCCATCGCTCCCGGAAAGTTGATCAGATAGACCTTGATGCCGTATTTGTTCAGGCAAAGATCACTGTTATAGATTCAGCGCTCATAATGGATCTGGTTCCAAAAGTATCCCGTTATTCAAACACTCAGAACAAAGTTAACGAGGCAGATTTCTCAGCAAATGATCCCTTTCATATTGAAATCGAACGACTTTCAGAGAAAATCTGGTGTCCGGGCGAACAGGCCCGCTGGTTCTATGAACGTGCGCGCGGTCAATATCAGGTTGCCCGTGTGAGAAAAGGAACGACTACAGCGAGACGAAAACAATTTGACGAAACCACTCCAAGAGCACAGAAGTTTGACAAACCTTTTCTTGCAAAATATATGAACGCCTGGAGTCAATTGCCGCATATTGTTAGCCTTGGGAGTCAGAAAAATTTTGTTCACTTCATGGCTAGTCTGCAAGCTCATGGTCAAGACTGGCTCCCAGATGAAGATTACTACCGTAATCTGATTGCAAGGGCAATTATCTTCAAGAAGGCAGAGAAAATCGCCAGGCAGCATAAATTCCCCGCTTATAGAGCAAATGCTGTAGCTTATACAGTTTCTCTGCTTTCATATAAAACTATAGGAAGGATTGAACTTCAATCGATCTGGCAGAATCAAAAGGTTTCGGATGCACTGGCGGACACAATGTATACATGGATGCCTGAAGTCGTAAGGGAGATTGAGGCTTCTGCCGATGGCCTAAACATAACCGAATGGTGCAAGAAGGAAAAATGTTGGAGAACGATTCAAACCCTGAATGTAGACGTCCCTAGTGAATTACAAAATGAACTTGCTGAAGGTCAAGCGTTCCCAACTGTAGGGAGTAGCAGTGGCCAGCGGGGAGAAGGTCTTTCAGATCTCGACAGAGAGAATATTGCCAGAACCATGCAGTTATCAGGCGAAGAATGGTTGGTAATTCACAAATGGGCTACTGAGTCAGAATTGCACAGTAGAATGGCAGGAATCGCTTTATCTCTCAGTGGTTATGCAGCTAACGATTGGAAAAGAGTACCATCAGCAAAACAGGCAAAGCAGGCCGTTAAAATGATTCAGAAATACAAAGAAGCGGTAGAAGAACTTACTATGGAGAATACTGACTGATCTAAGAAAGCCATTTGAGTTTGCAGGACTAAGAATTCACCGAACACAACATAACTGACATTTCTCAGACGCTGAAAACAAGTCTTGGTTTGACAACAGCTTCTGTTTCCTTCCAATCACTTAAGTATTAGGCCTCCCAACTGCTTCTCTACAACACTTTAACAAAGTGAATTTTTTTTTGGAATTGACGATTTTCCTGAAGAAATTAGAAATTTTCTTTGTTATGTTAATATATCGACATAATAAAAAAGGCGTAAAGAGCTGGAACTCCTTACGCCTTGAAACCCACTTAAAAAGGAGAACACACGTTAATGCATACAGCCCTTTCTCGTGGTGGTTAAGCTACCTTTTACTAAAAACCACCACCAAAAGTCAAATCAAATATTCTTCAAAACATATTTTATAATGGGCCATCGGTGCATCAACGCTATGGTTCACAACTACAACACAAGCTAAACTGTAAAATATCGCCTTGGTTACCTCGTATAGCTTGTAGACAAGGAATGGTAATGATAATCAGGAAACCACTAGTAAATTTAGTAGAACAGAACTGTGATAACTTATTCTCTGGTGAATGTATAGGCACAAATGTAAATGTTGGCAGATTGAAAAGAGAGTCTAAGGCCACTGTTATATATCAATATCCATATGAGTTTGAATATCAAAATGCCGGGTTATGTTGGATACAAGCAGGCATGCCTTGTGATTACTTCGAAAAATATATATTACCTCTCTATCCCGAATTAATAGATGAGTATAACAAATTAGATGCAATAGAGGAAGTATCAGAATTTTGCAACTGTGGTAGGGAAATAGGCATTAATAATGAAAGGAAATGTATGGCTGAGAAAATAACAAAACAAGAAGAGGGTGAAATAAAAGAACTTGTCGAGTCTGCGCTAAGTCATGGAACAGATGATATAACAGGATCAAAATTAGAAGATGTATTATCAGAAATGATTATGCCTTTTCATGAGTTTGAAACATTAGATTTACCAGAAAGAATGATGCTGCTTTCGCCTTGGATACAAGAGTCCGATATAATCTTAATATCAGGTGCTCCAGGTGTAGGGAAGACTTGGTTCTCTATGGAAATATGTAGTGCAATTCAGAACGGCAGGGCTGCAATGGTTGATTTGTGGAAAGTGGAAAATCCTGTAAAATGCCTTTACTGTGATGGTGAATCCCATTGGGATGATATTAAAAGAATGGGAGCATTTATTGGTCTTGGTGATACTCAAATATTATCTAAAACATACCTTGAAAATCATGATGTCAACCCGTCGTTAAATCTAGATACAGTTAAAGTAAGAGATATAATCTATGACTACATAATAGAGAATGAAATCAAATTTGTTGTGCTGGATAATCTTTTTAGTCTATGGGCTGGTATTGACCTTGATAATGCAAAAGAATGGCATGAATCTAATCAATGGTTACTAAAACTAAGAAGCAAAAGTGTCTGTGCAGCGCTATTACACCACACGAACAAAGTTGGCGGGCAAATGGGTACAGCAAGTAAGTTATTTAATATCAATACGGCTTTAATACTAAATAAAACGCCTTCAAAGGGGAGAAATAATAAAGTAGAAGAAATAGTGTCCTTTCGTATTAAGGTAGAGAAGCAAAGAGCAAAAGGAACTGGTTTAGATGCTTATACTTTCACGTGTAATGATGGGGCATGGTCATATACAGATAAGAAAGAAGGAACTGTTGGTTCTGCTGAAGATTCAAAAGCACAACTTATTCTTCCTCTTTTGCTTGATGATAAGATTGAGAAACAGAAAGAAATAGCAGAGTTTGTAGGATGTAACCCTTCGTATATATCACAAATAAAGAACGAACACAAAGATTTGTTTGAATCAGATAGTAAGCCAAATAGTAAGGGGCAGGACTTACTTAAGAAAAATAGAGAAATGTTGCAATCATTTTATAAGAAAGAAGGGATTGGAGAAAAAGTAATATTTAAATCAAAAGGCTAGGCAAAAGTTTAGTTTAGTACCCCCTATAGGGGGGGGTACTAAACTAAACTTTTCAATTTGCCGTGTTTAGTAAAAGTTTAGTGATAATACTTGAAAGTACTGATTATGAGTGCAGAATCAAAAGGTAAGAATATGACTAGTAAACGATATACAAACATAAAAGAGGTTTCTGAATATACGTCTTTGCCAGTAAAATCATTGTATGAATTAGCTGGCTTAGGGAAAATACCATCAATCAAGATTGGAAGAAGGGTTCTATTTGATCTTCAGGATATAGACAAGATGATGGAGAGCATGAAGCGAACTTGTAATAAGGAAGAGGAAATTGCTAATAAAATACTTGGAGGTATTCATGGTAATTGATTATAATACGGCCGATAGCGTCATGCAGATACTATCAGGCTTCGGGAAAGGAGGTATAAATGCATAAACGAAGCAATGGCATCTGGCATACGTGTATAAGGCATAATGGCAAGAGGATCCAGAAAAGCCTTGAGACC
>Ga0187827_10007912_pt1 | contig 11664 bp, 12 predicted proteins | sample ETNtaG_39_FD_167969 | JGI IMG/M metagenome (GOLD analysis project Ga0187827, IMG submission 167969) | Marine microbial and viral communities from oxygen minimum zone, Eastern Pacific Ocean - ETNP2014_SV_150_PacBio MetaG (Illumina Assembly) | ecosystem: Environmental > Aquatic > Marine > Hypoxic... | reverse complement strand
CTATATTAATAATGTTTGCAAATTTAACCTTTACTAACATCTTAACAATAAAAAAATTAATAAAATTAATTTTATAAATTATTATTGATGGGACATTGGCATTACAAATTTCTAGAGAAATTGTTCCAGACTTGGCTACAGCAAACGAAGATTTTTTTAGGATATAAGACTTTATTTTTTCATCACTTATAACATCACAATTTTTAACATCCTCCTTAGATAATAGATTTTTAAGTGTATCTCTATGTTCATTTGTTGTATGAAAAATGAAGTGTATGTCATTGTACTTTTCTTTCATCATTTTTATAAATTTCAGTAAAATAGGTGTTAAAACATTAATTTCCGAAGTACGACTACCGGAAAAAATAGAAATAATTTTATTATCTTCGTTAATTACATTTTTTATATCGATTTTATTTTTTTCATTATCTTCAAGAAGAGGATGTCCAACAAAAGTACAATTGATATTTTCTTTATCAAAGTATTGTTTCTCAAAAGGAAATAATAACAAAACATGGTCTAAAAAATTCTTTAGTTTTTTGACTCTATGTTCTCTCCAAACCCATACTTGTGGGGCTACATAATGAATGGTTTTAATATTTGATTTTAATTTTTTAACTCTTTCAGCGACTCTTAAAGTAAAATCTGGGCTATCTACACTAAATAAAATATCAGGATTAAATTCTATTATTTCATTTATTGTTTCATTAATTTTTTTATTAATTTTAAATATATTTAATAAAACTTTGGTAAATCCAAGATAAGTGATCTCGTTTAAATCATATAAAGATTTAATTCCTAAAGCTTTTAAATATTCACCACCTACTGATAAATATTCTATATCAGGCTTTAAACTTTTAAGATTAGCTATAACTTTTGAAGCCAGTTTATCTCCTGAAGGTTCGCCAGTTAGAACAAATATTTTTTTCATTTTGCTATTACAAACATTTTATTTTTGTTGGCGAAGCTAATGCATTTTTTTCTTTCTAGAAAAACATTTTGTTTTGCTTTTAAAACTATTCCTTTAAGACCAGCAGCTCTACATTGAATTAAAGTCTTTAATCCAACTGTTGGTAAATCAATTCTTAGATCTTGTTTTTTCTTGGGAAACTTGGCTAAAACACCTTTATATCTTTGTTTTTTACTTCTGCTTCTTTTTAACATTCTTTCAGTACCACCCTTTCCTTCGATAGCAACAACTTTGTTATTTCTAACTATAGATCCTTGGCTAAAAGTATATTTATCTAATTTGCTTAACGTTGATATCGCTTTTTTAATATCAAGATCATCTTCTTTGTTAGGTTTAACTTTAGAATAAGTTCCTTTTTCAAGTGTAAGTTCAGGATTGTAAGTTAAAGAACTTATTGTGCTTATTCTTTCCTGTTTTAATATTTTAATTATTTCTCTTAAAATTGCCGCGTCACCTAGTTTTGAGCTTTTAATAATTCTTGAAATATAATAAATTCCTTTTAAATCCAATTTAAGTTTTGAAAAATTTGGCTTTATTACCTTGCCGGCAAACAAAGCTTTTTTGCATCTATTATTTTTGAGTATTTTAATTATCTTTCCAAATTGACCGATTGAAACACTATAAAAGTGTTTATCTTTTTTGAATTTTTTTCTCTTTGTTAAGTCAATAATTAAATACTTTAACTTTCTTTTTTTTATTTTTCTTAAAATTTCATTTGGAAAATTTGTTTCTCCAAATATCAAAGCGATCATCTTATTCTTTTGAAAATGGTGTACAAATAGATCTTTTTTTATCTTTCGTAATAAAATTAATTACTTCTTTCACAAGTGGGTTTTCTTTGAATTCACCATTTAATTTATCTAAATTTTCATTAATGTTTTTTGTTAAAAAAATTTCTTTATATGCTTCTGCAAGACCCAAAACATCCTTATTGTTATAATTACTTCTTCTTAATCCAATTAAATTCAATCCTTGTAAATAATTTCTATTTCCAATTGATAAACCGAATGGAATTACATCATTTAAAACCCCGGTCATTCCTCCGATCATTGCCAATTTTCCAATTCTTGTAAATTGTTGAACAGCTGAGTTCCCTCCTATAACCACATTATCTTCAATAGTAACATGTCCTCCTAAGGGAACGTTATTCGCTATAATAACATTGTTACCAATATTACAATCATGGGCGATGTGAGAAGAAATCATAAACAAACAGTTGTTACCTATTTTAGTTAACCCGCCACCTCCAAATGTGCCTGGATTTATTGTAACATATTCTCTAATTTTATTATTTTTTCCTATCTCGAGCGCTGTATCTTCACCCTTATATTTAATATCTTGTGGATCAGCACCGATACTTGCAAAGGGAAATATTTTAGTTCCAGTTCCAATTTTTGTACGGCCTGTAATATTAACGTGAGAAAATATTTCAACATCATCATTTATTTCAACATTTGGGCCAATCACTGTATATGGACCAATTTTGACTGTTTTTGAGATTTTGGCTTTTGAATCAATTATACTAGTTTTGTGAATCATTGCTGATTTCTATCCATAATTGTTGCTGCCCATTCTGCATCAGCCATTATTGTTCCATTAACTTTTGCCATTCCTTTATATCTCCAAACTCTACCACGTGATCTGATAACCTCAATTTCAAGTAAAAGCTTACAATCTGGCATAATCGGTTTTCTAAAACGGGCTTTATTAACACTCATTAAATAGACCAATTTATTTTCAACCTCTTTTGGATCTAGACTATAAGCTGTAAGTGCAGCTGCTGCTTGGCCAAAAGCTTCCACGATCATCACACCTGGCATAACTGGTTGACCCGGGAAATGTCCTTGGAAAAAAAAAGAATCCTTCTTAACATTTGTAATGCCTACGGCAGATTTATGTAGCACAATATTAACTAATTCATCAATTAGCAGCATTGGTTCTCGATGAGGAAGAAGATTTGTTATTTGCTCTTTGTTGAGAGCATTATTATTGCCCATTAGATCTCCAATTTTTAACAAATTTTTTAAAATCCATAGAGGGATATCCCATTACTTTTTTGTTAGCGGGTATATCTTTAATAACTCCACTATTTCCACCTATTTTTACGTTGTTACCAATTTTAAGATGACCTGAAATTCCAGCTTGACCACCAATCACAACATTGTCTCCTATAACTGTGCTTCCTGAGATTCCAACTTGAGAAACGATAATGCAGTTTTTACCAATCTTAACATTATGTCCGATTTGAACTAGATTATCTACAAAAGTATTTTCACCTAAAATAGTGTCACTAATTGATCCTCTGTCAATTGTGGTTCCCGAGCCTATTTCTACACCTTTCATTAACAGTACTTTGCCAATATGAGGAATTCTAAAATTTTTTGATTTACCAGGTATAAAACCAAATCCCTTGTTACCTATTTTAACTCCATCTTTTATATGAACTTCATTTTCAAGCACTGAATTTTTAATTAAAACAAAAGATCCTATTAAACAATTCTCCCCAATCTTTACATCGTGCTCAATAATAGAATTATTTCCTATAGCAGTGTTTTTTCCAATTCGGACATTTTCACCTATTAGTACATTTTTTCCAAATTTTACATCGGTATATTGGTCTATAATTTGTTCTGACGAAATAAGAGTTTGATCAAGATGATCAAATTCAGATTCGGGATAGAAAAGTTTTGATACTTTAGCTGCAGATAATAAAACATTATCAACTATTATTTTTATACAATTTTCTGGCAAACATTTTGTTAATTTTTTGTTCGTAATGCAGGCAGTAGCTTTGGATTTCAAAGATTTTTCTTTATATTTTATGGAATTTAAAAAGGTAATGTCATTTTCTTTAGCTCTAAATAAATCCATTATATTATGTATTTTAATATTATAATCTAACTTGGAATGCACCTCACCCACACATATATCTACTATTTTTTTTACAGAAAATGGGCCTTTGTTTTTAAAAAAAAAATTATAACTCACTCTTAATTTAATTTTATAGATGGTAGTTTTGTATTTAATTCATCTATAATTGCATCAGTAATATCCAATTCACTATTTCCAATAGCTATATTTCTTTTATATATTATAAGTGAAATTTGGTTTTTCTCAAAATGGTTAGTTATAATTGGATCTAAAGATTTTAGCACTTCAGCCCTAGCAGTATTTCTTTTTACGGCTATCTCATCGAACCATTTTCTTCTTTCAGCTTGATACTTCTGAGCATCTTCGTTCAATAATTTAACTTTTGCATCAAACTCATTTCTCGCCAAAATATTTCTTTTGGATATAAGATCTATTTCTTTCTTCTTCAAATTTTCTTCTGTTTTTTTAAAGGCTTTTAATTTTGTTTCATGAAGCTTTTTTAATTCATTTTCAACGAATGCACCTACCTTACTTTCGTTTAAAATCTTATTCATATCGATATAAACAACTTTATTTTCTGCAAAAGAATTAGTAATCCCAAAAATCAAATAAGTAATTACAAATATTTTTACAACATATTTCAGCTTCATTAGAATGTCGTCCCTATATTAAATCTAAAAGATTCTAGTTTATCTGTGCTTGCACTAGTTATAGCTTCTGAAAAAGAAAAACTCAAGGGACCTATAGGTGTAAACCAATCTACACTAGCACCAAACGCTGACCTTAACTTATTCGATTCATCAATGTTTGTATCATAGTCAACTCCCCATACATTACCTGTATCAAGAAATAAACTGATATCTGCATTTGTGAGGTTAGGTAACAATCTTGGTAGCGCTGCATTAAAAGCTAAGGCTGTTACATAATTTCCGCCTATATAATCTGATGCATCCACGGGTCCTATTTTTCCGACCTCAAATCCTCTTAAGTATTTTCCAGGTATCGACAATCTTTCTGAAAGTTTAACATCTTCAGTGCTCGAAAGTGAGTTAATTGCTCTTCCGTGAAATCTAAGAGAACCTATAAGGTTATCACTAAAACTATGATATGCCGAGTAATCTAATCCATTAATAAGAGATGGAGATTCTGAGTATAGGGGCAGCTTTTGGTTAAATGCCGCTCTATAACCTTCCGTTGGTTTAAAACTTTGATCTCTTTTATCTTGAATTATTGAATATCTTAACTCAGTATCAATGTATGTTCCTTCCTGCTGTTTGAGAGCTTTAGAAGCATTATCGTTTGTTGATAAACTTTCATAGTAAGTAGACAGATCTGGAGAAATAAAAATATCTTCATACTGCTCGAATGTAGTGCCTAAAGAAAAGCCAGTTTTGCTACTATCATAACCAAATGATGTCATTTTACTTGTTCTTGTACTTTCGGCTGTAAATCTAATTTCGTTGCCCGAATAATTATAATTTGGATTAATTACAGAAAACTTTCCCCTTATAGCCGTTTCACTAACTTGCATATTAGCATTCAATCTAACACCTCTACCTAAAAAATTATTTTCTTTGACACCGCCCCCTACTGATCCCCCTGAAGAACCAACTCCTGCACCGGCAAAAATTTCACCAGTAGCTTTTTCTTCAACTTCAATAGTAATAACTTTAAGTTCTGGTGAAGAGCCTTCATAAATATTTTTATTAATTTTTCCAAATAAATTTCTTGATTTTATATTATTTATAGATTTATCCAATAATAACAAACTGTAAGGATCGCCCTCGTCAACTTCTAATTCACCTCTTATAACATTGTCTTCGGTAACGGTATTTCCAATTATATTTATCCTTTCAACAAAATTTTTTTTTCCTTCATAAATATTTATTGTTACTAATATCTTGTCATTTTTAACTGTTTCAATTAATTTAGAATCTATAAACTGAAGATCTTTTTTCGTGCTCAGCTTGTTGATTTGATCAAGAGTTTTTATAATTTTTTTTGGTGAATAATACTTATTTTTAAGTTTGGGAAGATCTTTTTCTATTTCAGCAAAAGAACTTTTATCTAAGCCTTCTGATATTTTTAAAGAGACTTCCTCAAACTTGAATCTTTTTCCTGCGTCAATATTGTAAGTCAATAGAAATCCTTCACCCTCTTCATATAATACATTCGTTGCCAGTACTTTAACCTGATAATAACCTTTGCTTTTATAAAAATTTTCTAAAAGACGAGTATCTAATTTAATTCTTTCCTGATTTAAATATTTTTTTGTGGAAATAAATTTCCATACTTTGCTCTCTTCCGATGTGACAATTCCTCTTAATTTGTTATCTTTAAATTTTTTATCACCTATAAAGACTATCTTTCCTATCTTGGCACGCTTTCCTCTATTAATTTCATAAATTAAATCTATTGAATTGTTTACATTTTCTTTTGCGTAAGCCTCTACTTCTATAAAATAAAATCCAAGATTTCTGAAAGCCGTTTTAATTTTTTGAATATCTCTAATCAACTTACTTTCTACATACGAAGTTTTTTCTTTTAATTCGATAACCTCTTTTATTGCTTCTTTGTGTTTTTTTGCTTTAATTCCATTTAAAACTAAACTTTGGATTATTGGATTTTCTTTAACTGAAATTTCTAAAAGACCATTGGTTAAATTAATTTCTAGATAAGAAAAAAAATCGGTATCATATAGTTGTCTAGTTAGTTCATTTATTTCTTGAACGTTGTAATTTTCATTTACCCTTATATCTCCAAACATAACAATAGTTTCTGAGGATATTCTGACATTTCCTACAACTTTAATTTCTTTAACAATTTCTGCGTAAGACATTGTTATTACAAAAATAAAAAAAAATAATGATTGTAATAAAGTTTTTCTCATTGAACGAAAGATCATACACTTATACCATTGGTTTTCAACCTAACCAACTCGCTAACCTTAAGTATTTTAGTAAGTGAAGTAGGTTTTTTTGTAAAATATTTTTTATACTCTTTTAAATTAATAATTTTTGTTAAATTCACAACAATCTGTCTCAGAGAAATTTTATTCAGTAAAAAAAGTTTAACTAATTCATCATTAGCTATTATTATCACTGTATCGTAAAGAGTATTTTTTTTAGATATTTTTTTCAAAAGTTTTATTGAAGGAAATTTCAATTTATCAACTTCATAAAAATTTAAGCTGTTTAGCATTTTTGAATTGATTTTTTTTGAAGTTATACATTTTATCTTTTTATCATAAATAGAATTAAAAATTGGTATTTTCATATCTGTATCGTGCAATAACATTTTTATTAGTCCATTCTTAAATTTTATGATTGTGTGCGCATATGACTGAGGATGAATAAATATTTTGTATTTTTCTAAATCAAAATTAAACATTTTGCTAGCTTCCATTATTTCAAAAACCTTATTCATCAAGTTTGCAGAATCTACTGAAATTTTTTTACCCATTTTCCATTTCGGATGCCTGACTGTTTTTTCTGGGGTTATTGTTTTTTGAATTTCAATAGGTGAATTTAGAAGTGGACCTCCAGATGCAGTAAGTATGATCTCTTCTATATCATTATTTGAATATTCTCTTGTTAAATTCCATATTGAATAATGTTCGGAGTCAATTGGAATAAATTTAGTATTATACTTTTTTAATTTTTTATTAATTAAATACCATCCACAGATAATAGATTCTTTATTTGCACTGGCTATAGTTTTTGTAAATTTTATCACATCTAAGGTAGGTTTAAGACCATCTAATCCCGATATACCACATATAGTATAATCAACTTTTTTTTTTAAAATTTTATTTAATTTGGTCTTTCCTGAAAAAATATTTATTTTTCGATCTTTTAATTTTGTTTTTAATAGTTCATAATATTCGTCACTGTAAATTAGAATATTTTTAACTTTAAATTCTTTGGCTTGTTGAATTAATTTTTTATAATTTTTATTAGCTGTTAATAAAACTACCTTAAGATTTTTTTTATCATTTCTGACAATATCCAATATGGATTCACCAATAGAACCAGTTGAGCCAAGTATTGCAATATTAATTTTCATACTAAAATATCTGCATAATTTTTAATATGTATACTGCAGGTATAGCAAAAACTAGTCCATCAATTCTATCTAACAATCCTCCATGACCAGGTAAAATAGTTCCGGTATCCTTAACTTTGTTCAATCTTTTAAAATAAGAAATCAATAAATCTCCTAATTGGCAAATTAAAGAAATAATCAAACAAAGTGCTATATTTATTGATAAAATTTCAAAAAAACCGCCAGTATAATTTTGTAAATTTATTAATAATACTGGTATTATGGAAAAGATAAAAGAACCCAAACTTCCAGCAACCGTTTTATTTGGACTAATTTTAGTTAATTTTTTTCCTCCTATGACCTTACCGAAAACGTAACCACCTATATCAGAAAAAATACATATACATAAAATGGTAATAAAAAAAATTATGCTTTCAGAATTGTTACCTCTTAAAGCTATAGAAGCACTTAAAAAAAAAAATAGATAAATTAATCCAACAAATTGAACGAAAAAATATTTCCAATTGTTATGCTGCTTCTTCTTAAAATATTCATAATTAATATCTCTCCACTCGTTAAAAGATATAAATAATGTAACAATAAGTATGAGTATAAAAGCAAATTTATGTATTAAAATACAAAATATTGTAATTAAAAATAAAATGATTGATGTTATTATTCTTTTTCCTAATTCTGCAGCCATTAAATATTTCCAAAATTTCTTTTAATTTTTTTAAATTTATTTAATATTTCTTGAAAATCTTTATTACTAAAATCAGGCCACATTTTTTTTACAAAAAAAATTTCTGTATAAGCAATTTGCCATAACAAAAAATTACTGATTCTTCTTTGGTCACCGGTTCTTATTAAAATATCAGGGTCAGGAAAATCAGAGGTATAAAGGTTTTTTTCAAAATTTTTGATTGTAATTTTTTGTTTTTTTTTATTAGCAATTTTCATACTATTAATTATTTCTTGTTTTGACCCGTAATTTAAAGCTAGCTGAATTGAAACTTTTTTATTTTCCTTGGTTTTGTTCTCCACAAGTTTTATTATTTTCTTTAAATTGCTTGCTAACTTGGACTTATTTCCAATGATTTTAACTTTAATTCCATTTCTAATAACCTTAGGTAAATTTTTTTTGAAATAATTTGCTAATAATTTAAATAAGAAATTAACTTCTTTTTTTGGTCTTTTCCAATTTTCGCTTGAAAACGTAAATAATGTTAAATAGGAAATTTTTTTTTTAATTGAATAATCAACAATTTTTTCTATTGTCTTTAGTCCACATTGATGTCCATAATTTCTTGATTTTCCTTTTTGTAATGCCCATCTACCATTACCATCCATGATTATGGCAACATGATTAGCTACGCTCATACTGTCATTATCTCTTTTTCTTTTTGGAATTCTTTTTCATCAATTTTTTTTACTTCCTGATCTGTGATCTTTTGAATTTCTTTTTCGAATTTATTGTTTTCATCTTCGCTGATCTTCTTTTCTTTAAGCATTATTTTTAATACATCGTTAGCTTCTCTTCTTATGCTTCTAACTGATATTTTGCTTTTCTCTGCCATATTTTTAACTAATTTTTTTAATTCATTTCTTCTCTCTTCGTTTAAATTTGGAATCGGTATTCTAATCAATCGACCATCAATTTGTGGATTTAAACCCATTTCTGATTTTCTTATTGAAGAGTCAATAAGAGTCACATTATTTTGATCCCATGCTTGAATACTTAATGTTCGAGGATCTGCTACGGTAATTGTCCCCAATTGATTTATTGGTATTTTTTGTCCATAAACATCAACTTTGATAACATCCAACATGGTAGCGTTAGCTCTACCTGTTCTTAAGGCTGATAAATCCTTTGCAAAAACCTCGAAGGTTTTATCCATTTTTTGTTTATAAATGTTTTTATCAAACATAATAAAAATATGTATTTTAATGAGTAAATCTTATTTATTCACCAACTTTATATCTAACAAAATCTTTAATGGTTATGCTATTTTCTTTACCTAATTCAGCTATAACGTCTTTTACTTTCTTTTTCGGATCCATAATCCAAATTTGATTAATTAAAGTATTTTCCTGTTTAAATTTTTCTAATTTTCCCCTTGAAATTTTTTCTATAATATTATCACTTTTATCTGAATTTTTTAGTTCCTCATTAATTATCTCATTTTCTTTTTCCAACATTTTTTTATCAAGTTGACTAACTTCAATTGCCAGAGGATTTGATGCCGCTATATGCATTGCCAATTTGTGTCCAAAATCTTTAATTTGTTGATTAAATTTTGTAGATTCTATACAGACAACCACACCGAGTTTTCCAATATTTTTTTTTAATGCCGCATGTACATAAGAAAAATTCATAAATTTATTATTATCAAAAAAATTACACCTTCTAATTGTTATTTTTTCTCCGATTTTAGAAATAAGATTAATTACATTGTCGTCAACACTATTTCCATCTTTCATTTCCTTTTTTTTTAAATTTTTTAAATCTCCCCTTAGTTCAAAACACAATTTGGAAATATTTTCTGAAAAATTTAAAAATTCTAAATTTTTTGCAGCAAAATCTGTTTCGCAATTAATCTCAATTATTGACAATTTATTATTTTCTTCATGAATGCAAATTAGACCATCATTTGCAACACGTTCCATTTTTTTACCAGCCTTAGCAAAACCTCTAATTCGTAAATATTTTATTGATTCTTCTATATCGCCATCGCATTCTTTGATTGCAATATTGCAATCTCCAAAACCTACGCCAGTAAGTTCCCTAAGTTTTTTAATCTTATCTAAATGACTGGGAGATGACATTGAAAAAATTATTTTTTTATTGGATTATTTTCTTTTGATATGGTGCTCATAACTTTTTCTTTTATCTTATCAATCAATCGTACATTATCTTTTTTTTCTTCAACTCCAATTTCTTTGTCTGGAGTCTTGATTTCATCATTTTTATTAGAAATTTTAATTTCCTTTTGTGAGTTTTGAATAGTTTCTTTTAATAAATCACAGTATAAATTTATTGCTCTGCGTGCATCATCGTTTCCAGGTATTGGATAATCGATATCTGTAGGATCGGAATTTGTATCGACTATTGCAATTATAGGTATATTTAGTTTGGCAGCCTCTTTAATAGCTAACTTTTCATAATTTGTATCAATAATAAATATTAAATCTGGAGTACCTTTCATTTCTAATATTCCGCCAAGAGATCTCTCGAGTTTGTCTCTTTTAAGTCCCATCTTGATAATTTCTTTTTTTGTAAAACCTATATTTTCATCTCCAAGTGCTTCGTTAATTTGTTTTAACTTTTTTATTGAATTTGAGATTGTTTTCCAATTGGTCAACATTCCCCCAAGCCATCTAAAATTTACATAATGCTGCGATGTATCTTTAGCCAAATTAGCAATTGACTCTGCCGCTTGCTTTTTAGTCGAAACAAATAATATTTTACCACCATTCGCAATAACATTCGAAACTTTTGAAAGAGCTTCATTAATTAGCTCGATAGTTTGGACTAAATCAATTATGTGAACTGAGTTTCTTTTGCCAAAAATATAATTTTTCATTTTTGGATTCCATCTAAAAGTCTTATGACCTAGATGCACGCCCGCTTCTAATAATTGTTGAATTGTTAAATTAGGTATATTCAATATATTTTCCCGGTTATTCCACCACAGTTCTACCATTTAAGGACCGGCGGTCCAAAAGACCAACAACCGTGTGCGTTTTGTGGGTGTTTTACAATTTAATCAAATTAATTA
>Ga0187827_10007910_pt1 | contig 11666 bp, 11 predicted proteins | sample ETNtaG_39_FD_167969 | JGI IMG/M metagenome (GOLD analysis project Ga0187827, IMG submission 167969) | Marine microbial and viral communities from oxygen minimum zone, Eastern Pacific Ocean - ETNP2014_SV_150_PacBio MetaG (Illumina Assembly) | ecosystem: Environmental > Aquatic > Marine > Hypoxic... | reverse complement strand
TGACTTTATAGAAGATCGCGTATTTCACGTGACATCTGAGAAAGCGAAGGATACGTGTAGTATTCTGGCCAGAGAACTGGCTCTCTTTGTAGGGCAGTCGTCAGGCGCTTTTATGAAAGGTGCTTTAGAGTTGGCCGGGGAAATAGATGAAGGAGTGATAGTCACCCTTTTTCCTGATACCGGCAGCAGATATTTCAGCACACAATTATGGGAAGAATAAAAATGAAAAGAAATTTAATTACGCTTCTTGGTATTTCAATATTATCGCTTCTGTTTATATCCATGAACTCCGGTTGCAGCGATAAGCAGAGAGATGCTGAAGAACATTATGATATAGGTACTATACATTGGAAACAGGGAGGGCTTGATGATGCTATCGAAGAATATAAGAGATCTATAAGTGTTTTTCCCAATTTCGAGAAATCACATTTTAATCTGGGTTGTGTTTATACTCAGAAGGGGGAATTCGATCTTGCAATTGAGTCATTCAAGAGAGGATTGGAAATCAAACCCGATTGGGTAGAGGCCCATACTAACCTGGGCGCCGCGTACGAAACAAATAGTATGGGTAGGGAGGCTATGGAGGAGTATAAAATAGCATTAAAACTTAATCCTGATATTCCGCAATCTCATGTAAACCTTGGCAATCTTTTTCTAAAAATGGAGAGATTTGACGAGGCTATTGGTGAATATAATATTGCCATTAAGCTTGAGCCTGAATTTGCGGAAGCCTACAATAATCTTGGATATGTTTATTTCACAATGAGTAATTACAGTTTAGCGATTAACAATTTTAAGAAGGCCATTGAACAGAAACAGGGTTATATCGCTGCATATAATAATCTTGGACAGGCATATATAAAAGTAGGGATGCTTGATAAAGCAAGGGAACAGTACGATATAGTCCAAGAACTTTCCAGCAAGAATAAGTAAATTATTAATAAAACAAGAGAGTTTTCAACTTAATCCCCTCCTTGAGAAGGAGGGGCAATGGGGTGGTTGAAAATCTAAAAAAAATCTCCAGACTTATTCAGGGAATTAATTTGTGAAATTAGTGTCTAATAAGCAAACAACGACTTCACATCACCATACTCCGGTGCAATCAACTGCTGTAAACGTTCAATAGCTACCTTCCCCTTATCTCCCATGTGGGCCGAAAAATCGTTTACATACAGACCTATGTGAGACTTGACCACGCTCTCTTCCGTTTCCTGCGCATGCTCTTTTATAAAGGATTCTGATTTCTCAGGATTGTCCCAGGCAAGCTCAACACTTTTCCGAATCAATCCGTCCACCTTACTGGCCACTTCTACCCCCAAGTCTCTACGGATTACTATTCCGCCAAGTGGAATTGGCGCTTCCGTTTTCCTCTCCCAATACTCACCCAGATCACAGATCAGGTGCAATCCGTCCTGTTGATAAGTAAAACGGTTTTCATGAATAACTAAGCTCTGTATCCTTCCACCATTCAACAAGTCTTGATACAGCTTATCAAAGACGGCATATTCTGCTTTATAAGTTACGTTTTCGCCCGTGGCCCAGAACCTGAGAAGTGCGTTTGCGGTTGTATTCTCACCGGGGACACCGACAGGAATATCAGGATCAAGACTGTTAGATTTTGTAGAGAGCAGAAGCGGACCGCATCCATATCCCATGGCACCTCCGGAATATAGAAGCCCATACCTGTTCTGTACATTCCAGAGGTTTCCATAAGAGATCTTGACAATGTCAAAGTCACCGGCTTGGGTGCCCTCATTCAAACTCTGCACGTCCGCAGAAGTTACTTCGAATTCAAATGCATCCACATCTGTCAAATGATTTAGGAGAGCATGAAAAATAAATGTATCATTAGGGCAGGGGGAAATGCCTATTTTCAACTTCATAATACAACACCACACAAATTCCTCAGTGACTTTATCGCACCGATAATATCCCAGCTTTCTCTGTCACGTGTAGTGGCAATGTTGGAGATACTTCTAATCTGTAAGACCGGAATACCGAAGTCTTTCCCAAATTTCAACGCTCCAGCTCCCTCCATAGATTCAACCTCAACACCATATTTTTCAGCTCGCAAGATACCGGTAGCTTCTTTTCCGGTGGCCGTATTCACGGTTGCCCCTGTAACAACTGGAAGGGGCTTCAGAGAATCCCCAAACAGGTCGTCGAAAATGTTAAGATTCCTGCTCTCATAATAATCCAGATCTCCCAGGTCCAGATCATTCAGGCTCAGAAAAGAGTCAGAATCTTCGGTGCCCAGATCAGCTACAACCTCTTTTTCAATAATAACAGGAGTACCCAAAACCTTTACTTCATCTCTTGCACCGGTATAAGCGCCAGCAATACCAATCTGTAGAATCCTGTCAACAGGAGTATTCAGATGGAACTGTACCAGAGAAGCATAAGCACTCAACACTCCGATTCCGGTTACTAAGAAGGAGATACCTTCCTTCTCAAAACCGCTTCCGGCAGTTTTGATTTTTGATGAACTTATTGATGGAAATATTCCGCTAAGCTCTAACGAAGTGGCTGTACAAATGAGTGTTTTCATAATCTTTCGATTTAATCCTAAATACTGTGTAAAATCAAGATTTAATAAAATTATTATTTGGCTGAAAAGAAAATAATTGGGTATTACGTAATGGCGCAAAAGGCGCAATAAATGGCAAAAAAACTTACTGGCAGGGAATATGATTCTTAGTGGTTGACAAATAGATAGTATATTGTATAAAATCCTGCAAAAGAAGGGATTATATTACTATAAGCAGTTATTGTTTTTTTAGAAATATTTGCACTTGTAAGTAGAACCCGGGATATGAACTATAGCTAAGATATTTAGCTGTTGGGTGTGGCCCTTGAAATAACGAATCAGCCGATTGTCGGCTTTCGCTATCGAACAATTTGTGTGTCTGGTTTTCGATAGCTTAATATCATCAACACACAGAATAGAGGACGATATATGGAAATTTATGTTGGTAGCTTGCCGTACAGCGTAACTGAAGACGACTTGAAAGAGGCATTTACTCCGTTTGGTGAAGTATCTAGTGTGAGGCTTCTACGTGATAAGTTATCAGGGAAATCCAAAGGTTTTGGGTTTGTTGAAATGCCGGACAGCTCGGAAGCGGACTCAGCGATAGCAGCTTTGAACGAAAACGAGTTTAAAGGAAGAGATATCAAGGTGAATCCGGCTAAACCAAAAGAAGAGCGTCCTCAACACAGGGCAAGGCATTAACACCTGACAATACAATTCATCGTGGGTCAAAGAGTGTCGCGTCATATGGGCGCATGCTTTTTGACCCAGTGATTGCTGACTTTAGTAAAATGGCTGTGATTTGTTCATGTCTTTACCGATATTGCCTCAAGTCTATATTTCATCCTTGCTAATTCCTCTGCCTCTGATATTTCTCTGGTGCATAAATTTCTCTCGTTCATGCTTGTATTGAAATATCCGGAGAAACCGTGTTTGATTGCACTCTTTAGCTTTTCCTCTGGGATGTCAATGTAGGTGATTCTCTCCTTTAGATTGTTAGCTTCTGGTTTTTTCTTGAAACAACTTGAGTGTTTCACGGTGTCTATTCCTGTGAGTATAGAACCGTGTTGGAGTAGTTTTTCATTTTTTCTTACCTGGGCACTGCCGACAAATTTCTTCCGGTTGATTGTAAGTTCATTGAATGATGGCTCCTGGAAGCAGATGGGGTTGTCTCTGTTTTCTATCTTCGAACTGCTCATCTCCGGGTTTAACCCCAATGCCCTTAAACCCTGGACTAACGCGCTACTGATAATCTTATACGATTCAATAATCGACCTCGGCATCATCTCCTTGCCTATAATAAAGGAATAGGTAAGTTCACTTTCGTGAAGAACGGCTTTTCCTCCGGTAATTCGCCTGACGACATCAATACTGTTTTCAGCACAATATTCCAGATCTATATCATCCAGGTCCTGATACCTGCCAATCGAAACAGCACATGGCTCCCATTGATAAAACCTCAGTACTGGTACTCTTGATGAGAGCAGTACTTCATCTATTGCCATATTTGTAAAGGCGTTGTTATATCCGGTGTCTATGAAATCCATTTTTTTTATACTTACACAAAGACACAGAGAGCACAAAGTACAAATTTCTTCTTTGCGTTCTTCGCAACTTTGCGGTGAACTGTTATGAAAGTACTTCTTCCGCATGATAGCTACTTCTCACAAGTGGTCCGGAGAAGACGTGTGTAAATCCGATCTCAAGTGCCTCTTTTCTTAATTCGTTAAATTCTGGGATAGTGTAATATTTTTCTACTTCTAATGAATCTGCTTTAGGCTGAAGGTACTGGCCTATAGTCAGGATTGCAACTCCTGCTTTTTTTAGATCATGCAGTGTGTCTCGAACCTGTTCTATTGTTTCTCCCAGTCCTACCATTAAGCCAGATTTAATACTTGGCAGGCTATTACCCGCATGTTCCAATACTTTCAAGGAAAGATCGTAATCTCCCTCAGGTCGTACTTGGGGAAAGAGGTTTCGTACTGTCTCGATATTGTGATTGAAGATGTAAGGATCTGATCCGAGGACACGCTCTAACAGCCTTAAATTTCCATTGAATTCAGGTGTGAGAATCTCAACCTTACATTCAGGTCTGAGTTTGCGAATCTCAATTACCGTACTATAAAAGTGCTCTGTTCCAAAGTCGGGCAGGTCATCTCTCGTGACTGATGTTATCACCGCATAATTCAGATTCAACCTGTTAACAGTATCTGCGATCTTGTGGGGTTCCTCTCTATCCAGCACTCCCGGGGTTCCGCTACGGATATTACAATAGAAACACTTCCTGGTGCAGATATCTCCCATTATCAGGAATGTTGCGGTTCCTCTTCCGTAGCACTCTGCGATATTCGGGCACTTTGCTTCTTCGCATACGGTGTTTACCCTATTCTCTTTCAGGGTAGTCCTGATTCGATTATAGGAAACACCGGAAGGGATTCTGACTTTGAGCCAATCCGGATGATGTCTTTGTCTTACGTGGAGTGCCATGTTAGTTTAGGTTTCCTTGCGGCATGGACAATATCGATCCTTCCAATTGGTGTCTTCAGTGGCGCATTTGTCAATTTTTCCGGATCGTTTTCTGCCTCTTCTTTAATTGCTTTCATTGCTTCTATAAATGCATCCAGATTCTCTCTTGTTTCGGTTTCGGTAGGCTCTATCATCATAGCGCCTTTGACAATTAAGGGGAAATAGATTGTTGGTGGATGAAAACCAAAATCCATAAGACGCTTGGCAATATCGTTTGTAGTTATGCCGTTTGGCATCAAGCTATCATCGATTACAAATTCATGTTGGCATATCCGGTCATATTGCAGATGATAGTGTCTCTTCAATTTTTCTCTCATATAATTTGCGTTCAGGACAGCATTTTCAGCAACATTTCTCAGTCCGGACGATCCAATTGCCTTGATGTAAGAGTAAGCCCTGAGTAGAACACTGAAATTTCCGTAGAAGGAGTGTATTCTGCCAATAGACTCTTCTGATTGTTCAAATTCAGTCTCATCATTTTTCTTAATAATCCTGGGATTAGGTAGAAACGGTTTTAGCACCTCAGTGACACCAACAGGACCAGATCCTGGGCCTCCACCTCCATGGGGTGTTGAAAATGTTTTATGCAGATTGAGGTGCATTATGTCTATTCCAAAGTCGGCAGGTTTAACTATTCCCAGCATTGCATTCGTATTAGCTCCATCAAGATAGCATAGCCCACCATGGCTATGAACTGTTTCTGTGATTTCTAGAATGTTTTCATCAAATATTCCTAATGTATTAGGGTTTGTTATCATGATGCCTGCAACATTATCGTTCATCTTTTGCCGTAAGTCGTCAAGGTCAATTCCTCCGGACAGACCTGATTTAACCTGGAGCGGTTGAAACCTGCTCAGAGAAACAGACGCTGGATTTGTTCCATGGGCTGAATCCGGAATGATGACCTTTGTGCGCTTCTCACCTCTCTTCTCAAACCATGCCCTCATTATCATTATTCCTGTAGATTCGCCGTGTGCGCCGGCAGCAGGTTGTGTTGAGAAGGCATGCATTCCGGTAATCTCGCAAAGATACTCTTGTAACCGATATATTATTTCCAGTGCGCCTTTGTTGTGTTGTGATAAAGGGTGTATATTAAATTCAGGGATATTTGCTGCTATCTCATTTATTTTTGGATTGTACTTCATAGTGCAGCTGCCTAAAGGATAGGGTCCGTTATCCACACCAAAATTAGATTTGGAGAGATTTGTGTAATGCCTGACAACTTCAACCTCAGGGAGTTCAGGCAGGTTCAGGTCAGTTCTCTGTAAATTATCCGAGATGTTTGTTTGTATGTCTAATAAACTGACATTGAAGGAGCTGCTTCCCTGTTTTGATTTTTCATTGAGTAATTTCATCTATAACCCTGTTTATATCTTCTTTTGGTGTCATCTCCGTGCAGCAGACCAGATAACAGTCTTCAAGATTCGGATAATATTTTTCTAAAGAGATACCAATTTCTATATCAGATAGTTTTGAAAGTATATCCTTGTGGATTTTTACAACAAATTCGTTGAAAAAAGGCTTGTCAAATACCAGATCTATACCCTTAATCTGAGTTAACTTGTCTGAAAAATAAACTGCCAGTTGATTATTCAGTTGTGCCAGTTTACCCAGATTTCTTCCATAGGTAGCAAGGTACACTGCAGCTGCAAGCGCACAAAGCCCTTCGTTCGTGCATATATTACTTGTCGCTTTTTCTCTCCTTATATGCTGTTCCCTTGTGCAGAGAGTAAGGGCAAAGCCTCTGTTGCCGTGTATGTCAACCGTTTCTCCAGCGAGCCTCCCGGGAATCTGTCTGAGATAAGCTTGTTTTGTAGCAATGATACCCAGCCCGGGCCCGCCAAAGTTCATCGGATTTCCAAAAGATTGCCCCTCTGCGGTAACGATGTCAACATCATATTCTGAGAACGGTTTCAGCATGGCCCAGCCTAAGGATTCTGTGGTGGAGGTGATGAATAAAATATCTTCAGCTTTTTTTCTAATCTCCTCAAGGTTTTCGATTAAACCAAAGAAATTTGGGTTTTGAATTATTATTGCAGAGGAACCCTCTGTTTCAAAATCAGAGGTTAAACCGCCTGCAATATCGACCTCTACAATTTTGATCTCACTTGCTCTTGCATATGTATTCAAAACTTCACGATAGAACGGGTTTAATGCCTGCGACACAAGCACCTGCTTCTTTCCTTTGATCCTTGATGCAAGTATCATCGCCTCCGCAAGGCTGGTAGCACCGTCATACATTGACGCATTGGCCACATCCATACCAGTCAGTTCGCAGATCATGCTCTGGTATTCAAAAATTGCCTGAAGGGTTCCCTGGTTGATTTCAGGTTGATAGGGGGTGTATGAGGTGCTGAATTCGCCCCGTGATGTTATAGCATTTACTGTTGATGGAATATGATGGTTGTAATTGCCGCCACCAAGAAAAGATAGTGGCTTCTTATTCTTTTTTGAGATCTTTTCTAATTCACGTATCAATTCAAATTCTGACAATTGATCCGGTATCCGCAATGGACTCTTCAGGATAAGATTTTCAGGAATATTCTTGAACAGATCCATAATATCCTGAACCCCGATCTCCTTTAACATCGACTCTCTATCTTCATCCGTGTTTGGTGTATAGTCCATTTATTCAATCCCTGTGAGGAATTTATTATATTCTTCAGGAGTAATGAGTCGATCTAACTCCGTCTCATTTTTTATTTTCAATTTTACTATCCAACCACTTTCGAAGGGATCATTATTAACAAGTGCAGGTGAATTCTCAAGGGCGTTATTAACTTCCACTATTTCACCGCTTACGGGACTGAAAATATCGCTTACAGATTTAACACTTTCAACAACACAGAGGTTGCCGTTTTGGTCGATCTGTTTACCCTTTTCAGGTAATTCTACAAATACAACATCCGTAAGTTGATCCTGCGCAAAGTCAGTAATCCCTACGGTTGCAATATCACCATCAATCTTAATCCATTCGTGTTCTTTCGTATATTTACGGTCAATAGGATTTCCCATTATTACTCCTATGTAGAATCTTCAACGCAGTCGGTTTCATGTTTTTCTTACCTCAATAAGGGTAGCACAATTTCTTTTGATTTAATCCTAAATATAGTATAAATGCAAGGGTTGAATTCAGGGAGGAGTTCGAACAGTAAATTCAAAACAATCTGATTTTCTTCAGATCAAGCGGGTTTGGAAAATGTAGTGGTTGGGTTATTACAGTTGGTGCCTTTAACTTTTAGACATTAAGTGGCATTAGTATGTTGTAATGAGAGTACGAAATTTTAATTGGGCAATTCGTGCCGGCTCGTACTGAACGGTACGTTAACCAACCCGACAATCATTCAGTATGTGGTGGGTAGTCGCATCATTAAAGGTAGCGCAATTTACGATAAATTCGCATATGCCCACTGGATAACAAGAAACGTCAGCCTGATCGGACGTATACCATGTATAGAAAGCAAAATCACTCAACTTGTGCTTATTATACTAATCTGATCGTCCGAAAAAATATCTTATACTGCCGTATCTCCCTGCTCACCTGTGCGAACTCTATATGCGTTCATGACATCATAAACAAATATCTTTCCATCTCCAATACTACCGGTTTGTGAAACTTCCATAATGGTCTGCACTGCCTTATCCATGTCTTCATCAGGTACAACCATTTCTATCTTTACTTTCGGCAATAGATCTACATTGTATTTCTTTCCCTTCCATACTTCACTTACACCTTTTTGATGACCATGCCCCTTTACCTCTGAGACTGTAATGCACTCGCATCCACTTTCCTGAAGTGAATCTCTGGTCATATTAAGTTTTTCCGGACGAATGAACGCTTCAATTTTTTTCATAATTGCCCTCTTCCTTTAAATATAATTAACGATTTAAACTCTGGTCAGCGATTAAAGGAATTTAACAATTTCAATGTATTTATTTTAGCTGACAACTTTCTCAATTCTGTTTTGCTCAATGTTAAGGAATGTAGTGCCAATATCGTGTTATCATACTTTATCAGTATTCATCTTTCCATACTAATTTGTCATTTTATCGTGTTGTATCGTTTTAACTTACCGTATGGTAATACAATAGGAGTGATGGCGCTCTCTGAAATAAGCGGTATGAATTGTAGTTTTTTTTGAGTATAATCAAACTTCGTTGTTGGAATACAGAATAATTATGTTCTAAGTATTGAAAGGCAATACATGCAGAGAGTATTATCATCACTATTACCTTGTATTATTTTAATAACAGTATTTACAGGGAGTCTGAGGAATCTATCTTCAGATACTGAGGTAAAAAATATGAAGCATAAATCCGCAGAAGATGATATCAAAAAGCATTATAACAGACTCAAACTTGAAAAGAGTCCTTACTTACTTCAACACGCAGACAACCCTGTAGACTGGTATGCCTGGGGGCCGGAAGCATTTGAAAAGGCCAGAAAGGAAAATAAACCTATTTTTCTCTCCATTGGTTACTCCACATGTCATTGGTGTCATGTAATGGCGCATGAATCTTTCGAAAATCCGGAGGTTGCCAGGTTAATGAATGAGGTATTTATCTGTATTAAGGTAGATAGGGAAGAGAGACAGGATATAGATAATATTTATATGCGTGTCTGTCAAATGATGACTGGTAGCGGGGGGTGGCCGCTAACCATCCTTATGACGCCTGATAAAAAACCGTTTTTTGCCGGTACATATATTCCAAGGGAAAGTAATCATGGTCGGTTGGGTATGTTGGATTTGATACCTCGTATCAAAGAGGTATGGGACGCTCAACATGACGAAATTATAAAATCTGCAGATCAGATTACGGAAAAGCTCAATATGATTGCACAGAGCTCATCAGGATCAGAACTTGATAAGTCAACCTTGAAGGCTGCGTATGAACAGCTCAATGGAAAATACAGTGAACAATATGGCGGATTCGGAAATGCGCCAAAATTTCCAAGTCCACAGAATCTCCTTTTTTTACTGCGCTATTGGCAGAGTACTAATGATGAAAAAGCTTTAAGGATGGTAGTAAAAACTCTGCAATCCATGCAGAATGGAGGCATATACGATCACATCGGATTTGGATTCCATAGATACTCGACAGATTCCCATTGGCTTGTTCCGCACTTTGAAAAAATGCTTTACGATCAGGCCATGCTTGCAATGGCATATATAGAGGCATATCAGGTAACCGGGATTAAAGAATTTGCAGAGACTGCAAAGGAGATTTTCACTTACGTTCTGCGTGATATGACAGACAAAGAAGGTGGGTTTTATTCTGCGGAGGATGCTGACAGTGAGGGTGTGGAGGGAAAGTTCTATGTCTGGACAGAAGATGAGATTCGTCAGATCCAGAAAGGGGATGAGGCTGACTTGATTATAAATGTGTATAGCATTGACAAGATCGGTAATTTCAGAGATGAGGCAACCGGTGAGAACACCGGTGCTAATATCCTGCATCTGGACAAGAGCCTTACAGAGGTTGCATTTAAAAATAAGGAATCAGTAGACGGACTTAAAGAGCGTGTGGGAGTGGCCCGGCAGAAATTATTTGCAGCTCGCGATAAAAGAGTCCATCCGCACAAGGATGACAAAATATTGACTGACTGGAATGGATTAATGATAGCCGCATTGGCAAAGGGAGCACAGGCTTTTAATGAGCCGAAGTATGCGGAGGCGGCAAAGCGTGCGGCGGATTTCATACTCACTGACATGCGCAGGGAAGATGGAAGAATTTTACATCGTTACCGTGAGGGGCATACCGCTATACTGGCCAATGTTGATGATTACTCCTTTCTAATCTGGGGGTTACTGGAACTTTATGAAACTGTCTTTGATGTAGATTACCTCCAGGCAGCGCTTGATTTGAACAGTGAAATGATAAAATACTTCTGGGACGAACAGGATGGCGGTTTCTATTTCACTGCGGAAGATGCGGAAGAGCTAATAGTCCGGCAAAAGGAAATTTATGACGGTGCCATACCATCAGGGAATTCAGTGGCCGTCTCAAACTTGTTCCGACTGTCGCGCATCACTGCGAATACTGATTTTGAAGACAAGGCAAATAAGATAATGCTAGCTTTTTCCAAAGATGTGGAAAGTGCACCTTCCGGTTATACGCAAATGATGGTCGCACTCGGCTTTGGAATAGGCCCTTCATATGAAATTGTCATAGTTGGTAACCCTGAGGCAGATGATACAAAAGATATGCTGAACTCCCTTGGAAAACATTTCATACCATACAAGGTGGTGCTATTAAAGCCTGCTGGCCAGGAAACAGCGGATATAACCCGAATTGCAGAATATACAGAATATCACTCAAGTTTTGACGGTAAGGCTACAGCGTACGTCTGTCTTGATTTTGCGTGTAAGATGCCTGTGACGAATACGGAAGAGATGTTGAAACTGCTTAACGTCTCATCGAGTAAGTAGCTCCTGGTAAACAATTATGATTTACGAAAACGGATTTATAGGTCAACAGGTACAGTTTATATGTCCGGGAGGACAAGATGGAGATTGAAGGGGTTTTCCCGCCTGTTACGACTCCTTTTGATGATAATGGTTGCATAGTACATGATCATCTCGCAGAAAATATTAAAAGATGGAATGAGACG
>Ga0187827_10007909_pt1 | contig 11667 bp, 9 predicted proteins | sample ETNtaG_39_FD_167969 | JGI IMG/M metagenome (GOLD analysis project Ga0187827, IMG submission 167969) | Marine microbial and viral communities from oxygen minimum zone, Eastern Pacific Ocean - ETNP2014_SV_150_PacBio MetaG (Illumina Assembly) | ecosystem: Environmental > Aquatic > Marine > Hypoxic... | reverse complement strand
TCAGCATCATAACCGTTATCCATTATATAATATTTGATATATTCCAGACTATAGCATGGGGATTTGAATATTACTTCAGTAGACGGTGAAACAAGATATATTTTATGCATACAATCCACCCTCTTCAATTGTAATTCTGAGTTGATACAAAAGTCTAAATATTATACTTCTCTTTTAACGTATTCACTGCAATCTCCGCCATATCCATGCTAAGATTATTACTTTTATGAAGTTTGTCAATACCCTGCATCTCAAAGGAAACATCCATTTGTGCATGATAAAGAGCTTGTTTCGAGACACTCAACAGCTTTTTGTTGTTTGATAATTTTATTAACTCATGAACAGTCTGCTTTTGCATCACTATACATTTTGAGTGCCCGGTGTTTGCACCTGCATATGGTCGTAACAGTCTTTACATTGCTCTATTAAATTATACTTACGCTCAGCAAGTAATCTTCTGTAACTACTAATTATTTCGGAGTTCCATGCTTTCTTTAAAGTAATCTTGTTGAGGTCACCAACTATCATCTTATTGTCATAATCACGACAACATGCAGTAACCTTTCCATCCCAGTTGATAGAAAGCTTATCAAAAACCTCAGGACAACATTTTAAACGTTTTTCTACCACACTTTCCAACTCTCTTAAGCTCTTGAGAATCTTCTTATCTTTGTCACCCAGTCTAACCTTATCTGTATCCAAATGTTCTAATACGGTCCTTCCAACTGTCACCAAATCGGTAAAATCCTTCAAAAAGTTCTTAAACTCTTCGACCTCTTCTTGTGTTTCATAGGTTATAGTTGTTGCAACATGTATATAGGGATAAGGCCTTCCTCCTCTTTTTTCATAAAAATGCCTTACTATGACTATTAGATCATCAAAAAAATCAACATTCCTCATTTCATTATAAGTTTTTCTATCAACACCTTGAAACGAGAACTTTATGCTGTCTAATCGAATTTCTATTAACTCTTCTATTTTATCCTCATCTAAAAGACTGGCGTTAGTGTTTAAATGACACATTATCCCCATATTTTTAGCATCTTTAATATAGCCAATTAGCTTAGGATGTAATAATGCCTCTCCCCATCTTACAAACCTGATTGGAGTTTTATATTCATTTATCTCATTCAAAATCTTGTAATAAATCTCGTCTTTCATAAAACCTTTTTCCCTTACAGTCGCATTAGTTCCGACAGAACACATTAAACAGTGAAAATTACATGAATTTGTAAGCTCAATATCAATGTATCTGGGGAAATCAATGAGATTTTCTAGCTTAAACTTTGGACCGCCTTGATTGCATTTATCATATATTTGTTTAAAGGGATTAATCCTCATTTATAACTCCAATTATTGAAAATGCGAATCTGAGCGGATGCAAGAATCTAGATATTATACTTCTCTTTTAACGTTTTCACTGCTATCGCCGCCATATCCATACTAAGAATATTACGTTTATGCAGTTTCTCCAGGCCCTTCATCTCAAAGGAAATATCCATTTGCGCATGATAAAGAGCTTGTTTAGAGACACTCAATAGTTTTTTGTTGTTTGATAATTTAATTAACTCATGAACAGCCTTATTCGTTGAATCAAAGTTATTTGCATATCTAACCGTTGGCAAATTGTTAATTATATGGTATTTCCCAAATGCTAATACCGGCTTTTCATTGTAAACCGCCTCAACACCTACTGTACCTGTGAGTATCGTTACCAACAGTGAATTCTGAATCCATTCCAAACTACTAATTTCTGGATGCGCCAGCACAACATTACCCATTTTTCTGAATCTATCATAATATTGTCTTGACCTGATTCCATATACCATGGGATGTTCCTTTATAACTATAATCCCATTTGCCGGTATTGATTTTGACAACCATGCTATCAGTTCCATTGTGTTACTAAATTCTGGAGAGACTGACAAAGTGTTATATTCGGGTTCCGCATGCATCGGGGAAAAGAATAGTTTATACCCCTTTAGATCTTCAGTTTTTTTTCCATATTTTCTAAAATACCTATACATAAAAGGTCTTCTAAGCATTGGACTACACCACCGCATAAATTTATAACCCTGTGTTTTCTTGTGGTAGCCGGTAACAAGCCTTTCAATCTCACTAGGGAGTCTTAGTAGGAATTTCTTTAAGGCACCAATAAATGTGTATGATACCTTGCTAATAAAAAATACCCCTTGAATATCCAGCTCATAATTTATAAATTCTTTGTCATTACGCATAGAATATTTCTTAACATTTTCTTTTACCTTCTTAATTAAATCAAAATTTTGATAATACTCATTTTCAACCCACATTCTTCTATGTCCATATCTTGCAAGTGCTAAGGACAAATATTTTATTTTACTATACCTTGCAATTATGCTTAATTCTTTAGAATGTAACGATGACAAAAAAAGCACAGGCCTATATTTATCCGTTATATATTCCCAAAAAAATATGAATTTTAGAACCTCCAATAATTTTTTTTCATGTGGCCACCATGACTTTAACATATCCGGATGTTTATCCACATTAAATATGTATCCTTTTCCTATACCCCTATGGTGTGCGATTAACATTGAGCAGGTAACTCCATACTTATCCTCAACAGACTTTGCCTTCTTAATAATTTCTTCTTTAGACATACCGTTTTTTGCAAAATCGCTGTAAAAATCCACTTCAAGTTCTATGCCTGAACACACTCCAGGAATAGTGTTATCAACGATAGCTTTGCTGAACGAATTACTAGTAGTAATAACGATATTATAGTTGTTCGATAGTAGTTTAGCTACACTCAACCAAAATCCTGTCAAATTCTTATCTAAGCAAACTATAATGTTTTTTTTATTTATAGATTTGTTCACTCAACTTTCTCATCATAAAATAAGCAAACAAGAGGAAAATCTAAAGTCGTACAGAAGACAAATATGCGTCACGCAAATGTACTGACTGACAAAAAGAGTCCTGTCGTTATGGCCTACGGGCAACAACGGTCATATTTCCGCTCAATGTATGTTTTTGTAAAAGCTTTTGATAATCGATCAAGAAACTTGAATTTTTATCTTTATTATCATAAATATATTTCCAGAACCCTTCTAACTTCATTTTTTTCTCCGAGTGATAATTTCCAACGATAGCCGTATCCAATACACCATCACAAAATATTTCTATACCACTATACCCCCCCCGTTCAAGAAGTTTCATAATGGAAAAAGGATTGTAATAATTCAAATGAGTGGGTCCAAATAAATTTCTATACACATCACCTATCTGGAGAAAATCATACGAAAGATAGTTGGGCAACGTCATGTATATTTTCCCATCTTTTTCTAATAACTTAAGCACTGCTTTTATTAAAGAAAAAGGATCATAAACATGTTCAAGCATTTCAAATGCTATAATCAAATCATAGTACTCAGAGTCCTTTTTTTGAGCAAACTCTTCAGCTGAAAACTTGAGGCAATGTATACCTTTTTCTTTCGCCAATCTCACTGCTTCAGGATTAATATCAATTCCTGTTATTTTCGGTTCACGCCAAATCTCTTTCATCAGTCCTAAAAAGACACACGGACCACACCCTATTTCCAACACAGACTGTATGGGGCCCGACATTCGACTGCGCATTTTTTCAAGTCTATCTTTATAGATAAGCATCCTTTTATCTGCAGTCTTTTCAAAAATTCCAGTGAAGTGGTTTACATGTTCAGATCTCGAATACCACCATTGTAATGCCTTTGGATCTGGCCGTGGAGAAATGAAAACAGTTTCACATTCGTTACATTTTCTAAAAGTAAAACCGTCTTTTTCTGAAAGTGTATTATGATTGTTACTTTGACAGGATACGCAATCAACAGAGCGAAAATTCTGTTTAAATTTTTCCAAAAACAATGAAAGATCTTTGTAATATAGAACTTCACGATTATAGTCCATATCAACTGCTGAGCGTATCTCCTCTTCCTTTAGAGTAATTATGTCACTCATTTTCAATTCCTTTATATAAAAGCCCCTTTATAAGCTGAATCATCTACACTCACTACAAAACCTCCTTATTACGTTATAACTAAATCTGTCTTCGTATATACATAAACAGCAATTATATCCTTTGTTCTTTGCTTCTTGGCCTGAATACTACTACTGTAAACTGCATATATTTTTATGCAATAAGGCTTCAAGAGGGCCGATTCTAAACTCCACTATATTTATGACTCTTCCTTTTTCGCCAAGTAAATCTTTCTTAGCTCTTCCATGACGAAGCTTGTCTTCTCGTTATCTGTTTCACAGGCTTTCAACAACGGAAATAGTTCTTTTGGGACTCTGCAATATAGGTTAAAGGTCCTATGAAGGCCCATTATTTCCTCATCACTCATATCGCAAGGCACTTTTACGGTGCACAATGTATCGTCCCCAAGCTTTGTGTCATCATCCACAAAGCCTTCCCTAAGCAGCCTATCCCTTAACTGGGTGCCCTCATACGGAACGTAAATGCTAAGGTGAGTGCGGTCAGGTTGGATGGTTCTGTTCAGTTCTATGGTTTCAAATACTCCCTGCCGATTTTGCCAGGGAATGCCAATTATGTTGTAAGCGCTCACTCTAATACCCGATTCCTTGACCAGTTTGAACGCCTTTACTATTTTTTCATTTGACATTTTTGGCCGATTAAGGACTTTTGTCCTATACTCCTCATTTCCAGCCTCGATTCCCATATTCACTTGAAAGCATCCCATTTTTTTTAGTAATTTTACTCTGTTTTCTGTAATCGTTGGAACTGTTGTCAGGCACATAAAGGGCTTCTTAACCCTTTCGCTATACAGAATTGCCAGTTCTTCCAATACCTTATCAGGCATCACTAAAAAGGTACCGTCCGTAATGTAAAAAAAATCAGTACCGTACTTGCTAACCAGGTTTTCACAATCCTCTACAAATTTATTAGGCTCTTTATATCTTAAAAACTTTTTAAACCCGGTTGTAGAGTATATTTCTTTTATAGTAGAACTCTCACAATAGGCGCAAGAATAGGGACATCCTCGATTGTACTCCACCAAACCAAGTTTATAAACAACCCCTTCAACCGGTCCATATTGGTGGTAGCTGGCATAACTATCAAAGTTTGGGCTTGGAAGTTCATTTGGATCTATGAGCGGCCCTACTGGATTCTTAATAATTCGCCCGTCCTTCTTTTGCCAAATATTTTTTGTGTTCTCTGTGCTTTCACCGGCATCCATCTTTGTGCACAGTGCTAAAAGCGCCTTCTCTCCTTCTCCCACGCAAACCATGTCCACCCATTCCTTTGAAATTGTGGCCTCCGGAACAATCGTGGGGTGGGTCCCGCCCCAAAGAACCGGAATACCGGGAAATTTCTCTTTTATGACCACAGACATATTATCAGCTATATTTTCTGTAAAACTATAAACGCTGAAGCCGATTAATTCAGGCTTGTATTCTGCAATCACCTTAACCATATCTTCCACCACTGGGGTCCTTTTGATTTTCACCCCAAACAGGGAATAGTCTATGCTGGCAAAAGTCCCGATTTTAACGTGAGTCTCTGCTTTGTTAATATTCATTACATCTCCATAAAAAGAGGCATCAAACACCTTCACCGTATGGCCTCTTTCCTTAATGTACCCCTCTATCATGTTCAAATTAATGGGTACCATAGGCCTGTATTCATTATTTATATAAATCAGTAAAACTTTCAGAACATTCCTTTCATAATTTAAATATTTATTCGGTCATCAATTAAATATCTGAACTTTATTTTCCAGCGCAAAAGCCAACTGGGCCATCTTTAAATCCTCATAATCGTCAATATCTACCGCATGCATCCAGTCCATTAAACAAATGGAGTAATTTTCACCATAAAATGTTTTCTGGATTTTCAATTGTTCTGCATCCGCGATCCAGATAGCACCCGTAGGACAGTATAGCTTACTAAGATCCTGGGAACGTTTTTTAAGAGCGTCCGGAAAAAGCGGTTTTGGCCTCATTGTCTCATCTTCCAACTCCATGGCCCACCACGGATTCATAAAGCCAAATTGAAATGCGCTTATTTGAAATTTTGAGGATGAAGCCATAAATATATCATATGATGAAATTATGTTTTTTTTTGTTCGGCAAGGGCAATTGGGCATTAATTGAACTACCATGTCATATTTTACATTACTTTTGTTTTCCATATTAATCAGCGCGTTAATGGTAGCCTCGCTCACTGGCGTGATATCATCAGCATCCTTTGCGTCACGCAAAAAAGGTGCAGATGCTCCAAATCTTCTTGACAGATTCGCAATTTCTTCACTGTCCGTGCTAACCAAAACATCGTAAAATATTTTACTTTCCCGGGCAGCTTCTATAGTCCAGGCGATCATTGGTTTTCCCATAAAATCAATAATATTTTTTTTGGGTATTCTTTTTGATCCAGACCTGGCCGGAATAATGGCAATTACCTTTTTCACAATTATTTCTTGATTACGGATTCCCTTATTCTAAAAACTGCATAACAGATTTTATCTAACATCTCTTCAGTCATATGTGAATATATGGGCAGACATACTATACTATTAGCTACGAACTCTGTATGAGTAAGGTTTTTCTTTTGACATTTAATATTTCCATACGCCTTCATCATGTGAATAGGGAAGAAATATTTCTTGGCAAATATTCCTTCCCGGCTTAACCGAGCAATGAGTTCGTCCCTGTCCATCCCAAATATATTCTTATTAATAATAACGCCAAAATCTTTAAAGGTGCTTACATCCCTGGAGTCCTGGCTCTGGAAGCTAATGCCTGGGATTTCAGACAACCTTTTTTTATACAGACCCGCCAGTTCATTGCGTTTCTTAACAAATTTGTCCATCAAGGGCAAACTTTCCAGGGCAATGGCCGCATGAAATTCAGACATTTTTCCATTTAGCCCTATATACTGGCAATCATAATCATCGACTGCTCCATAATTCCTTCCTATGTCTAATTTGCGGATGAGTACTTCATTATCCGAAGTAATGATTCCACCTTCAGCTGAGGTAATAACCTTTGTGCCGGAAAGGGAAAAGCATTCAACGTCTCCAAAGGAACCGATCATTCTCCCGTTATACATGGAACCCAAGGCATGAGCGGAATCAAATATTAGCTTTAGTTTGTTCTTTCTAGCTATGGTCTCAAGTCTGGAAATATCGCAGGGATTTCCGAATATATGGACTCCGAGAATGGCTGAAGTTTTTTTGGTTATTTTCCTTTCCACGTCATCCGGGTCTATGTTGAAGGTCCTGGGATTGATATCCGCAAAGACCGGCGTTAATCCATTCCATACCACCGCGTGCCCGGTGGCCGAAAAGGTGTAGCTTGGCAAGATCACCTCTCCCTTTAAATCGAGGGCCTTTAAGGCCAACATCAACGAACTGGTGGCATTAGGAAATGAGAGTGCTCTCTTTACCTCCAGGATATTGGCCACTTCAATTTCCAGTTTGTTAGAGTATTGCGCAAAATTGGACAAGACTAAACTTCTTGCAATGTCTCTGAACTTCTCGTCAAGCAATGGATATTCTGGCAATGTGGGTTGAGCCACATATATTTTTTCTGGTTGCAATACATCCGATTTCGCATCCATATATATATTACTTGTACGCTTTCTTGCGGCATAACCGATCATGGTTGTATTTGGCGCTACGTTCTTCACTACTGTAGATCCTGCCCCCACCATTACCCCTGATCCAACATGGATATCCGGAAGAATGGTTGCACCCAACCCTATAAAACTGAATTTTCCAATTTTTACCCGCCCTGCCGTCTTGACTCCAGGAGCCAAATGCACTGCATCACCAACCTGACTGTTATGTTCAACGATGGCACCGGTGTTTATTATGGTAACGTTGCCAATATTTGAGCCATTATTAACCACGGCATGTGGCGCAATGAAGCATCCTTCACCTAATGTCGAATATTTACTAACCGTGGCGGAAGGATGAACGATGGTTTCAACATTAAAGTTCCTGCTTTTCAATAGTTTAAATATATTGTACCGGGAAATGTTTTCTCCAATGGCAATGTGAAAATATTTCGTTGGTACTTTGAGGGAATTCAGTTGATCTGTGGAACCAATCACCGGAATTCCCTTGAAATTCTTCTTCTGGAGCCTTGGGCTATTATCCACAAACCCAACAACCTCATATTCGCCTATCTCCTCTATCGTATCCAGGATTACTCCGGCATGCCCATCTATTCGAGCTCCAATAATAATAATCTTTCTTTTAAGGTTATTTTTTGTTTTCATCGGGAAACCTATTAACAAAATTATCGTTCAATATCTGACCATGAAATAAGTTCGTTTGATTTTATCCTACGAGTTGCCTTTTTTCCAATCACCGCGTACCAGTGCTTAGGCTTCATCCCGATTCCCGGCCTTTTAATTGTTAGGTTTTCTTCGGTAAACGGTTTTCCTTTTTCAATGGGCGCTTTTGCTATAATACTCCTCCGGTGGACTTTTTTTTGAGAAATTTCTTCTTTGCAAAATTGCCTAACGGACGAACCCAGAGCCTCTTCTATCTCCCGTATCCCTTTCACAAGGCCAATCATTTCTTCCGGTTCTATGGAAGCAGAATGGTCAGGTCCAAATTGGGTTGAATCCATGGTAAAATGTTTTTCAAGGACAACCGCGCCCAACGCTCTTGCAGCGATGCTGACATTAATCCCAAGAGTATGGTCCGAATAGCCCACAGGATATCCAAAGGCCTTTTTCAGCGTTTCCATAAAACGCAAATTGGAGGTGCATATTTCGGCTGGATACCAGGAAATGCAGTGCATTAAGACCAGACTGTTATTACCTCCTTTTACCGTGATAGCTTCCACCGCTTCTTCAATCTCAGCCAAGGACCCCATTCCTGTTGAAAGAATTATAGGAAGTTTTGTTAAAGCCATTTGGCATAAGAATGGAATATTTGTTAGGTCCCCTGAAGCAATTTTTATTACATCTATACCCAGTTCAAGCAAAAAATCAAAAGATTCCTTATCAAAAGCAGTGGATAGAAATTTAATTCCTCTCTCATCGCAGTACTCTTTTAATACGTAGTGAGACTCTCGGCTCAATTCCAAACGACGCAAAAGTTCTTCAAAAGATTCTCCATTATGGCTTCCTTCTTTAATATAGGAACTGGTCAGCGCGTCAGGTGTTACCAGTTTTTCTGCTTTAAAACTTTGGAATTTCACATAATCCGCACCAGCCTTCACGGCAGCATCCACCATTTTTTTGGCAGTCTCCAGGTTTCCATCGTGGTTAATACCGGCTTCAGCAATGAAAATGGCCCGTGGTTCAACTTGCTTCAACAAATCTTCATAGTTCATCTCATTCCTTCCATAACCATCAATTTCTCTATTTCATTATTAATTCTCCAAAGCCCCTTACCATCGATTACATTCGGAGACCTAAAATATTGGCTAAACCGCTGGTCTTTATTTTCAATAAATTCAAATATTCTTTCACTCAAGACGTCATCCGGGATATCAGGCCCATACCCAATGTTAATATTGACTCCTAGGGCTTCAAAGCAATCGGCAATTTCCATCTGCCTCTTCAATTGGCATAAGGTCATTCCAGGAAGACGGGTAGCCACCCTTTCAAAAAGCGTGTTGCCGCCTGCCGTAATGGCAAAATCACATTTATCCCAGTATGGAATTAAATTATCGACATCTGTCAATAATTTGATGGCCAAGCTTGATTTTTTTATATATTCTAACAGTCTGTCAATGTAACCGCTTGCCTCCGAGGAAATTATCAATATTTCTAATTTATTTTTTAACTTTTCGATGGCTTTTAAGACACAAAACAACAGACCGTTGTGGTCCGTTCCTCCAAGGGACAAGAGTACTTTTTTTGCTTGAATACCGGGCTCCTTTACTTCTAATTTTCCGTATTCCTTCTCCATAATAAAATACATGGGACCCAGCAAATAATTTGCCTTTTCTCCATCATAATCCTGGTTAAGCTGGTTTGGGTTTCCGTTAACTATCAAATCCGCATTTATTGCCCTACGGCAACTGTCATCCGTTATAGCCATAACCGGGCAGCCGAGGTGATTCAGAGTTTCCATGTAAGAGGGATTGGTGTCTTGCTCCAGCACATCTAGGACAAATAGATCAGGCCGATGGTCTTTTCCAAAATTATTAAAGTACTTCAATTCCTCCTCGGGTGATATTTCTTCCGGAATAAGCACGGTCTCAATTTCTCTATTTTGCAAAAACTTTAATGCCGTGGCCTCGTTTTTCATTATTAATTTTACGTTTAACTTAAATTTCTTGCGAAGCGCTCCGGAAAATATACAAGCCCTTTTTAGGTGTCCCATCCCAATCTTCTTGCTGCCATCGGCCCTTATATACGCTACTCTGTTTTCCATCTTCGTTCTATTCTTATTTGCCTTTTAAAGGATTTCGTCCACTCTCAGGTAGAAGGAGAGAAAATTCTTTCCTGCCTGTTGTGTGGATTCTTTGCAGAACCCTTAGGCTTGTCAACTATAATCCGCTTCATCAACTTATCTATTAATACAAACATAAAATAGATTTACCTTTGCCGGAAACCTCTAAAGATTGTATCATTTCCTAAGTATAACTTTTTAGTTGATTCTATTGATGATAGCATCGGTTTATTATAATAATAAGCGAGAAGTTTATTGTTAGCGCTAAACAAACAACGATAAAATCCATTGACCATGGAAATGAAATGTGGGGAATGGTACCAGTTGTTCAAGATTTCATGCTGTTTGTTCATCATTTGTAAATTCTAAGGCTTACTTGTTACAATCCTACGTCGATCACTTGAATTAGTATATCTAAAAAAGTCAAAACAGATATTTTTGCTTTCCTTGCTTATTATATATTTAATGACTTCGGGATTACGTGGCCTTAGGAAATATTCCCTCTGTTTGACAAGCGCATAATCTGAAAGCGCATTAAAGTATCCGTCTCTAGCCCATGCTTGTATGTCATATTTGGAAACAAATTTACACTCTTCCACATACGTGATTTTGGGATTAATAATCATCCTAACAGTCAACGCTCTTAAATGTTCCGTAAGCTCATTAAATAATTCAGTTTTCTCACCCTTATACAAATTGATAATAGCATGAGAAAGATCACTAAATACGGCAAAATCTGGATCGCCAAAAAGAATCTTTTCAAAAAATTCATATTTAATTCTTTTCTTGCTTAACGAGACTATACCTTCTTTATTATTACTATATTTATTTAAATTTTGTTTAACTGAATTAAAGAGTTTCTCTTCCGTATCGTACAGGTTGTCCAGATATTTATCTTTATACTTTTTACTTATCATGCATACAACGGAATACTTTTCAGGATTATCTATCAATTCCCTAAAAAAATCCGATGCCTTAATATTAAAATTTAAAGCGTGATAGAGTAACTCCCGTCCATACCCAAAAGAAATCACAAATTCGAATATGAAAAGATATTGAATAAAGAATTGCCATTCTTCAAACGTATAGGAATCTGAAGCTACCGCAATTTCATCAGCCTCTACACTAAACAAATCATCAATGTGTGATATGGCATTTTCCGCAAGCATAAACTTTCCCTGGTATTTATAGCGTGTCCTCATCTCTTGAGTAGCAAGTTCAGTACCTCTCAACAACCAAAGAACTCCTAAATATATGGAATCAAACCTGA
>Ga0187827_10007908_pt1 | contig 11667 bp, 10 predicted proteins | sample ETNtaG_39_FD_167969 | JGI IMG/M metagenome (GOLD analysis project Ga0187827, IMG submission 167969) | Marine microbial and viral communities from oxygen minimum zone, Eastern Pacific Ocean - ETNP2014_SV_150_PacBio MetaG (Illumina Assembly) | ecosystem: Environmental > Aquatic > Marine > Hypoxic... | reverse complement strand
CAGCATTAGCAATGGGAGATGCGATTGCTGTAGCACTATTGGAAAAAAGAGGGTTCTCCGTTGAAGATTTTGCAAAATCCCATCCTGGTGGCTCAATCGGAAAAAAAATACTACTGCTTGTTGAAGACATAATGCACATTGATGATGAAATTCCGATTGTCTTCGAAAATGAAACGTTAGCACAGGGTTTAATTGAAATGTCACAAAAAGCACTCGGAATGACAGCTGTTGTTAGTAAAAAAGGAAACCTTGTTGGCATTTTCACAGATGGCGATCTTAGAAGAAAACTTAAAGAAAATATTGATATAAGAAAAACCCTCATGAATGAAGTCATGACGAAAGATTGCATAACTGTCGCATCAAATATACTTGCTGTGAAAGCTATTGAAATCATTCAAGCAAATCAAATCACTTCTCTGATTGTGGCAAAGGGTAAAAAAGTGATAGGTGCTCTAAATATACATGATCTTTTTAGGGCAGGAGTGATGTAAATGAACTCATTTGAATCTTTCTCAAAAGAGTTGATCTCTATTGCAAAAGACATAAAGTTGATCGCGTTGGATGTGGATGGAGTTCTAACTGATGGTTCCCTTTATATGGATAATAATGGAAATGTGGAACTTTCATTCAATGTAAAAGATGGTTATGGAATAGTCTCTCTTAGAGAGAAACATGGAATTGAAACGATTATCATTTCTGGTAGATCATCTAATGCTTTGTTGCACAGGCTTGCGGAACTTAATATCTCCAGATTTTGGGTCAATCAATCGAACAAACTAGAAGCAATCAATATCATTATCCAAGAAGGGGTTATAAAGCCAAATCAAATCCTATATGTGGGTGATGATATACCTGATCTGGAGGTAATTGAAAATGTTGGGCTGTTTATAGCAGTTCAGGATGCTCATGAGGAAGTAAAGGATTCAGCGCACTGGATAACAGATGCTTCTGGTGGACAGGGAGCTGTTAGAGAAGTTTGTGATTTAGTTCGCTATTCTATTGAAAATAATGTTTATGACTAATTTTTTTTCCAAGCTTGTCATCCTGACTCTACTAGCGATTGGAAGTAGTTTTATTTATTTTTTTAACTTTTATTCCAATGAAGATCTTGAAACACAAGACATAATCTCAACGGATTATACGATCAAGAATGCAAAATTATTTGGAACCAATAAAGAAGGTAAATTTCTCTATAAGATCATTGCCAAAGAAGCCAAAGTTAACAGTATTAATCAACAAATATACTTAACCGGAGTGTATATAAAATATGATACTCACCAAAACATCGATTGGGTAATTACTGCTGAAAAAGGACAAGTTTTATCGAGTTCAAATGTCTTGGCGCTGAACGGAAACGTCATCCTTGAAAATTTGACCAGAAAGAAACATGGAGCCATACCTTTTTTGTTATTACCAGAACTGAATGTTTCTTTTACAAACGCTATCCTTGAAAAAACTAAGCTCACAACTGAATACCTCGAAGTTAATCCAAACACATACACCATAACAACCAATAGAAATGTTCTCATTATAAAAGATGATATTACAATTCAAGCACAAGGTCTTACAGCATACATAAAAGAAAATGAACTAAAGTGGGAAAGGCTTTGAGTATATTAGTAGTAGAAGATTTAGAAAAAAATTACAACACTAAAAAAGTTGTCAAAAATATCAGTGTTAACGTAAAGAGTGGTGAAGTTGTTGGATTACTAGGGCCCAATGGCGCTGGTAAAACAACTGCCTTTTATATGATTGTAGGACTCATTTCTTGCAGAAGAGGTCGAGTTTCTATCGATGATTATAATTTAACCAATCTTCCAATGCATCATAGAGCAAAAATAGGTCTGAGTTACTTACCTCAGGAAGCATCTATTTTTAGAAAACTTACAGTCGAGCAAAATATCATCGCTGTTCTCCAAGCGCAGCCTGGGTTGAAAACAATTGATATTGAGGAAAAGCTTGAAGATCTTCTAACCCAAATGAATATCAATGATCTCAGGACTTCTTTAGGGATCAGCCTTTCTGGAGGGGAGAGAAGAAGAGTAGAAATTGCCAGAGCATTAGCAACAACACCAAAATTTATTTTATTGGACGAACCTTTTGCAGGTGTTGATCCAATTTCTGTTATAGACATACAAAGAACTATAAGAGATTTAGCTCAACAAGAAATTGGAATCTTAATTACTGATCATAATGTAAGAGAGACACTTGGAATATGTACAAGAGCCTACATTATGAATCAAGGGTCTGTCATTACTTCTGGAACGCCTCAGCAAATCTTAGAAAACAAAGATGTTAAAAAATTCTATTTAGGAGATAATTTTAGAATGTAAATAATATTTTTTTTACATAATATTACCCCCGATTTTTCACACAAAGAAAACTACTCTTAGAATCAGGTTAAATAATGCAGCAACCAGATAATAACTTAGGTCAATTGATACAAGATCTTGAAAGTGATCAGGTTGCAGGTATTAGAAAAACACTAACTTCTCTTAATCCTCCAGAAATTGCAAGGCTATTGGAGTCCTTGACGGTTGATAAAAGAAAAATCATCTGGCAGCTAGTGGACCAGGATGATGAGGGTGAAATACTAAAGGAATTAGTGGATGACGTTAGACAAAATCTAATTGAGGAGATGGACGCCTCTGAGCTCATCGCAGTAACCCAAGATATGGAATTGGATGATTTGGCTGATCTCTTAATAGATTTACCAGAAGCAATTACAGAACAAATCATTACAGCCTTGGATCAACAAGATCAAGTCAGACTTGAGTCAGTGATGTCTTATGAAGAAAATACTGCAGGAGGCTTAACCAATCCACGCATTGTCTCAGTCCGTATGGGAATCACAATAGAAGTTTTAATTCGGTATCTGAGAAAACTAAGAAAACTCCCTGAAGATACAAATTATATTTACATTATAAATAAACATAATGAATATCTTGGAGCTGTCAAACTTGTCGATTTATTTATCGAAGATAAAGGAAAAAACATAGAAGATATTATGGATGAATCAGTAAAAGCGTTTGCTGCAGAGACAGATTCTCATCAAGTATCACTGGATTTTCAGGACTTAGATATAACCTCAGCACCAGTTGTTGATGATCAAAACAAACTCCTGGGACAAATTACTATTGATGATGTAGTGGATGTCATTCAAGATCAAGCAAATAGTGAAATATTCAACATGGCAGGGCTTGATGATGAGGATGACATATTTGCCCCAGTCCTTGTAAGCTCAAAAAGAAGGGCTGTATGGCTCGGAATGAATTTAATTACCGCATTCATTGTTGCTGGTGCAGTTGGACTATTTCAAGAAATTCTTGGACAAATTGTTATTCTCGCGGTTTTAATGCCTATAGTTGCAAGCATGGGTGGTGTAGCGGGAAATCAAACACTAATTTTAGTCATTAGAGGTATAGCAACGCAAAAAATCCAGGGATCCAATGCAATCAAGCTACTAATTAAAGAAGGCTCGGTTGCTTTATTGAATGGTTTTACATGGGCTATTGTTGTTTCAGTTTTAGCGGTCGTATTATTTCAAACTTCTTGGAATATTGGGTTTATAGTCGGAGCAGCAATGTTACTAAATATTCTTGCATCCTCAATTGCTGGTGTTTCAATTCCATTTTTATTGAAAAGAGTAGGCATTGATCCTGCTTTGGCTGGAGGAGTGATGATGACTACTTTAACGGATGTGTTAGGTTTTATAACCTTTCTAGGTCTGGCTACTTTGTTTCTTTTAGAGTAAAAAAGAAGCTACTCTATGAAGTTAATTATTTCTTCTTGTTTTCCCATGCCATCACGATAACCTAGTTCTATAAGCTCCTGAGTATAAGGAGATTCAAAAAGCAAAAAGCTAAGCATTTCTGATTTAGTATCTTTTGAGAAGCCTAACCCCTTTAGTAACGCCCTAATAGGAAGAGGTAAACATTTGTAGTGTTTTTGAGCTATATCATTAAGATCTTCAGATGGAGCTATAATCAGATAGTCTAAATGTTTCATCAATTTCTTATCCGTTTTTATCTCTACATTTTTTGCATTTTTTATAATCTGATTGATCCGGTCTAACCTTTCTATGTCTGATTGCAGTCCATCGGCAAACAAAGCATCAAGCGTATATCCTGCTATCTTTTCAAAAGAAGGGTATCGATTATAATAATCAGAATCTGGCAGTCTTTCACCGGTCTCATGGGTACTAATAATGAATAGTTTTTCAGCGCCTAGTCTAATTGCTGGTGACAATGGAGTGGCTTGCCTCATTGCCCCATCTCCATAATATTCATTATCGATTTGGACAGCTGGAAAAATAAGTGGTAAAGCCACACTCGCCATCAAATGATCCAAGTTAATCTTAGTTACTTTACCCTCTCGAAGAAATCGTTGCCAATTAGTACTGACACTGTTGGATTGGAAAAAAGTACAGGATTTTCTAGATTTGTAACTGGCTGTTGTAATTGCTAAAGATTCAAAATTAGATTGATTCAGATTCTCTTCAATATTTGAAAATCGTATATGCTTTTTTATAAGTTTTCTTAAAGGTCGATTATCAAGCAAGGATTTAGGATTGGAAATTAAAACCCCCCCCGAAATAATGGTCAGAGACCAGAGAATGCTGCTCCTAAGCATCGTTAACGGATCGGTTCTATAGACCTGATTTATTTTAAAATTAGCCCAAACATCAATCAGATGTGCGATGCTACTTTGACTAAACGTTTTCGCTTCTGATGCAAGCAAAGCCGCGTTGATGCTTCCAGCAGAAGTTCCGCTAATGACTTTAAAAGGAAATTGTGTTCCGTTGTGAAGAATTGTTGAAATAGCTTTGAGTACACCTACCTGATAGGCTGCTCTTGCGCCTCCTCCCGGTAAAATCAAACCAATTTTTTTAACAAGTGTATTACCTGACATAAATTAAAATATAATTGTGAAACATCTTATTTTATAACGTAATATTATTTTATACGTTTTTATGGAGAACGGAATGCATAAGAAAATTATTAAGCTGTTAATCTCGTTTATCTGTCCTTTCCTGATAATTGGACCATCTCTGGCCGATATAAATATTGGCCAAAAGGCACCAACTTTTAATCTACAAGATCAAAATGGAGCATGGCATAAGCTTGAAGACTATAAGGGCAAATGGGTGGTATTATACTTTTACCCAAAAGACGGCACACCAGGCTGCACTACTGAGGCATGTAATTTCAGGGATGATATCTTTGAATTTCAAAAACTGAATGCCCAGATATTAGGCGTGAGTTTGGATAGTGTTAAATCTCATCAAGAATTTAGCGAAAAGTACAGTCTTCCATTTCCTATTCTTGCCGACGTAGATAAGGGGTGTGCGGAAGATTATGGCGTTATAGGGAAATTTATGATGATGACAATCGCTAAACGTCAATCATTTATCATCAATCCAGATGGTGAAATTGTTAAGCATTATAAAAAAGTAAATTCAGATAGCCACTCTGAAGAGGTGATTAATGATCTGAAGCAACTGGGTAGTTAATTGTCATTGATTTGATGCCTGTCAAAATACCTTCCTAGGTTAAATGCCAACAGAGACCATGCAGAGGCGATCACAGCACCAATAATGGCGATTATTGCCAATCCAAATCCCAACAATTGAGTCAGGCCCGTAAAGGCCCACGCCCAAAAAATATCCCCGCCCCGATAAACCACAACATCGATGACACTTTTTGCCTTAAAACGGGTATCCCTGTCTACGGTTGTGAACAACATTTCTCTGCCTGGTTTTGTTATGGCATATTCTCCCGCTCTTCTTACAACCTGCAATCCGACAACGGTCCAAAGCATTGGCGATAGGGCAACCAGCAATAATCCCGCAATAATAATTACTGGTACCAAAGGCAAAGTAACTGTCAGTCCGAATCTAGTGACCAAACGACCGGTTCCAAACATTGCCGTTAGAACCGCCAAAACATTTACCGCCAAATCCATGCCAGCCCATATTTCGGTCCTTGCATCCTGATTGATGCTTGCCAAGATATTTTTCAGCTCAAAATAAACAAAGGTACTGATCCCAGAATAGAGAACGATAAACAAGCCAATACCCAAGAGGACAGGGGTCGTAGCAAAGGTTTTAAATCCTGCAAAAATATTCGAACCCATCGGTTGCTCATTGAACTTTGAAGCGGTAGTGTTTTGTAGTTCCACTACTCTTATTTTTTCAAGATGGAAGACTATGACTATCGGTATCAACAGCATGCTTGCAGAAATCAATATTAAACTGTTGGAACCAATTACTCTAACAAGCGCCAAAGAAATGATCGGTCCGAATATGGCCCCAAGACTACTGCCTGATGCAATAAAACCGAAGAGTCTTTTTGCCTGTTCCTTGTTATAGGTATCGGCCATAAAGCTCCAAAACACGGACATATTGAGCAGGCTGAACACACTGACCCAAACGTAGAATATTTGGTTGATGAGATTTAAATCGGGAAAGAGTTGAATCAGCAGAAACAGCAGGAAAAAAGTCAGTGAAAAGAACCCATAAACACTGGGGACCAAGAACTTAAACTTTATTTTCGAACATGCAAAACCATATAGTGACACCACAAAAAAACTGATCAGGAAAGTAAATGTCCAGATCGTGCTCAATTCTACATCAGTCCAGTCACTGGACATACCATCACGCACAGGCCGGAGAATGTAATAGGATGCCAAGATGGTAAAGACAAATGCAAAGGACAAGAATACGGCTTTGATCTCATGGGCCTCGACCTTGGTTGCTTTGGTAAACAGACTGAAAAACCTGAACAGCATCCCTCTATTCCTCCTTAACTTTTGGCGTGCCTGGATAATGCTTCCAATGAAAGGAGCTTACCGCTTTTAATGAACTCGAGAAAGGCACCTCCACCGCTTGAAACATAGTCGATAGAATCCTTAATCCCATATTTTTCAATTACCGCAACAGTATCACCCCCACCGACAAGGGTGTAACTGTTACTCTCTGCTACAGCCAGTGCTAATGCTTGGGTACCTCCACTAAACTGGTCTATTTCAAAAACACCCAGCGGACCATTCCATATGATGGTCTTAGCAGAGTTTATGATGTGTTTGTACGCCTTTGCGGTTTCTGGACCAATGTCCAAAATCTGATCGTCCCTTTCTATATCAGCAACGCTTTTCCTGACTGCTTCGGACTCTTGGGATAACTCTTTTGCAACCATGACATCACTCGGAAGTGGCACATTAACCTGGTTGCTCTTGAGAATTCTCTTTGCCACTGCGACCATATCCGACTCGATCAGCGAATTTCCCGTCTCAATCTGGGCTGAGGATAAAAAAGTATTGGCTATGGCGCCACCAACAATAATGTGATCGCAGATACCAGCCAGTGTTTCAATAACTCCCAGTTTGGATGAAACCTTGGCCCCTCCAATAATCGCCACCAGAGGTCTTTCCGGTTCCTGCATGGCTTTGCTTAAAGATTCAATTTCCGAGGTCAATAAGGGTCCGGCACACGCTATTTGCACAAAGGTGATAACTCCATAAGTGGTGGCGTGTTTTCTGTGGGCTGCACCAAAGGCATCCATCACGTAGACATCACATAAGGATGCTATTTGTTTGGAAAATGCCTCGCTGTTGGATGTTTCGCCTTCATGAAATCTCACGTTCTCGCAGACAACGATACCATTTTCAATATCCGGTATCGATTCAATCCAGTTGGGTTCAAAGTGAACTTGTTGACCCGTTAGTTGTGCTAGCTTTTCAGCCACTGGCTGTAATGAATCACTTGCTTTTGGTGCCTCGGGATTAGGTCTACCCAAATGCGACAGAACAATTACCTTGCCCCCCTGCTTCTGGATTGCCAAAATGGTTGGAATCACCGCTTTTATTCTTGCATCGCTGGTGATCTGACCATTTTCCATGGGCACATTGAGATCCAGCCTTAACATGGCTTTTTGCCCCTGAAGATCAAGGTCTTTCATTTGAGGGAATGTCATTCCGACCCTTGCTATTGGGTTAGCTGGCGTTCATCAATGCCAATGTGGTGTCCAGCATCCGGTTGGAGAAACCCCATTCATTGTCATACCACGAGCAAACTTTCACCAAAGTGCCCTCCTGGACTTTGGTCATGGTTGCATCGTAAGTCGATGAAGCTGGATTATGATTGAAATCAACCGAAACCAGCGGGCCGTCGCTGTAGTCCAAAACATTTTTCAGTGGACCGGATGCGGCTGCCTTGATCACCTCATTGATCTCTTCTATCGTTGTCGGTCTAGATGCAATAAAACTCAGATCAACCAGGGATACATTGATGGTGGGCACCCTGATTGAAAAGCCGTCAAGTTTTCCTTGCAATTCCGGCAATACTAGGCCCACCGCAGAAGCGGCTCCAGTTTTGGTCGGAATCATGGATTGAGTTGCAGAGCGGGCTCTTCTGAGATCCTTGTGTAGAACATCAGTCAGCACCTGATCATTGGTGTATGCATGTATGGTGGTCATAATCCCGCTTTCGACCCCAATCGCCTGATGGAGTGGTAGCACCAGGGGAGCAAGACAATTGGTGGTACAGGAAGCATTGGAAATAATCTCATGCTCCTTGGAGAGAGTATGGTGATTCACGCCATAAACGATAGTGGCGTCAATGTCCGTGCCAACAGGTGCTGATATTACAACTTTTTTAGCCCCGGCTTTTAGATGTTTGCCTGCCAATTTCCGCGTTCTGAAAAATCCGGTGCATTCGTGTACCACTTCTACTCCCAAATCCTGCCATGGGAGTTTCTCAGGATCTCTTTCGGCAAAGACCTGTATTTGCTTGCCGTCAATCTCAAGACAATCACCCTTAACCTCGACATCAAAAGGAAAAATACCATGGGTAGTATCATACTTGGTCAGATAGGCATTGCTTTCTGCATCGCCCAGATCATTGATTGCCACAATTTCCAATTCACTGGTTCTGTTGCCTTCAAACAAAGCCTTTAAGATATTCCTGCCAATCCTTCCGTAGCCATTGATCGCAATCTTTACTGCCATCCCAGTCTCCTCACTTATTTTTCAATCATAGTCATTAATTGTTGGTATACATTGTCATCCGAAAATCCGAAATGTTCAAATAATTCCGGCGCAGGAGCGGACTTACCAAAAGAATCCATCCCGATGACGATCCCTTTTGGGCTTCGATAATGGCTCCACCCACTGGATTTGGAAGCCTCAATAATCATCACTTTTTCAAAACCTTCAGGTACAACACAGTGCCGGTATGTTTCCGGCTGCAGTTCAAAAATATCCAAACATGGCATTGAAACCACCCTGACCTGATGACCGTTTATTGCCGCTTTTCTGGCGGCATTCATGGCAAGCTGCACCTCCGATCCAGTGGCGATAATGACTGCATCCAATGAATCGTTCTCTTCCTGATACAGAATATAGCCACCATATGCAATGTTTTGCAGTTGGCCTGGAGATCTTTGATATTGGGGCAATGACTGTCTGGTCAAGATCAGTGCGGACGGACCGGTTCTGTACTGAATCGAAGACTGCCAAGCCACGGCGGTCTCTGTCGTATCGCACGGACGCCATACATTCAGTCCGGGAATTAATCTCAAGCTGGGGACATGCTCAATGGGTTGATGGGTGGGGCCGTCTTCGCCAAGTCCTATTGAGTCATGCGTAAGAACATGGATCACTCCCAGTTCCATCATCGCTGCCATGCGTAATGCATTTCTAGAATAATCTGTAAAAGTCAGAAAAGTTCCGCCATAGGGAATCACACCGCCGTGCAAACACATGCCATTCATGATGGCTGCCATCCCGAATTCTCTGACTCCATAAAAGACATAGTTGCCATTGGCGTCATCCGAGGTTATGGTTTTTGAGGCTTCGTGATAAGTACAGTTGGAACCGGTTAAATCGGCAGAACCACCAAGGAGTTCTGGAAAATTTTTTGCCAATGCATTTAATACAATCAAGGAAGATTTTCTGGTGGCAACTTCATCGACATTGGTTTGCCAATCCTCGATCAGTCCTTGTAGGACTTCGAATCTTGCACTTGAGAGATCAGGATTCAGTCTGCTCTCTAAATCGTTACCTTGTTCCGGGAAATTGGATGTGTATGCCTTGAACAAATTAGTCCAAGTTGCTTCGGCTTCTGCACCTTGTTGAGATGCATCCCAGGCATTTTTAATTTGTTCCGAAATTTCAAATGGACCATATTCCCAATTAAGTTCTTTTCTCACCTCACTAATTTCTTCATCGCCTAGCGGAGCGCCATGAGTATCTGCGGTGCCGGCTTTGTTGGGAGCACCAAAACCAATAATGGTTTTACACACAAGGATCGAAGGTTTATCGGTTTGCTTTTGTGCCGCTTTGATTGCTTGCTTTATCTCTTTTGGATTGTGCCCATCAACCCCATCAACAACATGCCACCCATAAGCCTCAAACCTTTTTGCTACATCTTCTGCAAACCACCCTACTACTTCGCCATCAATGGAAATGCCATTGTCGTCATAAAAACAGATCAACTTACCCAATTTAAGAGTCCCTGCAAGTGAGCAGGCTTCATGCGAAACACCTTCCATCAAACAACCATCACCTGCAAAAACGTAAGTAAAATGATCAATCACATTATATTGCTCCCGGTTGTATTTACTGGCAAGTACCTTTTCGGCCAAAGCCATTCCAACGGCATTCGCAATGCCCTGACCCAAAGGGCCTGTGGTGGTTTCAATGCCAATATCCAGGTCAAGTTCAGGATGTCCTGGGGTTTTTGAGTCAAACTGCCTGAAGTTTTTTAGATCATCGATTGAGAGGTTGTAACCACTCAAATGCAATACTGAATAGAGCAACATGGAACCATGCCCATTGGATAAGACAAAACGGTCTCTATTCGGCCAAAAAGGATTGTTGGGATTATGCTTTAGGAAATCATTCCATAATACTTCAGCGATATCAGCCATACCCATGGGCATACCAGGGTGGCCTGAATTTGCTTTTTGAACAGCATCGCAGGAGAGCATTCTTATTGCATTGGCTAATATTTGCTTTTCGATGTTAATGCCTTGTTTGATTTAACAATAAATTAAATGATTTTATCGTATACATAATAATATAAAAATTATTTTCCACTACCGAAAGACTAGTCGCAAGAAGTTTTATAATAATCATATACCTTAATTAATCGTTATTGCTATAATCGACCCCTTTAAATTATTAAACATGTAAGTATTGAGGTAAATAATGAGTGAATCTTCGTATTTAATGACTTCAGAATCAGTGAGTGAAGGACATCCTGACAAGATGGCTGACCAAATATCAGATGCAATTTTGGATGCTATCCTAAATGAAGACAAGGGATGCAGGGTCGCAGTGGAGACCTTAGTCAAAACCGGTCTTGTGGTTCTAGCTGGAGAAATAACAACTTCTGCTGAAGTTAATTACGAATCCATAGCAAGGGATACAATTAAACAAATTGGCTACGACAAAGAAGAGTTAGGCTTCGATCATAAATCTTGTAAAGTTTTATCTGCCATCAGTAAACAATCTCCAGACATTGCCATGGGAGTCGATAGAGATTCAAAGGAAAGTCAGGGCGCTGGAGACCAAGGTATGATGTTTGGCTATGCCACAAGCGAAACAGCTGAATTAATGCCGATAACCATCTTGCTGTCTCATCAATTGGTCAAAAAACTATCTCAA
>Ga0187827_10007903_pt1 | contig 11670 bp, 9 predicted proteins | sample ETNtaG_39_FD_167969 | JGI IMG/M metagenome (GOLD analysis project Ga0187827, IMG submission 167969) | Marine microbial and viral communities from oxygen minimum zone, Eastern Pacific Ocean - ETNP2014_SV_150_PacBio MetaG (Illumina Assembly) | ecosystem: Environmental > Aquatic > Marine > Hypoxic... | reverse complement strand
CATCAAAAAATCTTAAAAAAGTAATTCATTTATTAAATAGACGAGGTGTTGAAGCTACAGTAATAGGAAAATTTATTAAGAAAAAAAAAGCAATCGTTAGATACAAAAAGAAAGAAATTCTTAATATGGATATGAATTTTCTTCATGAGGGATATCCAAGGAAATTTCTTAAAAGCAAGAAATCTTTGTTCATTCAAACCAAACCAGCTCATATAAAAACAAAAAGCTATAAAGATACTTTATTAAAAATATTATCCAGTCCAAATATTACTTCCAAAGAATTTATCAGTTCGCAATATGATCACGAAGTTCAAGGTACTTCGGTTATTAAGCCACTCCAAGGTATTGGTAAGGTTTTTTCTGATTCAACTGTCATAAAACCACTCTTTAATTCAAATAAATGTATTGGTTTATCCCAAGGTATTTATCCAAATTATACAAATATTGATGCATACAATATGGCCGCTTGTTGTATAGATACTGCAATAAGAAATCTAATAGTAACAGGATGTGATTTATCAGCTATAGCTCTTTTAGACAATTTCTGTTGGTGCAGTCCGGAAAATTTAGAAAAACTTTATCAATTAAAAATGGCAGCAAAGGCTTGTTACGATTTGTCATTAGCTTTTAAAACTCCATTTATCTCTGGAAAAGACAGTATGTATAATGATTTTAACGGTTACGATAAAAGAAATAGGAAAATTAAAATTTCCATTCCACCAACACTATTAATATCTTCTATTGGCATAATTAAGAGTTATAAAAATTTATTAACGATAGTGCCGCAGACTGTTGATGACCTTGTATACATTATAGGAAAAACAGGTAACGAAATAGGGGGATCTGAATTTGCAAAGATCTTTGCTATTAATAGTAATAAAGTTCCACAAGTTTATAAAGAAATTGCAAGAGAAAATTATAATTGTTTTTCAAAAGCCAATCAGAATAAATTAATCACTTCAGCTATTAGCGTAGGAATTGGTGGTTTGGGCATAGCTTTATCAAAAATGGCAATTGCTTCACAAAAGGGATTAAAAGTAAGTTTAAGCAATATCAATATAATTAACAAGAAAATAGTTAATAATCATATTCTTTTTTCTGAGTCACAAAGCAGAATAGTTGTTACAGTTAATCCATCCAATAAAAGAAAGTTTGAAAATTATTTTAAAAAAAATCAGTTATCCTTTATTGGAAAAATCATAAAAAGTAAAAAAATAATTTGCACAATACGTAACGAAGATGAATTTGAAGTTAATATCGATTCCTTAGATAACAAATATAAACAGGATTTATTTAATTAATGAGAGCTTTGGTTTTATCAGGATACGGAATTAATTGTGAAGATGAAACTCTCAATGCATTTAAAATCGCGGGGATTAGTGGTGCTATTATTCACGTTAATGACCTAATTGAAAATCCAAAAAAACTAAGAAATTTTCAAATTTTAGCCTTACCCGGTGGTTTTTCTTATGGAGATCATACTGGTTCTGGAAATGCAATGGCGCACAAAATTAAAAATAATTTATTTGAATATATAGTTGATTTTATCGAACGAGACAAATTGGTTCTTGGTATTTGTAATGGATGTCAAATTTTAATTAATCTTGGAATTGTTCCGGCTTTGGAAGGATATAAAAAAAGAGAGGTTGCCTTGGTGGAAAATGATGTCGCAACATATCAATGCAGGTGGATAAAATTAAAAGTTATTAATAAACGGGGCCCTTGGTTTAATAAAATTAATTATCTATATTTACCTGTTGCCCATCAAGAAGGCAAATTTGTTGCTGATAAAACAATTATAGGCAAATTAAATAAAAAAAAATTGATTGCATGTAAATATATAAATCAAGCTGGATTCCCAGCTAAAAAAAAGTTTCCTTATAATCCAAATGGTTCAATGGAAGATATTGCAGCTATTACTAATTCCAAAGGCAACGTGTTAGCGATGATGCCTCATCCCGAGAGAGCACTCTACTTTACACAGAAACCAAATTGGATTGATCGAAAAGTAAAAATAAATAATAAATTGCAGCACAAAAACGAATTATATGCTGATGGATATAAAATTTTTAAAAATGTTCTTAATTATTATAAATAAACACTGGTATTATTGGTGCCCTCACACGGACTCGAACCGCGAACCTACTGATTACAAATCAGCTAGTCCAAACTTATCTTCTCTTATTATCCTTGATTCTAAAGGATACTAGAGTCATCGGTCAAGAAGATTATCTCGCTGACTACACACTGACTACACATTGAAAAAGAAATTTAATATTGCCAAGTAAAATAAGCATTTTGATTTTTAAAATTTGTTGCACATGAAAATAAATAATCGAGTCTTTATGCGGTTAATTCAATTTCACTTTTGACTCGGTAAAGTTGAAAATCGTTAAGGAATTGACTCCGTCAATGCTCTATTCCGGCCGCTACGCGGCCGGTATTATCTTTGCAAGGTGTTGCGCTACCAAATAGGGGTATCCTCGAGTCTAGAACGTCCTTAGAGTCCAGGAAACGACCTTTCCTGGTAGGTTTAAACTTCAGATTATATCCAGTTAAGTTATCAATCATCGATAGACAAAGGGACCCGTAATACTTATCCACCCATAAAAGTTAAGGTTCACAAGTGTCAAAAAAAATTATAAATTTTTAAACAGAAAGGTAAAAAATATTAGAAAAAAAATTGAAGGAATGTTCGGAATTGGAAGAAAAATAAAAAAAGACTTTGTGAACCACATATTAAAATATGTGAAAAAAAATTTTTCTAAAAAAACATATTCATTTTTTTTATTCTTATCGGTAATGAAAAAATTCAGAAAAGAAATAAATAAACAAAAAAATAAAGATAAATTTTCTGATAAATTAGATAAAATCAATCTCTTTGAATATAGAATCACTTCTCAAAATAATGAAGATGGATTAATTGAACATATTTTTTCTAAAATTTCACATAATAAATTTTTTGTTGAGTTAGGTTTTGATTTTTTTGAGTGTAATTCATTAAATTTGATAAAAAATGGTTGGAATGGAATTTTGATAGATGCAGATGAAGACAAATGCTTAAAAATGGAAAGATGTTTAAAATTCTTTTACCCAAAAAATAATATAAAAGTAATAAATGAAAAAATTAATAGAGAAAATATTAATAAAATTATTTTTTCAAATATTGAAAACAATCATATAGACTTCTTATCAATTGACTTGGATGGAAATGACTATTGGGTATTAGAAAAAATTGACATTAATAATGTAAATGTCATATGCAGTGAATATAATCCCTGGATAGGAAATATTACACAAAAGGTAATACCCTATAGTAAAGATTTTACATATAAATTTGATTATTATTTTGGTGCATCACTTCATTCATACGTAAATCTTTTAAATTCCAAGGATTTTGATCTGATAGCAATAGATAGTTCAGGTACTAATGCTTTTTATATAAAAAAAAATTTTTCAGAAATGTTTGAGATATTATCAGCTACAAAAAGTTTTAAAAAACCTTCAAGATTCCATTCACGAGAAGAAGCTCTAAAAATTGAGAATTATGTTCATAAATGTAAATTTATAGATTTAAATGATAAATAATTTTTTGATTAAGCCTTGAAACCAAAAATATAATATGGTCAATAAAATTTTTTTTATTTTTGTTTAAATCAATATTTTTTTTTACTATATTCCACTTTTTGGATGTTCCTATCCATTTTTTTTTCCTTCTATTAAATAACTCAATTGAATGTTCCCCTCCTCTACCTTTATAAAGATAAAGTTTTATGTTATCAGTATTAAGTACCTCTATAATTTGCCTAAAAGAACTTTCCATAATATGGATTTCTTTGGCCCGTTCCAAGATTAGTCTAAAATTAAATATAAGCTCTTTGTTATCATTTCTAATTATTTTTAAATTAGGATTTATATTTTTTTCATCAATTACAAGATTTCTATCTTTGTCGTCATGTATAAATACATATGGTTGGTTATTACCAACTAATTTCCTGAATAATTTTCTCTCATTTTTTTTATCTCTTTTCCAATAGCTATTTAAGAACCTGTATTTGAAAGGAACATTAAATTGCTTATAAAAAACTATGTCACAAGGCCATGGAAAATCCTTGTCAGGATTTGATTGTTTTGTTTTGTGGTAATTCTCAAATCCTATTATAATAAAATTTATTTTTTTTTTTAATTTTATTTTTTGAATAATATTTTCTGTTTTATTAACTTCGTATTTAGCAAGTAATTTTTCATCTTTAAGTTTTGGATTTTCGTTAAAAGGAATTAATTTAATTCTTTTTTGATCTCTATACATGAATTTTATAGCCTTTAGATGACGACTTCTGCAAAAAAGATATATTTTATTATTTCTAAACTTTTTTTTTAAGAGATATCTTACAAGACCATTGCAAAGTATCATATCTCCAATATTGCCGTGCTGATGAATATATATATCCATAAAATTTTAAAATATTTTAATTATTAAATATTTTGAATATAACAAGTATATTTTTTTTATATCCATTTATTTTATTATTTCATAAAGCTGGACTTTTACTAAATACAGTTGGCTTGTTTCATTTAAAACCACTCGGAAAAACCCTTAACCATAAACCAGGACAATTTTTATCAAGTATAAAATATTCTTTCGCCCTAGGTTTTAGGTCTCTACAATTACCAGGTGTTAAATTTATTCTCTCGTTTCTCATCTTTCTTTCCTTTCATATAATTTATGAAACGAAAAATTTCCAGTTTCAGAACGTACGGTGAACGCGTCCACCATAAACTTTCTTCACTGACTACACACTGACTACACCATGTTCAATGTTAGTGTTCCGTATGTTCTTCGTTCCATCTTGTTCTACTTCACAATGTTTGAGAAAGATAATTGAACCGCGAGTTATTTGGTGCCCCCACACGGACTCGAACCGCGAACCTACTGATTACAAATCAGTTGCTCTACCAATTGAGCTATGAGGGCTTGAAGGAATAAATAGGTTATTTAGTTAAATTTTTCAAGTATTTAAACCTTAAATGCTCGCTTGCTGTTGTTCGTCGCAGTTCCACAAAAGCTGGAAAGTGAAGCAATGTAGCCTGTGGAGCTAACTGATTAGTAGGAACAAAATCCTGGGATCCGTAAAATTTCAAATTCACTCTAAAAATTAAAAATTATACAAATTTGTTTTAATCTCAAGTATATTGGACTGAGGCAAAATAACAAAATATCCTATTTTGATTATGGAAAACAATATATATTCCATCAAACATTATGGCTTTGTAGATAAAATAGTAATTAAAAAAAGATTAGAAATTATTGAAATTATAAAAAATAATATTGCTAATTTAAAAATGGAAGATGTTCTAGACATAGGTACCACAAAAGACTTTGACAAAGAAAGTTCAAATTTAATTGTAAAAGGTATTAAAGGGTACAATAAATACAAATCAATTTCAGACCAAAAAATAGATTCTGAATATTTTGATAAATGTTTAACAAAATCTATATCTGATTCATTTTCTATTAGTGAGATTAAAGATATGAAATCCGATCTGGTAATTTCTAGTGCTGCAATTGAACACGTTGGAAATAAATCGAATCAAATAAAGATGATCGAAAATATTATAAAGTTAATAAATAAAATATTTATTATTACGACTCCCAATAGATATTATCCGATAGATTTTCATACTAAACTGCCTTTAATTCACTGGTTTTCAAAAAAATTTCATAGGTTTTGTTTAAAAAAAATTGGACTAGATTTTTTTTCAAAAGAAAAAAATTTAAATCTAATTTCAAAAAATGATATAATTGAAATGTTAGAAATATTTAAAAAAGATATTGTATTTAAAATTCATACAGTAAAATTATTAGGTTTGGTTTCTAATTTAATCATTATAGGGAAGATCAAAATTTGAAATAACACAACTATGCAAATAATCATTTTCAAAAATTAAAAAATGAAAAAATAATTAAAAATTTTATTATTAACAAATTTTAAAAAAATTATTTATTTTTTTTATTATGTTTCTTTGATCTTTTTTTTTTAAATCAAAATATATTGGAAGACTGACGGCAGTTTTATAAAATAATTCAGCGTTTTTTCCTATATATTTATCTTTAAAAATTTTAAATTTATAAATAGGAATGTAATGATATTGTAAAATTATCTTATTTTTAAGCATATATTTAATTAAATTTTCTTTTATTTTCAAACTTCCTTTTTTTATATTGATAATATAGAGATGATTTGAAGATAAATAATTTTTTAAATGGTTTGGTGTTAGAATATGAGAATTCTTTTTCAATTCCTCGTTATAAATTTTTGCAATTTTACTTCTTTTCTCTAAAAACTTATTTATTTTTTTTAGTTGGCTTATTCCTAATGCGCACTGAAAATCATTTAGTCTAAAATTAAAACCTTGAAACACCACATCATATATCCAATGCTTCCCTTTAAATTTCTTTAAACCTAATGATCTTAATTTTTTAATTCTTTGATCAATTTTTCGAGAATTTGTAGTTACTAAACCTCCCTCACCGGTTGTAATAGTTTTTAATGGGTGTAAAGAAAAAGTAGAGATATCGGAGTGTTTACAACATCCAACTCTATAAGCATTCTTTTTTATAATATATTTAGCTCCTAAAGCATGGCACGCATCTTCTATGATTATAAAATTGAATCTTCTTTTTAAATCAAAAAATTTTTCTGCATTTTGAGGGTAACCCCCATTATACATTACAATAATTGCTTTTACTTTTCTTAATTTAAATTTATTAAAACAATTTAAAACATCCATAGGTCTCATTTGTCCAGTAACTTTATCAACATCTGCTAAATATATTTTTGCTCCAAATAATTTCGCTACATTATAAGAAGATATGAAGTTAATTGATGGCATAATTATAGTATCATTTTTTTTAATATTTACAGACCGCATGGCAAGAAATAATGCTGATGTTCCGCTGTTACAGGTTGCGGAATATTTACATTTAAGATAATTAGAAACTTCTTTTTCAAATTTTTCTACTTCATCTCCAGTAGTTATTTTTTCTTTTTTTAAGGTTTTTGCTACCGAAGCAATATCTTTATTATCTATATGTTGTTTTCCGTAGGGAATTAATTTCATTATTTATTTGATGAAATTTTATTTAATAATCTCGATATTTTTTTTGTCATCATAGATAATTAATTTTATTATTTTTGATGTACTTGCTTGATATAAATTAAAAGTTAATCTTAAAAGATTCATCCAATTACATTATTTTTAGATCAAATTTTTTCTGTTTTACTAATTATTTTTTGATATTCCATTTTTTTTTCATAAATTAATGTTTTTTATAAGTTTGTAATAGAAGTACAATTAAATATTATATACATAATAATTTTAAATAAAATGAAAATAAATATTTTAATAGATAGAAAATCTTGGGCAGGGATTACAAAATTATTTGATGAATATTCTTCTGAAAATGACTAGCTAAATAAAATAATGAAAATTCAAGAAAAAAATAATGACGAACATACAATAGATTATAGATTAGCTGAAATAAACGAAATAAATTGAAAATTTAATGAAAATATTACATATAAATTATTCAGATATAAATGGGGGGGCTGCCACTGTAAGTAATAGATTACATATTTCTTTGCTAAAAAATAAGGTAAATTCATGGCTTTTGGTCAATGAAAAATTAGGTGATATTGAAAAAACTGTAGGCATACGTTCCAGTTATGAAACTAAAATTCATAAAATAAAAAAAATTTTTGCAAAAGAAATTACTAAATTTTTTAATACCAAAAATAAATATTCAGATTCCATTGCTTTTTTTAATTCTAATTTAATTAAAAGAATTAATATTATAAATCCAGATTTAGTTAATTTGCACTGGATTTGTAATGAAATGATATCAATTGAGCAAATAGCAAAAATTAAAAAACCTTTAGTTTGGACATTAATGGATATGTGGCCCTTTTGCGGTGCAGAACATTATGCAACGGATAATAGATTTTTAGAAGGATATAATAAAAATAACAAACCTTTAGATACAAAATTTATAGACATTAATAGATGGGTTTGGAATAGAAAAAAGAAAATATTAGATTTTGATTTTAATATTGTTTGTACCAGCAAATGGTTAGCAAATAAAGCAAAAGAGAGTATACTTTTTAAAAATAAAAAAATATCTGTAATAAACCCCAACATTGATATTAATGAATGGAAGCCAATTGATAAACAATCAGCAAGAAAAATTCTAAATTTTGAATTAAATAAAAAATATCTAGTTTTTAGTGCAATGAATGGAACAAACGATTTCAGAAAAGGTTTTGATATTTTTTTAAGGGCAGTTGAAATATTAAAGATCAATAAAAATGATTTACATCTAATTATTATAGGAGATGCGAATAGTAAAAATTTAATTAATTCAGATATTAAATATACTTCACATAAAATTTATTATTCCAATACACTTTCTTTGCGATTATTATATTCAGCATCAGATTTACTTGTTGTTCCAAGCAGACAAGAAGCATTCGGACAGGTTGCGACAGAAGCAGGAAGCTGCGAAACACCTTCAATAGTATTTAAAAATACAGGATTAGAGGATATTGTTGATCATAAGATAAATGGTTATCTTGCAAATTATTTAAGTTTTGAAGATTTAGCTTCAGGAATTGAATGGTCATTAGATGATGCAAATAATTATAAAATTGGAAAAAATGCTAGAAAAGAAATAATCAAAAAGTTTTCAAATGAAGTAATTGCCAATAAATATAAAGAACTTTATCTTTCTTTAATAAAATGAATCACAAAATATGATATTTTTTAAAATTATATATTTATCGTTCTAAATCTTTTATACTGAGGAAATTATCTGAAATCGTTTTATTTTTCTTTTTTATTTCATTAAAAAAATTCCATGCTAAAACTAAAATACAACTAGCCTTTCCTAAAATTTTATCTTTTCCAACAATCGGTATATTAATACCTGGCAAATACTTTCCATGTTTTAATTTATTGTCTTCAATAATAAAATCTATTTCCTTGGAAATATTAAAATAATTAAGTGCAGTAGTAGCTTTAGCTGGAGACCCATATGCAATAATTTTTTTATTTTTTTCTTTTAGTATTGATATATTTTTTAAAACTTTATCTTTAAGAGATTCAATTTTTTTTCCAAATATCTGATATGTTGAGAATCTTTTGATTCCAAAATGTTCTTCTTCTTTTAATAGTAAATTAAGTGAATTTTCTATTTTAATATTCTCGTTATTACTCAAATACACTCTTAAAGATCCTCCGTGAGTATCAATTCTTTCTGCTTTATAAATTTTACAATTTAAATTTCTAAAGAAATTTATTAGCGAGGTTAGGGTCCAATAATTTGTATGTTCATGATAAATATTATCAAAAGTTAGATCTTTTAACGTGTTTAAAAGATATTGGACTTCTATAACTATCTTGCCATCTTCATCTAAAAGTTCAAGCATACATTCTGTCATGCTCTTTAAATCATCCGCATGAGCAAATACGTTCGAAGCTAAGATTAAGCTTGCTTTTTTCTCAATATGAGAAAGGTTTTCTTTTGTTAGATAACCGTTAAATGTTAAAATTTGATTTTGGTTAGCTAAATCACTTAGATTTTTTGCTGGTTCAATGCCTAATATCTTTTTAAACCCTTTTTCTTTAAAGGGCTTTAATGCTATCCCATCGTTGCTACCTACGTCAATAATGTAAGAGTTATTAGGTTCTAGTTTAAATTCTTTAATATATTTTTCCGAGGCCGCTTTAAAATGATTTCTAAAAGATTCTGTTGTTGAAGACTGATACAAATAATTTGAAAACATTTCTTTTGGATTCACAACTACAGAAAGTTGGCAGTTATAACATTGCTCACAAAAATTAACTTCTAAAGGATATTTTTCACAGTATTGCTCTTTACTTTCAAGCAAATTATTTGCAAGAGGATGATAGCCTAAAGAAATAACTCTTTTTAAATTTTTATTTCCACATGATCTGCAATCAAATTTGTATATCTCGAGCAACAAGTCTCTCTGCTTATCATCTACTAATTTATGTGGAAGTGTATGAGTTATTCCATAATTTTCATGTTCTCTTTCACCTCTCACCAAATTTAAAAAAATTGAATCTTTGGTAAAAACCATTGCATGAGCAACGTTGGGTTTGGTTAGTATTAAATCTCCCTCATTAACTATATGAGTTATTGTTAGTGATTTTTTTTTAAGCAAATTTTTATAAACGCTAATATATTGCCCTTTTACAAGAAGACATTTTTGTTCTTGTACAGGATGGTAGTGATTCGGCCTTACGGTTTTTTTTTTGGATTCAATATATCCAACTAAATTAATCGCTTCAGGTAATTCATAATTAGTTATTTTACCTCTTTCATCTATAAATTCTTTTTCCCCCTTTTTGATGTATTCCAATTCCTCAATGATTTTTTTTGAAGACCATTTGTTAGTCATTTCTTCAATTGAATTTTCTAGGTTATGCAAAAATTTAAACCCTGTACTAAGAAGTTTTTTGTTTGACAAAGTGTAACCTAAGTTGGGTATTTCGTCTTTTGTCTTTTCTAATTGAATTTTTGGATTAATTTTTTTACATATTTCTGCAACTTCTTTTACCGAGCAATTTTCTTTTGTAAGATTAAATATTTCTGCATTAATTTCATTATTATCTGCCATAAATTTGAAACATCTAACAACATCCAGTAACGGAGCAAGGCTTTTAATTTGTTTTCCCCCAGAAAACAAACGGATTGTTCCATTTAGCGAAGTAATTTTTGAAAACAAATTTGGCATTATATTAATTCTTGCTGTGTCTGTTGAATAACCATAAATAGATCCGAGTCTAAGTATTACGTAGTTTTTTTTAGAATTTATTATGTTCTGTTCATTTTTTGCTTTGCTTTTCGAGTAAGCAAGAATCGGACATGGTATTTCTTTTTCATCTATATTTTTTTTAGTTTCTTTAAAACCTTCAAAAACTACATGAGACGAGGGAAATATAATTTTGCAATTTTTTGGAATTAATTTTAAAATATTATTTGTTCCTTGAACGGCAATTCTTTCAATTTCATTATCTAATTCAGGATTTGACTCTTTTTTTATATATGCTACATCGGTAATTCCTGCTAAATGATGAACAATATCAGCATTTTTTAAATGTTCTTTAAGGAAGATTTTATCAAGAATTTTACCTTGGTAAAATTCAATATTCCAGTTTCTCAATTGGTTTACTCTTTCAGAAACAAAGCGGCTATCTATTGCAATTATTTTATGATACCAACTTTCTCCGGCATATAATTTACATAGCTCAGTTCCTAGATATCCAATAGCTCCCAAGATTACAATTTTTTTTTTATCATATTTTTTATTAATAGTTATGTCGACTTAGTTGATTGACTAAAAGTAATTAAATTTATCCCCTAAACAAAATTTTAATTTTTTTTTATTCCATTCTCCCCACGGTTTTTCCATTAATTCAAAGTAATGACAGTCGCCTTTTTTGTCATAAAAATATTTCCAATTTCTTTTAAGGAAATTTTTTAAAAATTCTGCATTAGCACCTCTGCCATCAACTAGAATAAATGTACCCGGTTCAAGAAAAAATTCAAAAAAAAGAATATCAGCTGACATTGGTACTCTTGATACA
>Ga0187827_10007901_pt1 | contig 11672 bp, 10 predicted proteins | sample ETNtaG_39_FD_167969 | JGI IMG/M metagenome (GOLD analysis project Ga0187827, IMG submission 167969) | Marine microbial and viral communities from oxygen minimum zone, Eastern Pacific Ocean - ETNP2014_SV_150_PacBio MetaG (Illumina Assembly) | ecosystem: Environmental > Aquatic > Marine > Hypoxic... | reverse complement strand
AAGCGAGATTAAACCAGGTGGATGTGCTGAAAATTTTGTTCATGAGGGCTTTCAACAACTTACTTTTATCCTTTCTGGAAGGGGAAAAATATTTGTAGAAGGTAAAGAATTTTTTGTTGAACCAGACGGTTGTCTTTTTATACCAGAGACCACAGAGCACTGCACAGAAGTAGTCGGAAAAGAGACCTTGAGACAAATCATTATTTTGGTCAAGGTAAATATGGATAAGCCTGCTAAGTAAATGAAAATCAAAAGGAGTTATATGAATTTTGGAGGGAACCATGATAAATTTTGAATACTTGGAACCTAAGTCAGTTGAAGAAGCTATAGATTATCTAAAAAAATATGGGGATGAAGCAAAAATAAAAGCTGCCGGTCTATCTCTATTATTATTATTGAAGCAGGGATTCTTTGCCCCAAAATACCTAGTAAATATTAATGGACTGGATAGTCTTAATTATATAAAGCTAGATAAAGATTCAAATCTACTTTTAGGAGCGCTAACTACTCATAGGGCCATTGAGTTATCAAAAATTATAAGAGAAAATTATTCGGTATTGTCTACCATGGAAAAAGATCTTGGTTCAGTTCAGGTTCGGAACAGAGGCACTTTAGGAGGTTGTCTCTGTCATGGAGATCCACTAGTTGATCCGCCTGCACCTCTGATAGCCCTAAATGCCAAGGCTAAAATATCAGGTCCAGGGGGTACCAGGGAAATACCGTTTGAAAGTTTTTTTGTTGATTATTATGAAACAGCCCTATCCCATCAAGAGATACTTACCGAAATAATAATTCCTAAAATATCTTCAAATTCAGGTTGTTCCTATATAAAACACACAATGAGAAAGGCTATGGATAAACCTTTTGTGGGGGTATCTGTATTTCTGGAATTAGATAAAAATGACAGTATTTGTAAAGATGTTAGAGTGATTATTGCAGCGGTTTCTCCAACTCCCATAAGGGAGAGGTCTATTGAAAAAAAACTTATAGGTAAAAAAATTGATGATTCTGCAATAGAGCAATCTGTGGATAAATTGAACTTAGAAGATATTGATTACACATATGATATTAGATGCCCTCAAGATTATAAGAAATGGACTACTCCAGTAATAGTAAAAAGAGCTATAAAACTTGCTGCTAAACAAGCTAAAGATAACTCTTAGAAGGGAGAGGATAAAATTGGCCAGAGTAATAAATATAAAGATTAATGGAAAACTTCACAAGATAGAGGTTGAACCTAACCGTATCCTATCAGACCTTTTAAGGGAAGAACTAGGTCTTACCGGAACAAAAAAAAGTTGCGAAATAGGTGTATGTGGTAGCTGTACAGTATTGTTTGATGGAAAAGCTGTGAATTCTTGTCTGGTTTTAGCAGAAGATTGCCATGATCGGGAAATAACCACTATAGAAGGACTTTCTGACGGGAGAAAACTTCATAAGCTTCAGGAAGCATTTGTGAAAAAGGGGGCTATACAGTGTGGTTTTTGTACCCCAGGGATGGTAATGTCTACAAAAGCCCTATTAGATGAAAATCCATATCCCTCAGAACAGGAGATTCGAAGGTCTATAGCTGGTAACCTGTGTAGGTGTACAGGTTATGCAAAGATAGTGGAGGCAGTAAAGTCAGTATCAGAGAAAAATAGTATATAAAATTGAACTGTAATTTTATAAAAATAAAATATTTAGAAATAGTCTGTGCTTTTAAAAATATTATGAGTAAAATGCTAAAATATTTAAGTTTGTTTATCTTAAAATATTAAAATTAAAAATATTTATTATAGGGGTTGATTGAAATGCCTACGGGCAAAGAAAAATTTTCTATCATTGGTAAAAGAAATATTAGGATAGGCGATGCAGAAAAAGTAACTGGAAAGACTAAATATGTCCACGATATGTATTTGCCAAACATGCTGGTAGGGAAGATTTTTAGAAGCACTGTGCCGCATGCTAGGATTAAAAGAGTCAATATTGATAAGGCAAAGGCATTGCCAGGTGTCAGAGCAGTAATCACTGCAAAAGATATTCCAGAAATATATTATGGACCCTGGGTCAGAGATCAGCTAGTCTTTGCCAATGAAATAACTAGGTATATTGGTGAACCGATAGCGGCTGTGGCTGCTGAAAACGATGATATTGCTGATATAGCACTTCAAAAGATAGAAATTGAATATGAAGAACTTCCTTCAGTTTTTGAATTGGAAGAAGCATTTAATTCAGATAAAACTATAATACATCCAAATTTTAAACAATATTGGAGTCTTTATCCTGATAAAGCTGAAGAATTTTTGAAACATGGTAATAATATTAACTCCCATACGTCATTCTACCAGGGAGATGTGGAATCAGGGTTTAAGGGAGCAGACGTAGTAGTTGAAGAAAGATATACTACACAAATTCAACACCAGTGTTATATGGAAAGAAGGGTAGCTATAGCAGATTATAGTTGGGAGTCTGATAAATTAACAGTTTGGGCAAGCGCACAATCTCCATTCCTCACAGTAGCTCTTCTTGCTAGGGTAATGGAAATGCCAATTAGTAAAATAAGAGTAATCACTCCACCGTTGGGAGGAGCATTTGGCGGCAAAGCAAATCCTCTATTTGAACAACATGCTGCCTTTCTTTCAAAAGCAACTGGAAAACCAGTCAGGATGGAGCTTTCCAGAGAAGAGGATTTTGCAACAACGAATCCAAGGCATGCTACTGTTCTTTATATAAAAATAGGTGCAAAAAAGAATGGTATTTTTACTGCATTTCAGATCAAATGGCTACTTGATAGTGGAGCATATACATTTGAAGGACCAGCAGTGTGCGACTGTGGGTCAGTTAATGCCAGAGGTCCTTATTGGTTTCCAAACTGGCAGATTGATGGTTTTAATATTTATACTAATAAGATAATAGCAGGCGCTTTTAGAGGTTTTGGGAACCCACAGGTCACTTTTGCCCGGGAATCAACAATAGATATACTATCGGAGAATTTGGGAATTTCAAAATTAGAAATAATGAGAAAGAATTTCATCAAAACTGGACAAAGTATGGTTACTGGTCAAACTGTTGAAGCACCGGCAGTTAAAGAATGTACTGAAGCTGCGATAAATAAAATGAAGATGGATCAAAAACTAAAAGGAAAAAATGAAGCCAGAAATTTTGCTTATCTTCAACATCCAACAGGCATATTAACATCATCAGCAATAATCCATTTGCAGGAAGATGGAAGTTTGGTACTTAAAACAGGAATTTCAGAAATAGGAGGAAGTCAGATCTCTGCACTTGCTTCAATTGCTGGTGAAATTTTGGGAACTCCACTTGAAAAGATAAAAGTGATTTACTCGGATACTGATTTAACACCTTATGAATGGTCGACGGTTGCCAGCCGTACTGTAAGAAATGCAGGGGTTGCTGTAAAAATAGCTGCTGAAGATGCAAAAGTGCAATTGTTAAAGCTTGCTGCTATCCATATGGATGGTGATTTAAAATCGGAACAGCTGGAAATAGGTGAAAATTATATCTATATGAAAGAAGATAAAAAGAAAAAAATATCTATTGAAGAGGTTTGTTTTGAAAGCCTTTATTTAAAAGGAGGGGCAATAATAGGGCGGGGCAGTTACTACCGTGATGAACCTCCTAGGGATCCTAAAATAATGAGTGGAGTTGCAACGCCACTTTGGGCCGATTTTACTGAAGGCGTCCATGTTGTAGAGATCAAAGTGGATGAAGAAACAGGAGTGGTGGATATTCTAAAAGTTGGTAGTGCTCTGAATTGTGGCCGTGCTATAAATCCAATGACTGTAGAAGGACAGATGGATGGAGGAATAATACAAGGTATTGGATATGGGATGATGGAAGAATATTTATTTGATAATGGTAAAATGGTTAATCCATCATTTCTAGATTATACAATTCCAACGGCTATGGATGTTCCAAATCCAGTAAATATAATTATTGAAGTGCCATCTCCTGGGGGTCCGTTCGGAGCTAAAGGAATTGCAGAAGCTGCGATGGTCTCGACTGCACCTGCGATAGCGTGTGCCATAAGAGGTGCTGTAGGTGTAAGGATAAAAGATCTTCCTCTGACCCCCTATAAGATTTTAGAGGCAATAAAAAAAAATAAAACATGATAATTTATATAGATGATAATAAAAGGAAAATTTGATGTAGACGTACCTGTAAAAAAAGTCTGGGATGTAATGCTGGATGTTGAAACTATGGCTTCATGTATTCCTGGAGTAGAAGGAGATACTATTAAAATAGATGAGAGTACATTTGATAATATAATTTTTCAGAAAATCTCATTTTTAAGAGTAAAATTTAAGACCAGAACAGTTATTAAAGAGAAGGAGCCTTTAGAGAGACTTACTTTTATAACAGATGGTAAAGATACTATGACTGGAACAGTATTAAATGTTAAAAGTACTGTATTTCTTACAGAAATTTCTGGAATGAAAACAGAGATATCTTATGAAGCTGACATGAGACTTGTAGGTAGACTTGCTACATTCGGAGAAGGATTAATGCGCAAAAAATCAAAAGAAATAGGTGAAATTGTTGTACAAAATATGGAAGAGAAGATTGTTAGTGGTTAACTATCTTAAATTATTAGTTCTTAAAATCCCAGGAGGAGCTTAAATGGCAGGTAATTCGAGGGTGATCTATATGGATACAGCATTGGGCAAAAATAATGCAGATATGGTCATTAAGGGAGGTAGGCTTGTCAATGTACATACTTCTGAAGTATACCTTGCGGATCTTGCAATCAAGAAAGACAGAGTTGTATTTATTGGAGAAGTCAACAGATTAATAGGTTCTGAAACAATAATAATAGATGCAAATAAAAAATTTATTTTACCCGGATTTATAGATGCTCATATCCATATTGGAGGAACACACCTTACAATGACTAGGTGGGCTGAAGTCCTTCTAGCAAACGGAACTACCTCCATTGCAACGGATTGCTATGATATCGGAGTAGTTGCAGGCATCAAAGGTGTCAGGTTTGCTTTGGATGAAGCAAAAAAAATGGGGCTAAATATATTATTTGCTCTACCTGTAGTCGCATTTATGCAACACAATCCATTCGGTAATTCCAATACTATAAAAGAAAATGAACTTTATGAAATGCTGGATTGGGAAGAAGCTGTAGGGATAAATGAACCTCCTCCGGCATGGTTTCTGGAAAAAAATGAGGCTATATTAAAGCTGGCAGAAGAGACTCTTAAAAGAGGTAAGATAATAGTTGGCCACGGTGCTGGTACTTTCGGAAAAAACCTGCAGGCTTATTTAAATATGGGTCCGGCATCGGATCACGAGTGTCTGGATGCTGATGAAGCAGTAATGAAATTGAGACTTGGGATGGAAATATTAATAAGAGAAGGTTCAGCAGCTGTTGACCTAGAAGAAATAGTAAAAGCTCTGACAGAACAAAGAGTGTCTTCAGAACACTTTATGTTTTGTACTGATGAGAGAGATCCGGTTGACTTTTATAAATTAGGTCATATAAATTATACTCTAAAAAAGGCTATAAGTAATGGACTAGATCCGGTGAGTGGTATTCAGATGGCTACTATAAATCCTGCAAGATACTACCGCAAGGATCATGAAGTAGGAAGCATTACTCCCGGCAAATATGCTGATATTATTATTACCAGTGACCTGGTCAAGCTTGACTTAGAATACGTTATTTCTAAAGGTGAGGTAGTAATAAAGAATAAAAAATATATTAAATCTAAACGGAAAGTAAAGTATCCAGATTATATGAAATGTGTAATCAATTTGAAAAAACCAATTGAGATTAAGGATCTGGCAATTATTACTAGAAATAACAAAAAAACAATTAAAGTGAGAATCGCCCACTGTACTGATGGAACTCTGGTATCTGAAAAGAAGAAAGCTATACTTGAGGTGAGGAATGGCGAGATTCAGACTGATACAAAAAATGATATCGCTAAAATGGTGGTAGTTGAAAGACACAAGGCCACTGGACTTATTGGAAAAGCTTTTGTATCTGGGTTTGGCTTAAAAAGTGGAGCATTTGCCCAGACCTATAATCCGGTTACAGATAATATTATAATACTAGGGACTTCTGATAAAGAGATCATTGATGCTACAAACAAAGTTCAGGCGATAGGAGGTGGTTTTGTAGTTGTAGCTAAAGGTAGGACAATTGCTTCATTGTCCCTACCGATACTTGGAATTTTTTCCGATGACGATATCTCAGTAGTTCAGAAAGGATTTAAGGAAATACTTAATGGAATAAAGAAGCTGGGCTCTGATTTTAAATCGCCAATATTGAGCTTGGCCTTTATGGCTATGGCTTATGGTATTCCGACTTATAAATTAAGCGAACTTGGTTTAGTGGATATAGATGAAGGGAAGCTGGTAGACATAGCAATAGAATAATTCCAGAATTTATAATTGAATATTTTTTTTATTAAATTTAACGGAATGGTGTATAAAAGTGAGAAGCAAAAAAGAAAAAATATGGTTAATAGTCCAGATGGATATAGATCCAGAAGACGAGAAGGAATTCAATGAATGGTATGACACGGAACATATTCCAATGTTTTTAAAAGTGCCTGGAGTAATAGAAGCAAAGAGAGCTAAATTAGTTAATAATTATTCGGGTCCTAAATACATAACTATTTATAAATACGAGGATGACAGAGTTGCCAAATCAAAGGAGTACAAGAAAGTACTTGAAACTCCATGGGCTAAAAAAATGATGAGTAAGCTAAAAAACTGGTCATTGGATTTTGTAAAAGAAATGCCTGACTACTGGGACTATCAGTATGATTGATATTATTAAGTAAATCTCATCAGAGTATTAATAAATTAAGATGTTTTTTTGAAATATTTGAAAAAAATAATATGGCAGGAAAAATATTTAAACTGGAAGAAATCAGTGGACTAAAGCTTGATAGTCTGGATAAAGACAATACAGTGGTCATCATTCCTATAGGAATTCTTGAATATCACGCACATCATCTACCATACGGAACTGATCTATTTATAAATAATGCAGTTACAGAGGGAATAACTAAAGGCATAAATAAAGCAAATCCAAAGCTGGACCTTATTCTTTATCCGAATATTCCCTTGGGAGTATTTGGTATTGAAAATCTGGCACCATCAAAGTTTTCTGAAATTGGAAGTTTTGTAATATCTTCAGAGAATATGACCAAGGTACTAGTGGAAATCGGTAGCAAATTTGGCCAGTTTAAATTTAAAAATATTGTGTTTGTTAGCTTTCACGGAGCACCGGATCATTGTAAATCTATAAACAAAGCTTCAGATATTTTGAACCGAAAAAATAAAATGAATACTTTTCCACTGATGAGTTATTTATTTTTCCCATTATTCTTTGGAGGAAAATTTATTCCAGAGTTTGAAAAAGAAATAAAAAGGAAATTTACTGATGCTGAAAGAAAAGGCATTTTACATTTTGTACACGCCGAACTTGTAGAGACTTCTATATTGCTTTATTTAAAGCCAGGATTAGTAAATCCAATTTATAAAAATCTTAAACCAGTGGTTTATGATTATGAGAAAATGTTTGATGAAATACAGAAATTGGATGATTGGGATGGCTATGTGGGAGTTCCTTCTCTTTCGAAAAAAGAAATAGGAAAAGCAGTGTTAAAAGTAATCAACAGAAAAAGCACATCACTGGTTCAAGATTTTATCAATAATAAGGATTTTCAAAAAATTAAGCGTTACCCGGATGGATTAATCTGAGGTACTTATAGATTAGAACAATTATTTATATAAAAGACTTATAAAACTAAATCCAAGGTTATGATGAATTATTTAACCGATGAACAGCTAGAACAAATAAATCTTGCAACATTTACAGTACTCGAAGAAACAGGATATAGGATTAAGAGCAGGAAAGCTTTAGATATTTTTAAACAAGCAGGAGCCTTAGTTGATTATGAAAATGAATTGGTCAAGATACCGAAGGAGATTGTTTTAAAAGCTATTGATACCGCTCCCTCAAAACTGACTTTATTTGGCAGAGGGGGGTCACAAGTCAGACTAGGAGAAGGCAAGAAAGTATATTATATGAATGGGTATGGTTCGGTTAACTACTTTGATTGGAAAACTCAGGAAAGGCGACCAAATACTAAAGATGACTTAATAAATTATGTAAGAATAATAAATAATATGAAAAATTGTTCAATCTATTTTAATGAAGTAACTCCTCAAGAATTACCTACCAACATGATGGACCGTTATAATGCCCAGATTATTTTGGAATATTGTGAGCAGCCGGCATTTCTTGAAAACTGGACAATTGAAGGAGTTTATGATGTTCTTGAGATGTTAAAAGTAGTAAGAGGCCAAGACTGGGTAAAAAAACCTACTGGATGTTTGCAATTATGTACTATAAGCCCTCTTGTAATAGATAAATCATCTGCAGAAAGAATGATAGAAATAGTTAAATCCGGGATACCTTTGGTCTTTGGAAGCCTCCCCCAATCAGGAGGTACAGCACCAGCTACCCTTGCCGGAACACTGGTCTTACTGAATGCAGAGGCTCTTGGAGGGCTCACTTTTTCTCAACTTATTAATCCTGGTTCCCCCTTTATATTTAATGATTTTGCAGCAGCCATGGATCAAAAGTATGGGATGTTTGCTTCAGGAGGCCCTGAGATGGCACTAATGCAGGGAGCAGCTAATCAATTAATCACTTATAATGGTATGCTCAAGATCGGGACTAGCGGAGGAACTGAATCAAATACACCAGACATTCAAGCAGGTTATGAAAAAGCTTTTACGACTTTATATGCAGCTCTTTCGGGAGTAGAGGTGATTCACGGTGCAGTATCTGGATGGGTGCAAAGTTTACTGACCCATTGTCCTGCAATGACGGTAATATCTAATGAAATGTGCGGATATATTGATAGAATATTAAAAGGTGTAGAAGTTACAGATGAAACTCTGGCAGTAGATATCATTAACGATATAGGGCCAGGCGGTAATTTTTTAATGCATCCCCATACTGTAGAAAATTTTAAACTTGAAAGTTGGATACCTGATTTTGGTAAAAGGATGAACTTTGATTTATGGAAAGCCCAAGGTAAAAGATCAATAATGGATTTTGCACAGGAAAAAGTTGACAGCATTTTAAGTGAAGAACCAGTTTTCTATATTTCTGATGGAGCAAGAGAAAAAATAAATGAGATAGTTAGAAAAGCAGGGGAAAATAAATAATGAACTCTAGAGAGAGGGTAATGGCTGCAATTTCCCATAAAGAACCTGATAGAGTACCCATAGATTTTGGCGGTACAAATTGTTCGACCATACACCGCTCTACCCATGAAAAACTCTTAGAACTTGTTGGACTAGATGAATCTATAGAAGAAGTTTATGATATAATACAGCAGGTGGTAAGGCCAGATCCCAGACTTTTAAATATGTTTGGGAATGACGTTTATTTGATTCGTCCAAATTTTTCAGATAATTTCAAATTAAAGGTTACAAAAGATGATAAATACAGTTATTTTACTGATGAATGGGGAACAAAGTACAGAATGCCGCATGATGGATATTTTTATGATTTCTATATTAATCCTCTTGCTGAGGCAACTCTGAATGAGGTCAAGAAATATGAATTTCCTGACCCGGGAAACAAAGGTCGGGTAAAAGGATTAAAAAGACAGGCAAACCATATTTTTAAAAATACTGATTATGCTTTGATAATGTCTGACGGTATTTGGGGGATGTTGCAACATTCAGCATTACTGCTTGGGTTTCAAAGATTGTATGAAGCTATTGCCAGTGAGAAAAATATAATAATCACTTTGATGGATAGACTTCTTGAGTATGAGTGCATTTATTGGGACAGGGTATTTGATCAGGTCAAAGATTATATACAGATAATTCATATTTCTGATGACCTGGGTGGCCAATGTGCTCCAAATATTGATCCAGAATTTTATAGAAATGTCATAAAACCATTTCATAGGAAGCTTATTGAGCACATAAAGAGTAGAAGCGAAGTCAAAATACTGTTTCATTCCTGTGGATCTATTTATGATTTTATTCCAGACTTCATTGAAATAGGTATTGATATACTAAATCCAGTGCAGGTATCAGCATCCCATATGGAAACCTTTGATTTAAAAAAGGAATTTGGAAAAGATTTAGTATTTTGGGGAGGGGGTATGGATACTCAAAGCGTCTTACCGTTTGGAAGTCCTGATATGATCAGGGAAGAAGTTAAAAGAAGATTACAAGACCTTGCACCTGGGGGAGGCTTTATATTTACTACTGTACATAATATTCAGGCTAATGTGCCAGCTATCAATGTAAAGACCATGTTTGAAGCGGTACTGGAATATGGAAATTATCCAATAATGCCGTAAAAGATTTTCAAAAAATTAATTATTTTGTCACAAAAAGATAATTAATAATAAAGAGGAATTCTAGCCTTCTCATATATAATATAAATAAAAAATAGAGCAAGCTGAAAGGTTGTTTTAATGACTAAAATATCAATCTTGATTAAAGGAGCCGGAGAAGTTGCTACTGCAATTGCTCATAAGCTATCAACATCTGGATTTAATATTCTAATTACAGAACTTGAAACACCTCTGGCAATTCACAGAGGAACCTCTTTTTCAGAAGCGGTTTGGGAGAAAGAAAAAGAGGTTGAAGGAGTAATTGCAAAGTTTGTGGATTCAGTAAAAAATATAAAAGATGTATGGTATGAAAATAAAGTGCCTTTAATGATTGATCCTACACTTGGAAAAGCTTTGAGTTTTATGAAGCCAGATGTCCTAATTGATGCTACTATGGTTAAAAGAAATCCTGAGACTAGGCTTGATTATGCCCCTTTGGTAATAGGAGTAGGACCAGGTTTTGAGGTTGGGGTCCATGCAAACCTGGTGGTTGAAACGAATAATTTTGATCAGATTGGGAAAGTGATTACAAGTGGAACGGCACTTCCGGATACCGGGATACCATTAGAAATTGGGGGCCATACTTTTAAACGGGTTTTACGCAATTCAGTAGGAGGAAATTTTGAAATAATTAAAGACATGGGCAGCTTAGTTAAAAAGGAAGATATAGTGGCTAAAGTTAATGGTGAATTGCTAAAGGCGCAAATAGATGGGTGTGTACGTGCAATTTTGCGAAGTGGAATATTTGTCAAACCTGGAACAAAATTATGTGAGATTGATCCACGTTCAGATACTGAACTATATAAAATTATCAGAGCGAGGATGAGAACCATAGCAGGGGGCGTCCTGGAAGCTGTAATGTATTGGCATAATAAAAGGAGAAAGTAATTGATTGAAATCTACAAAGAAATATTAAATATATTTGTCAAAGGTGGCAATGCAGTTTTAGCTACAATTATTTCTGCTAAAGGCCATACTCCAAGGAATGCTGGTGCTAAAATTTTTATAAAAAATGATGGGACTACAGTCGGTTCAATTGGAGGAGGAGGACCTGAAGCAATAGTTTGTTCTGAGGCAAAAGAAGTACTAAAGGAAGGCGTTCCCAGAATTATAAATTTTGATTTGACCAAAAATGCTAAAGTCGATGTAGGCATGATTTGTGGAGGGAAAATGGATGTTTATGTGGAACCAATATTTTCGAAACCAAAGTTGTTTATTTTTGGTGGTGGGCATATAGCAATCCCATTGGCAAAGATTTCAAAACTAAGTGAGTTT
>Ga0187827_10007899_pt1 | contig 11673 bp, 10 predicted proteins | sample ETNtaG_39_FD_167969 | JGI IMG/M metagenome (GOLD analysis project Ga0187827, IMG submission 167969) | Marine microbial and viral communities from oxygen minimum zone, Eastern Pacific Ocean - ETNP2014_SV_150_PacBio MetaG (Illumina Assembly) | ecosystem: Environmental > Aquatic > Marine > Hypoxic... | reverse complement strand
ACTTCGTCTATTAATTCAGGTTTAATTTCAGGATCAGGATTGGCACAGGCAAATATAATTGGATTTTTTGCCATTGATTTTATCATATCTTGGGTAACAGTATCTTTTGCTGACAATCCCAAAAAAACATCTGCACCCTTTATTACTTCTTTTAGAGTTCTTAATTTTGTCTCAACAGCATGTGCAGATTTAAATTGATCTATATTATCCCTACCTTTGTAAATCACTCCCTTTCTATCTAACATGACCACATTGTCATTTTTTGCCCCAATACTTTTGAATAGATTAACGCATGCTATCGCAGATGCCCCTGCACCATTGACAACAATTTTGACATTATTAATTTTCTTTTTTGACACATCCAAGGCATTAATCAAAGCAGCAGTTGTTATGACTGCCGTTCCATGCTGGTCATCATGAAAAATTGGAATATTTAATACTTCTTTTAATTTTTGTTCTATTATAAAACAATCTGGAGCAGCAATATCCTCTAAATTTATCCCACCAAAACTATCACCAATACTTTGCACACATTGAACAATTTCATTTACATTTTTATTATTTATTTCAATATCAATTGCATCTATGTCAGCGAATCTTTTAAATAATACAGCCTTACCTTCCATTACTGGTTTTGAAGCTAGCGCCCCCAAATTACCTAATCCTAAAATTGCTGAACCATTACTTATTACGGCTACTAAATTTCCTTTGCTTGTATATTCATAAGCCGCGTCCGGATTTTTTGAGATTGCCTTTACAGGAGCAGCAACTCCAGGAGAATAAGCTAAAGAAAGATCTCTTTTGGTTGTTAGAGGCTTAGAAGATATGATCTCAATTTTGCCAGACTTTCCGCTATTATGAAAGTCCAATGCTTCTTTGTCTGAATAATGATCAATTTTTGATTTTTTTTTCATTCAAGATTGAAAATGTAATATACAATAAACAATGTCACTATCAATGTCTGAAACTATATTTTAAATTTTAAAATATGAACTTACTGTCTTCAACATCGGTTTTTGGTTTTTATACCTTGTTAAGTAGGGTTTTGGGGTATTTGAGAGATATTTTAATAGCCATTTTTCTCGGGACAAGCATTTATGCCGATGCTTTTTTTGTTGCTTTTAGATTGCCCAATACTTTTAGACGACTATTTGCTGAGGGCACTTTCAATGCAGCATTTATCCCAAGTTATGCAGAGGAAAAGTTAAAGAGAGAAGATATAGGTAAAAAATTTGCCGATGATGTTTTTAATTTGCTTTTGTTTTTTTTAATTTTTTTAATCGTCATTGTTGAAATATTTACTCCCTTTATGGTTTACCTTATAGCCCCAGGTTTTTATGAAGATCCTGAAAAATTTAGTTTAGCTACCGAATTTACGAGAATCACATTTCCTTTTTTACTATTTGTGAGTCTATCCTCTTTGTTGTCAGGAATATTAAATACAAATAATAAATTTGCAGCCGCCGCAGCCGCACCAATAGTACTTAACATTATATTAATTTCATCCTTGTTACTTTCTTTTTACTTTAATCAAAATGTTGCAAAAAACTTATCTATCGGAGTAACTTTAGCAGGAATATTGCAATTTATAATTTTAGTTATTTTTACAAGAAAGTTTTATTTTCCATCTATCAAATTTATTTTTAAATTTGGAAAAAATATCAAAAATTTTTTTAGAAAATTATTACCAAGCATTTTTTCATCGGGGATAACCCAGATAAATATACTTATTGGAACTATAATTGCGTCATTCCAATCTGGAGCAGTATCTTATTTATATTATGCTGATAGAGTTTATCAAATTAATTTGGCTATTGCCGGTATCGCAGTTGGCACAGTAGTTTTACCTAGTCTTTCAAAAAGTATAAAAATGAATGATCAAAATTCGGTAAGTCTTATACAAAATAAATCAATTGAATTATCTTTAGCGCTCTCTTTACCCGCAACATTTGGCCTGTTGATAGCATCCAAACAAATAGTAAATTGTTTATTCGGATATGGATCTTTTGATAGCTCGGATATTCTTTATACATCTTTAGCACTGACGTATTTTGCTATAGGCGTTCCAGCTTTTGCATTAGTTAAAGTGTTGTCAAACTTCTATTTTGCACGTGATAATACAAAATTACCGTTTTATATATCTTTAGCAAGCATGATTGTGAACATTGTAATTAGCATTTCTTTATTTAAGAAATACGGTTTTGTAATAATACCCATAGCCACTTCAATTTCGACTTGGATTGCGGTTTTAATTTATTTTATTCTATTAAGTCGAAATAAAATTCTTAGTTTTGAAAATAGAACGTTATTAAATTTTCTAAAAATTTCATTTGCAACAATGTTAATGTGTTTCCCCCTTTATTTTGGTTTAGATTATTTTGAGGATAAGTTGAACTATGCTTATAATTTTAAATTAATTTATTTATTAATTGTGGTAGGCTTGTCGGCAGTTATATATCTGGCTATTACTAATTTTTTGGGAGTATTAAACTTTAAAAGTTATCAATTAAAATGAATAAAAACTTCAAACAAGTAGTTTTTTCAGGAGTTCAACCTACCGGGAGTTTACATTTAGGAAATTATCTAGGAGCAATAAAAAACTTCGTAGAACTTCAAAAAAAAATGGAGTGCATTTATTGTATAGTTGATCTTCATGCGATAACAGTTTTTCAAAATCCTAAAGAATTAAAAAAAAACATTCTTGAAACAACTGCAGAATTTATAGCTTGCGGCCTTGATTTTAAAAAAAGTATTATATTTAATCAGTCTTCTGTTAGTGGACATGCTGAGCTAGCTTGGATTTTTAATTGCATATCAAGGATTGGATGGATGAATCGAATGACTCAATTTAAAGAAAAAGCTGGCTCCAATAAAGAAAATGCCAGTGTAGGATTGTATGTCTATCCCAGTCTAATGGCTGCAGACATACTATTATATAAAGCTACGCACGTTCCCGTGGGAGATGATCAGAAACAACATCTTGAATTAGTAAGAAACATTGCGCAAAAGTTTAATAATGATTTTAAAAGTAGTAATTTTTTTCCAATTCCAGAACCTTTAATACAAAAAAAACTTTCAAGAGTTATGAGTTTGAGAGATGGTAAGAAAAAAATGAGCAAATCAGAAGAATCAGATTATTCCAGAATTAATTTGCAGGACAGTGAAGATGAAATAAGGAAGAAAATTAAAAAAGCAAAAACAGACTCTTCTCCTATCCCGGGAACAATCGAAGAGTTAAAAGATAGACCGGAAGCTCTAAACCTTTTAAGCATTTATTCTTTTGTTGTTAATTCTACGATAGAAAAAACTTTAAATACAATGAAGGGAAGAGAATTTTCAAAATTTAAAAATGATTTATCGGATGTTTTAGTTGCCACAATTTGTCCTATTGGAAAAAAAATTAAAAATTTAAAAAATGAACAATCCTATTTACTAAAAATTTTACACGAAGGTACAGAGAAAGCTAACTCTATTGCGGAGAAAAACTTAGACAAAGTTAAAGAAATTATGGGTTTTGTGTTACATTGATGGTGCAAAATTAAAATATTATATGGTAAGATTTACAAAATGATTCATATTGAAAATACCCCAAATCCTAATGCTCTTAAATTTCTATCCGAGAAAAAAATTTCATCGGTCGGAACTCAAGAGTTTCAAAAAGCAAATATTAAAAAAATTAATAACTATTTTATAAAAAACTTACTTAATCTAGACGGGGTAGAGCTAGTTTTAGTTTCTGAGAATTTTTTAAGTGTAAAAAAAAATGAAAAGATTAGCTGGGATAGTTTAAAACCTTCAATTATATCTTCCTTAAACGATTATTTTGAAAAAAATGAAAAACCAATACTTTCAACAATTGGTGAAGTGGCACCCGAACAAAAAATAGAAGATAATAAAATAATAGATCAAATTAACAACATTCTTAATACGAAAATTAGACCTGCTGTTGCCAGGGATGGGGGCGACATTAAATTTATATCTTTTGACAATGGCATTGTGAGAGTTGAATTAAGAGGAAGCTGCTCAGGTTGTCCAAGTTCCTTAATGACTTTAAAGCAGGGAGTTCAGAATTTGCTATGTCATTACGTTAAAGAGGTAAAATCTGTTGAAGCGATATAATTTTAGCACATGTTGTCGCACCGCAATATTATATATTGCAATGCAGCATAAAAATGTTTATATAACATCCTAAATGCAAAAAAATATTTCATATAAAGACCAACTTATTAAACTGTCAAAACTTTATAAAATAGATGAAGTTAAAAATTATATAAGATCAAAAAAAGATTTGACAGTATCACAAGTTGAATTAATTCTTCTTAAGAACAAAATTAGATTACCAGAACAAAGTTATAATAAAAAAAGAATTGCGGAAATAAAATTTAAAGAGCAGGTTATTACCAATATTGTTTTGACCGTATGTCTTTTATTCTTTGTTATCAGTTTAATTAGCATAAGACCCTATATTAAAACTATTACAAATGAGATGAAATTTACTTATGTTGCTAAAGAATATAAATCTAATTTTAAATCCAATCAATTTCCTAAAGATCTAAATACACAAGATGACAATGAAAAATTAGAAAATCATGCAGTTAGTTTAGATACACAAATTACTTTAAATTTATTCGAAAATTTAAAATATGATCTTAAAAAGATAAGACAAGGACAATCTGTAAAGCCAATTTATCTATCCCAACTTCCTAAAGATCTTAATCGATTAAAAAATGCTAAAAAAAAGAAAGATACTTTCATAAAAATTGTTATGCCCTTAATATTAGATGAAAATAATAAAATTTTAGAAAATAGAAAAAAGCTTTTCAAAATTTTAAACAAATCAACTAATTCAATGGGGGAAAAACGTTGGCTTAAAAGAAGGTTCAAAGAGTATGGAATAAAGAAGGGAGATATAACTGAGCTTAAAGTGAGAATGGATATAATCCCACCATCAATAGCAATTGCCCAAGCAGCAATAGAAAGTGGTTGGGGAACATCTAGGTTTGCATTAGAAGGTAATGCAATGTTTGGTCAGTGGACATGGAGCAAAAATGGAATTGAACCAACAGAAAAAAGTAAAAATCAAAATCATAAAATTCTTAAATTTTCAATGTTACGTTCATCCGTAAAAGCTTATAAAAATAATTTAAATACTCATAATGCTTATAAAGAATTTAGAGAAAAAAGAGCAGAACTAAGAAAGAATAATAAAAAAATATCTGGATTAAAACTTGTAAGTTATTTGTATAATTATGCGGCAAATGGAAAAAAATATATTAAAATTTTAAAAATGGCCATCGATCAAAATGGACTTGCAGATTTTGATGATGCCACTCTAATGAATTCGGGAAAATCTTTACCTGATAGATCGTCATTAATATTGTAATTTATAGACTTCCCACTACAAATTGAACACCGAGCCATCTCCATTCGCCAGTATTTTCTCTTAAAGAGCAATTTATTCTTCCTCTTTCAGTAGTGAATTTTCCCTCCAAAAGAATTTTTAACTCATTATTATCAAGAAATTCAAGTTTTGACTTCCTCCACTTATTTTCTTCATTTGAATAACAGGTAATGTTTTTAAAATCTGGTCCATCTTTGAAAAAAATAATTTTTACATCTGGAGGATTATTATTGGTATCAAGATATTTTTCTTCTGGAATGATTTTTCGATATGGAAATGGAATAGTTTTTAGTAAACTTTCAAATCTTTTTATTTCTCCGTATTTCTCATTTATAGGAAATCGTGGTAGTTCAAATTTGTCTTTCGTTTTATCCATAACCCCAGAATGTTGACCAAATGCGTATTGAAATCCTAAATTTTGAACAATTTCTTTATAAGAATTTTTGTACTCTCCAAAAGGATAAGCAAAAAAATTTGTTTCATGGTTCAACTTTTCTTTAAAAATTTTTACAGATGTTTGTAAATCTTTTTTTATTTCTTCGTCATTTTTGTCAACCAGATATGCATGTGAGTGGCTATGGTTACCAATATGAACAAAATTAAATTGAGAAATTTCTTTTATTTGAGACCAGCTCATATATCCATTAGATCCAACTGTTTTTGTATTAACAAAAAGTATAAAAGGTATTTTTTTTTCCTTCAAAATAGGCCAAGCATTTTTATAAAAAGAATAGAATCCATCGTCTATAGTTAGTAAAATTTTTTTATCTAGATTATTTTTTTTTATTGAATCTTCAAACTGTCCATGCGATATGAATTCAAATTCAGAATCTTCTATTAAATTTATGTGAGCTTTAAAATCGTCTAATTTTATACTAGTTGATGGATACTTGTTTTCATCAAAACGATGATACATTATAGAAAGAATTCCATAATCTTTAACAACTGAGGTTGAATTAGATTTCATTGGGATAAAGAAAATTGTAAGGATAAGTATGAATAAAAATTTTTTAGTACTAGACTTCACTGGATTAAGTAAAAATATTGTTTTTAAGTTTAAAGATAAATTTTTTATAAATAAAATAAAGACAGATAGCAATAATAATCAAGAAATAATTGATGATATTTTAAATCTAATTAAAAGAGCAGACATTAAAACAAAGGAAAAATTTGATGTTTTAGTTAATTTAGGCCCTGGCAGCTTTTCTGGAATCAGAATATCTTTGGCAGTGGCCAAAGGTATTAAATTGATTAAAAAAGTAAATTTATTTGGGTTTAATTCTTTTATTTTAAATGCAGCTCCATACTTAGAAAAATATCAAACAGTATTTTCTATTCTGAAAGTAAATAAAAAATTTTATTTTTTAAAATATATTAAAGGTAAAAAAAATGACATTTCTCAAATAACTGAATTTCAGAATAAAGAAAAATTAAATGAAAAATCAGTAATAGTCATTTCCAGCGAAATGAAAAATGAGGATATGTTTAAAAATATAGCAGAAAAACATAGAGTAATAGAAGATTTTGATGTTAAAAATAATATTGAAATACTTGTTAAAAAAAATTTAATAGAAAATAATTTGATTAAGCCAGTATATTTAGGCTAAATTAAACCTGTAAAATTTAAATGAGCAAAATTGAAGATAAGTGCAAACAAAGGGGTGTTAGACTCACAGATCAAAGAAGATTAATTGCAAAAGTTATGAATCAATCTTCAGATCATCCTGATGTTGATGAACTACATAAAAGAATAAGCAAAATTGATGAAAAGGTAAGTATCGCTACTGTTTATAGGACAGTGAAGCTTTTTGAAGAATCAGGAATTATTGAGAAGCATGATTTTAAAGGCGGTAAAGCGAGATACGAACAATCTCCAGATATTCATCATGATCATTTGATTGATGTGAATACTGGTGAAATAGTTGAGTTTGTAGATGAAGAAATTGAAAAATTACAAAACAAAGTTGCTGAAAAACTTGGTTATAAATTAGTAGATCATAGATTAGAACTGTACGGTACAAAAAATAAAAAAGATTAGAATTTTGTCAAAAAATTTTTTTATTAAAACTTTTGGTTGTCAAATGAATGAATACGATAGTAATCGTATTGCTGATTTAGCCAAACAAGCCGGTTATATCAAAACCTCAAATATTAATAATATAGATTGCTATATTCTAAATACTTGTCACATAAGAGAAAAAGCAACCGAAAAAGTTTATTCAGATATTGGTCGTCTTAAAAAAAGCTATAGAAATAAAAAAAAACCAATAGTATTAGTTGCAGGTTGTGTAGCACAAGCCGAAAATGATGAAATGCTTAAAAGAGAACCTTTTATTGATGTTGTTATAGGACCTCAATCATATCATCATCTTCCAAAAATTTTATCGAAACTTAATAGCAAAAATATAAAATTAAATTTTACTGATTTTAATGTTATAGAAAAGTTTGACAAATTAAATGCTCTAAAAAATTCAGAGTCGAAAGTGTCTTCATTTATAACCATCCAAGAAGGTTGTGACAAATTTTGCAATTTTTGTGTTGTTCCTTATACCAGAGGATCAGAGTATTCAAGATCACCCGAGGATATTATGAATGAAGCAAGAAATTTAATTTTAAACGGCGCAAAAGAAATTACTTTACTGGGTCAAAACGTTAATGCTTATCACTACAAGAAAATCGGAAAAGATTTTAAATTACACGATCTTATAATGCAGCTAGATGTTTTTAAAGAATTAAAAAGAATTAGATATACAACTTCACATCCAAACGATATGAGCAAGGAACTAATTAATTGCTATAAATATTCTACAAAACTGATGCCTTTCCTTCATTTACCGGTTCAAAGCGGTTCAAATAAAATTTTAAAAAGCATGAATAGAAAACATACTAGAGAAAAATACTTATCGATCATACAAAGTATAAAAAGCGTTAATTATAAAATTAAATTTTCAAGTGATTTTATAGTGGGCTATCCAGGGGAGGATGAAAATGACTTTTTAGATACTATTTCTTTAATAAAAGAGGTAAATTTTATAAATTCATTTTCATTTATATATAATCAAAGACCAGGAACTCCTGCCGCTAACCTCCAATTAATTGAAAGAAAAATACAAAAAAAAAGATTAAATATACTTCAAAGTTTACTTGAAGACATACAAAGAGAAAAAAATTTAAATGATGTAGGAAAATCAAAAGAAGTTTTAGTAGAAAATAGATTAAAAAATCAGAAAAAATATTTTGGAAGAAGTCAAGATCTAACTCCTGTAATTTTTGATTGTGCTAGCGACAATGATATAGGAGAGATTGTAAATGTTAAAATTAAATCTTCCAACCAGAACTCTTTATTTGGTGTTAAACAAAATCTTAAGAGCGAGGTAGCCGCTTAGTGTCAGAAGCTCAAAATCTTGATAAGCAGATTTCTATAAAGAAAATTGATAACGAAACTATAAATATAAAAATTTTTAGCAATAATGTCTTAATGGCGATAGTTGGAGAATTTAATAAAAACCTTAATCAAATTGAAAAACTTACTAATACCAACCTTTTTTTTAGAGGAAACTCTATAACAGCAAAGGGTGATCAAGAATCAATTTTAAACGTTTCAAATTCTTTAAAATTCTTAGTTAATAAATTTCTCATTACTAATTTAATTGAAACAAATGATATAATCTATTCAGTTAAGAACGGCATGTCTGAAATGGAAGAAAAAAATAGAAATAATATTAGGCCTTTAGATCAGGTGATTAAAACTCCCAAAAAGTCCGTAATGCCTCGGTCAAAAAAACAATCAGATTACTTACAGGCACTTTTAAATAAAGATATCACGATATCTTTGGGACCTGCCGGGACAGGAAAAAGTTATTTAGCAGTTGCCGTAGCCGTTACCATGTTGATGGAAAAAAAAATTGAAAGAATTATATTGTCTAGACCAGCTGTTGAAGCTGGAGAAAAATTAGGTTTTTTACCAGGTGACATGAAAGATAAAATTGATCCTTATCTTAGACCTTTATATGACGCCTTATACGATTTATTTGGGTATGAAAAAATTCAGAGAAAAATAGAAACAGGTGAAATTGAAATTGCACCTTTGGCATTTATGAGAGGGAGAACATTAAAGAATTCTTTTGCAATTCTTGATGAAGCACAAAATGCATCTTTGACGCAAATAAAAATGTTTTTAACAAGAATAGGAGAAAATTCTAAATTAGTTATAAATGGTGATCCATCTCAAGTTGATTTAGTTAATAAAAGCCATTCGGGTTTGATTGAATCAAAAAAAATTCTAAAAAACATTAAAGAAATAAAATTTATTGAATTTGATCACAATGATGTGGTGAAACATCCTCTAGTTTCAAAGATAATTCAAGCTTATCAAAAAAATATCAATGATAAAGATTGATGTTTTTGTAAAAGATAAAAATTGGAAAAAATATATTTCTAATCCAGCAAAGTATTTAAAAGACAAAGTAAAATTTATAAATTCTTCAATACTATTTAATAAAAAATATATAAATTTTTCTATTTTATTGGCAGGGAATAAAGAAATAAAAATGTTGAACAATAAATTCAGAAAAAAAAATAAAACTACCAATATTCTTTCGTTTCCTTTTTACAAAAGAAATGAAATTAAAAAAAAAATAAAAAACGAAGATAGAATATATCTTGGAGATATAATTTTGAATTTTTATAAGATTAAAAAAAAAGCTAGAAAAAATGAATTTGAAAAAGAATTTAATAAACTTTGGATACATGGACTTCTTCATTTGTTAGGATATCAACATGATACCAACAAAAATTTTTATAAAATGCGTAAATTAGAAAATCGAATATTTAAACAAACTGAAAAAACTAAATGTTAGAATTTTTTAATAAAAAATTTTTTATTTTATTTCTATTCCCACTATTTCTGGGAGGACTAACAGTTTTAAGTTTTCAACCATTTAATTTTTTTTTTGTTAACTTTTTATCTCTTCCTTTATTATTTTTTTTAATTGTTTATGTAAAACAAAAATCTAAAAGCGTTTACAGGAAAAAACCTTTTCTTAAACATTTGTTTTTTTTAGGAAGTTCTTATGGATTTGGTTTTTTTTTCTTTGGTTTTTACTGGATTGTTTACTCGCTAACTTTTGATGTTTCATTTAGGTTTTTAATTCCATTTGGGTTAGTATTAATTCCTTTATTTCTATCCTTATTTTTTTCACTGCCAATATTATTAATAGGAAATTTTTCTGATAAAAATATATCTTCTATTTTTTTGATAAGCGGGATTTTTTCAGTTGCTGATTTTCTAAGAAGCACAATTCTTACAGGATTTCCTTGGAATCTTTGGGCGTATAGTTTTTCATGGTCAATTGAAAGTTTACAGATATTGTCTGCGATTGGACTTTTTTCTTTAAATCTTTTGTTCATTACATTTTTTTTTATTCCTGCAGTCTTTTTTTTTAAGGGTAAAATCAAATATTTTTTTGTAAGTTTTTTCATAATACTGATCTTTTCAAATTATTTTTATGGCTCGTACAAGATTAATTCCGAGTACAAAAACAATAATTCAGAAAAGATAAATTTTAAAATTGTTTCAGCGGCAATGAATTTATCAGATTTTAGAGATATGAAAGAAGTTGCTTCTAAATTAATCAGATATAGCGAACCGAACAAGAATAAGAAAACTATTTTTGTTTGGCCCGAAGGAGTTTTTTCAAGCGAAGATTTTAGTCAGTTAAAAGATATTAAATATTTATTTAAAAAAAATTTTTCTAAAAATCATTTAATTATATTTGGTGTAAACACAACAAAGCGAGATCTTGCTGGTGAAAAATATTTTAATAGCATGTTGGTTGTTGATAAAAACCTAAATGTTATTTCTCAATATGATAAAAAAAAATTGGTACCATTTGGTGAATTTTTGCCATTTGAAAATTTTTTTAATATGATTGGGATTAAAAAAATCACACCAGGCTATTCATCTTTTTCAAAAGGAAACACTAAATCTGTGATTAAATTAAAATTTGATTCAAATAATATCAATTTACTTAGCCTTATTTGTTACGAAATCATTTTTCCTCATTTAGTGGAAAATAATAAAAATCGATTTAATTTTATTATAAATATTTCCGAAGATGCTTGGTTTGGAGATAGTATTGGACCCCACCAGCATTTTGCAAAAGCAATTTTTAGATCAATAGAATCAAAAACTTATACTATAAGATCTGCAAACAGGGGTATAAGCGCATTTTTAAATCCTAATGGAAAAATATTAAAAAGTTTAAAACCTA
>Ga0187827_10007894_pt1 | contig 11677 bp, 7 predicted proteins | sample ETNtaG_39_FD_167969 | JGI IMG/M metagenome (GOLD analysis project Ga0187827, IMG submission 167969) | Marine microbial and viral communities from oxygen minimum zone, Eastern Pacific Ocean - ETNP2014_SV_150_PacBio MetaG (Illumina Assembly) | ecosystem: Environmental > Aquatic > Marine > Hypoxic... | reverse complement strand
GGTTCGTGGCCGCGACCAATCGCGATCTGAGTGAAGCTATCCGTGCCGGCCACTTTCGCGAGGACCTTTATTTTCGTCTCAACGTGCTCACCATCCAACTGCCGCCCCTGAGAGAAAGGGAGGGTGACGTCGCCGTGCTGGCGAATCATTTCGTCGATCTCTTTTCTCAGAAATACAAACGGCCCGAATTCCTCCTGGACGATTCAACCCTCGAGCAGATGCAAGATTACCCCTGGCCGGGAAACGTCCGTGAATTGAGGAACGTGGTCGAGAAGCTCGTCCTTCTCGGCCCCGCGGCCGCGAGCCAATTGCCCTGGATTACGCTCGAGCGGCTGAAAGAGCGAGCCGTCAACGCGCCGATGGATGAACCCTCTGTTTCAGATATCGAGAACCCCGCTGAACTGACGCGGGCAATTGAAAAGCACACAGAGATGAATCCGTCAGACGGACTCAGCGAGATCCTCAAGACAGTGGAACGCCACGTCATCGTCCACACCCTCAATCGCTGTGACGGTAATCGCACAGAGACTGCGAAAGCCCTTGGCGTCAGCTACAAGACGCTGTTCAACAAGCTGAACGAACACGGCATTCACGTGCAGACGAGGGCGGATTGAGGAAGTAATGAGTAATGAGTAATGAGTAAGTCTGAATCTTCCATGCGTCGTACTCTGGGGTGATACTTGAGCTTGATAATGATAAAAGGTCTGCGCGTGAGTAAATGAGTGAGTGAAAGACACAATTGCTCTTTACTCATTACGTATTACTCATTACGTGCTCCCATGGTCTCCCTTCACCTCAAAGACCTCGTTAAGCGTTTCGATGACGTCACTGCAGTGGATGGTGTCAACATCGAGATTGAGATGGGCGAGCTCTTCTTTCTTCTGGGGCCGTCCGGATGCGGTAAGAGCACCCTTCTGCGCACCATTGCCGGTTTCTGTGATCCCGAAGAGGGGCAGGTGATCTTTGACGACCGCGATGTCACTAGCCTGCCTCCCTACAAACGTAACACCGGGATGGTCTTTCAAAATTACGCGCTGTGGCCGCACATGACCGTGGCTGACAACGTGGCGTACGGGCTCGACGTCCGCAAGGTAGGCAGCAGTGAGCGAAGCCAGCGTATCGAGCAGGCCCTCGACATGGTCCACATGAGCGAATACGGCGAACGGCGTCCCAACCAGCTTTCGGGTGGGCAGCAGCAGCGAGTGGCGCTCGCCCGCGCCCTGGTCATCGAGCCGGATGTCATATTGCTCGATGAGCCGCTCAGTAATCTCGACGCAAAGCTGAGGCTGGAAATGCGCGACGAGATCAAACGCATTCATTCAGAAACAGGCATCACCACCATTTATGTCACCCACGATCAGAAAGAGGCGCTCTCCATGGCGGACCGTCTCGCGGTCATGGAAGCCGGCAAAGTCATCCAGACTGGGAGCCCGCAGGAGGTCTACCGCCGGCCAGGCAGCCCGTTTGTTGCAGAGTTTATCGGCGAGACCAATCTGCTTGAAGGCAACGTTGCCGGGCGTGAAGGAGAGACGATAAGCGTCACCACAGAGATTGGTGACATCAAAGCAGCCCGAAGCGATGCCCGGGGCAAGGTGTGGTGTTCCATCCGGCCGGAAGCGTTTCGGTTGTTACGAGACGCTGCATCAGAGAATGGGAATACCATCCCGGCCGTTGTGAAGGGCCACACCTACCTGGGTGAGATGGAACAATACGAATTTGAAAGTAATGGCCGCACGTTGCGGGTCGTTGAGTTGAATCCACTGGATGCGCCTGAGGTCGGAGCGGAGGTAGCTCTGACGGTGAATCCTGAAGATGTTGTCTTGATTACATAAGCGGTTGCGAGGAATGATGGAGTGCCGGCCTCGAACCGCCCGCAAAAACAGCACGGCCACCCAGGCACGAACTTACTCATTAATCATTACCCCTTATTCTTCGTGCCGAACTACACAAAATACATCTTCCTCTTCCTTTCCTACGCGGTCATCCTGGGCGCGCCGTTCGTCTTGCGTCCGAAGGGTGAAGACTTTGAAGCGGACAAAAGGATCAGGATCCTCTCGCCGCACTGGGAGGGGATTAAGTACGAATTCCAGCGCGGATTCAGAGACTGGTATCTGGAGAAGACCGGCAAGAAGGTGGATATCGAGTGGCTCGATGTCGGCGGCACGTCGGACATCAAGCGATACCTGGAAAGTGAGTATGAGAGCAATCCGGAAGGCGGCGGCCAGGATATGGTGTTCGGCGGAGGGGCGAGCTTCTTTGTGCGTCTGAAGGACAGCGGATTCACACAGGCGTACAAGCTGCCCGATGAGATGCTGGAGCTTGTACCGCCGGACGCGTCGGGTGTGCCGATTTACGATTCTGAGTATCACTGGTACGGCGCGGCCCTGTCAAGCTTCGGCATCATTTACAACAAGGGCATTTTTGATTCGCGAAAGATCCCGCCCCCGAAGACCTGGGAGGATCTGACTTCGCCAGAACTGTTCACCTGGCTTGGTTCGGCCGACCCCGGCAAAAGCGGCTCGATTCACATGATGTTCGAGATCGTATTGCAGGCGTACGGCTGGGAGAAGGGCCTCGACATCCTCATTCGCATGGGTGCGAACTCGCGCTCCTTTGCCAGCAGCAGCAGTTCCATTCCCATGGATGTTGCCCGCGGAGAAAACGCGCTCGGCATGTGCATCGATTTTTATGCGGGCGCCAAGATCGCCGAGGTCGGTGACGACCTTATCGGTTTCGTTATGCCGAAGGGGCTGACCGTAATTAATTCCGATCCCATAGCCATTCTGAAGGGGAGCCCCAATTTGAAGGAATCAAGGGCTCTTATCCGATACGTGATGTCGGAAAAGGGACAGAAGATATGGATGTTGCGGCAGGGCGTGCCCGGTGGGCCGAAGCGGTTCGGCCTGGCGAGATTGAGCGTGATGCCGTCGCTTTACGAGACCGATCCGGCCATGATGCTCATCGACCCAAAGGCCAGCCCTTTCACGGGGGATGCCGGCTTCAAATATGACAGCAGAAAGGGAGGTACCCGCTGGCAGGTTATCAGCGATTTCATGCGCGCCGCTCTCATCGATACCCACGACGATGCGGTCAATGCCTGGAAGGCGCTGATGAAAAATGATTTTCGATCGGCGGAGGCGGATAAAGTCTTCGGCAAAGGCCCACTCACCGAAGCGGAGTTGATGGAATTACCAGCCAAGTGGAAGGACGCCGAGTTTCGCGAAAAGACACGCTCCGGCTGGGTGAAGTGGTATCGGGCACACTATCGTAAAGTGCAGGAAATGGCGGGAGGGTGATGGAGGATTTCAGTCCTTTAGATGGCTCAGGGGTATGAGATTCCTATCATTGGCGGATGCCTACGGCTCAGAGAATCAGGCTACTGGAGAGTTGGAATGAGTTTTTCAGCAATTGATGTAGAAACCGCAGCAGTATCCGTATCAATCTCAGATGATGCGTTGTCCGTAGAGCTTTCAGATGGCCGGTCAATTACTGTGCCCCTGGCTTGGTTTCCACGCCTCGCGTATGGAAGTTTGGAAGAGAGAAACAATTGGCGATTCGCTGGCAATGGCAGTGGTATCCATTGGCCCGAGCTGGACGAAGATATCAGTGTCGAGAATCTCCTATCGGGCAAACGCTCTGGTGAGAGCCATGAATCGCTCAAACGATGGCTTGATGCGCGGCAGACCAGGGGCGGCCCTGACTGACAAACTGTGAGCAACGCGCTTTCCACATACCAACTCCTGGATACCGGCAACGGCTGCAAGCTCGAGCAGGTTGGGCCGTTTCGCCTGAACCGGCCGGCACCGCAGGCCGTATGGCCGGTGGCTCTGCCCAGGCAGGAATGGCAGAAGGCGGATGCGACCTACACACGTGATTCTTCAGGCAGCGGCAAGTGGTCCTATAAAGGCTCGAAACTTCCCGATGCATGGAAGGTCGAATTCCATGCCCTGAAGTTAGAGATCAAGCCAACGGCTTTCGGTCACATCGGGATTTTCCCCGAGCACGGGATCGTCTGGCAGCAGTTGGAGCGGCAATCCATTGATCCGGAAGCCGAAATCCTGAATCTGTTCGCTTATACCGGCGGCGGCACCTTGTCCGCAGCCCGGGCGGGATATCGAGTCTGCCATCTGGACGCGTCCAGGGGCGCAGTGAACTGGGCAAGGAAAAACGCCGAGCTCTCCGGTCTCTCAGACAAACCGGTCCGCTGGATCGTGGACGACGCCACCAAGTTCCTCCAGCGCGAGATCCGCCGCGACCGTAGATATGACGGTCTCATCATGGATCCCCCCTCGTTTGGCCGGGGCGCAAAGGGTGAGGTATTCAAGATAGAGCGCGACCTGCCGGAACTACTCGATCTGGCCAGAAAGGTATTGAAACCAAAACCAGGTTTCATATTACTGAGTTGCCATTCCCCAGGCTTCACGCCCATCGTGCTCAGCAATCTTCTGGCTTCGATGATGGTTGAAATGGAAGGGACGATTCAATCCGGTGAGATGTTTATCGAAGATAGTCAGGGAAGAAGGCTGCCATTGGGAGCGTGGTCGGAATGGAACGTACGTGATACGTAATGGGTAAGGAACCGAGCCTGGTTTCCGGTGTTGTCGGGGATGCGGTTGGGACTGAAGGTTCTTTGTTCTTTGGTTTCAGCGCCGTGCGGATGAGAGGAAGGTTCTCTGGTCTTGGTCCCCCAGTTGGTGCTACGCTCCGAGCCCTCAAGCTGCAGTCTGGGGACTTTTTACCCATTACGCATTACGTAGTACATTCATTATCGGTCCTGCTGCTGCAAAACTGAATTCGTCGTCTAGAATCCCAATTCCTCCGATCACGTCGACTGGGATTCAACACGACGGCCGAACTTAGGGTTTCCATGCTTTCTTTTCTGTTCTCTATCTGTCTTCTTCCGACTCATGCAGAGTTTGTCAAAGGAGACATGGTCTGTGTGCGCGGCGAGAAGTCTTCCGTCTACAAAGGCAAAGAGGTCATCTTTACTGCGACGAAAGCGCACAAGCTCAAGGTGATCTCATTGAACGGCAAGTGGCTGGCAGTCTCGTGGGAAGACAAAGGTAATCCCGGGCGGGGATGGATTTCGGCGTCCGAAGTGAGCAAAGTTGTGGCGGTGCAGCAGGCTTCCCCGAAGAAGGATCTCACGCCCTTTACTACCGCGGCCGGGAAGCATCCGAAAAAGCGTGAGCTGCACAAGCTCTTGACTAAGGCCGGAGAGGGCTACGCACAAAAGGCTGTTGCAGCGGCCGTGGCCGGGCTCAAGTTAGACCCTGACAATGCGTTGCTGCATTATATGGCCGCCAAGGGAAAAGTTGAGAATTCGCAATGGTCATCAGGCTTGAAAGCACTGACTGCCGGCCATGAATCCCCTGCTGCATACCAGTATGTGGTTGCTGGCGGGATGGCCTCTTATCTGGGTGAGCCTGCGCATATCGCCAGTATCCAGACTCTGGCCAAAGAGCTGAAGAAGAGAGCGGATAAGAAAGGCGGCGAGCAGGCGGTGGCTCTGCTCAATCACATCCGGCAAGTGGGGCTGCGGCTGATACAGTGCCAACCCTACTCCACGCTCAACATGCGTGTCGGTATCGGGCTGGCCACTATGGCTAACGCAGAACTCAAAAAAACCGGCCAGTCAGCCCAGGGCGCGACATGGCTCAAGAAAACCCAGGGCGCGATTGCTCAGCAGGACAGCGAAGAAATCATGATTGTCAGGGAGTACCTTGAGAAGGCCGGAATGGGCTCGGTAGAAAAGATCATGGGGTTTCTGATCCCCCTTGCGATGGCCGAAGCGAGTGGCATCAAACTTAAGGCGAAGAGCAGCGGGCCGACTGAGGTATTAATCAGAAGCAAGGGCGATGATGGTACTCAGCGTCGCGGCTTCTTCCGCCGTGCGTCAAGCTATGACTTCCTGGGCTCAATGATCACCGACGCCAGCGCTGGCCCGGAGGAGGTGAAGGAATCGCAAAACGAGGATGAAGACATGCTGGATTACTTTGCCGGCCAGGAGAAGAGCTTTGTCGGCAAGCTGAAATCCAAGAGCCAGCGACTTAGAGTGAAAACGGCAAAGCAGTTTCTGGCCGCATCACTGTCCGGCCAGGATTCGACGCTCTTCCGAAAATTGATGTCGCCCAGGACCTCGAGTGATCGCGCGGACCGCAAACGGTGGGATGAGGCATGTGACAAAGCATTCGCGGCGAAGTCCAGACAACTCGCCAGGATGGCTGAGAACGTGCCGGATAAGTGAGGGATGGGCAGTTAGAGATTGGGCGCGCCGGACTTTACAAAACGGGCCACGTTGTGTAGTCCCGGTCCTCGCCGGTGGATCCTTCACTTCGTTCCATTAAGGGCCTGGAAGATGTCACAACCAGAATACCTCTGGACGGAAGTCACCGATTCCGCAGCTTACGCGCCACGCGACGGAGCAGGGGCTCTCGTTTACAAAGACAAGATGTGGCTTATTGGAGGCTGGCACCCGAGAGACAAAGTTCACTTTCCTCGGATCTGTAATAACGAGGTCTGGTGCTCGGAGGACGGGGAGCATTGGGAGCTGGTGAAGCCCAACACTTTTCTGGATGACACCTTTGATTCTGAGGCAGATTGGGAAGGGCGCCACACCGCGGGCTACGCGGTTCACCAGGATAAAATGTGGATCGTTGGGGGTGACGTTAATCAGGGCCATTACCAATTCGATGTCTGGAATTCGGAAGACGGTGCAAACTGGGATTATGTGAATCAGGGCAAGCCGGTGCCGTGGGGGCCGAGAGCGCTCCATTACACGCTCGTGTTCGATAACAGAATCTGGGTCATAGGCGGGCAGACAGTTCCACAGTTTGCTGACCAGGAATTGGTGTTCTATCGAGATGTATGGAATTCCGAGGACGGCGTCCATTGGGAGCAGATCCAGCCGGAAGAACCTTTCTGGCCACAGCGCGGGATGATCGGTTGCCACGTCGTCTTCAATGACCGAATGTGGATTTTGGGCGGCGGGACTTACGACACGCCGCAGATACCGGAGCGAAAGTTCTTCAACGACGTCTGGAGTTCGGCCGACGGCACCCATTGGGAGTTGCACACGGACAACGCGCCATGGGCCCCAAGGCAGTACCACGAGGTTGGCGTCTTTGATGAACGGATGTGGGTACTGGAGGGCTACGGCGAAAGGAACCGCAATGACGTGTGGCACTCAGAGAATGGTACTGATTGGCATGAAGTACCGGACACGCCGTGGAATGCCCGCCACGCGGCAAGTGTTTACACGTATAAGAACGCGTTGTGGATGGTCGCGGGCAACAATATGGAGAAAGATGTATGGAAGCTGGAGAGGATGTGAATGGAGGTGGAATAAGTGAATGGTGAATCGTGAATCGTGCAATGGTTTCGTCGCTCCCCGAGGAGAGATGATCAGGACTTCGATTCAGATGAGTGGTAGACGTTCCGCAGTTCCGTACACAAAAAACGGCACCGAGGATGGCCCGCGCCAGAAGTATGCCGGAACGTCGAGCCACGCGCGGAGCCTATTTTTTCAGGCAGGTGGACAGGGATGCCCCCTTGGAGGGAAAATTGAGAATCTGAAAATAAAAAAAGTTCCCGCTGCGGGGAGCCACAACCGTTGATTCTGATACATCCCAGCCTGGGTTGGCCTTCAGTCTTCTGTTAGCACCGTGGATGTCTCCAATCCGTCGGTTTCCGCAGCGAGGAACTTTGTAAGGCGTTTTTCCGGATTCGGGCCTTTCCGAAAAAACCGCCCCTCCTGAAATCCCTGAACGAGTCAGGTTAATTCTTTACTAATTCACTACCCCATTTCTCAATCTGCCTTCTGGCAATTGCCTTCTTCATTCTGATAACTGCCGCTCTGCACGTACTCTTTTTGCAGCAGCGGAATTGTTCAACAGCGGTATCAATATGGATGCGTTTGAATTCGCTTTCTGCAAGAGCCTTACCGCATATACAACATTTGTCTTCCATGAACATGTTCCCCCAATCCTGGAGAAAGGAGGACCCGCTCGGCCCGGATAATTCTGGGATGAGAGCTCCGTTGAACTCACATCGTTTCTGTATCCGGGCAGAGCCGATTCCCCGTCTCAAAGATCTGTTTAACGGCTTCAGAGGTCAGCAATAAATCGTCTATATATTCGGCAAACCTCGCAAAAAGTTTAGTGGATTACTACAATTTGTGTGGGAACTATTCCTTCAACAGCCAGCGTCACAGATCTTTAAGAAACTCAGTTGCAGACCTAAGCTCATTCTTTATGACGTCTCGAACGGGCTGTCCTGCAACAGGGACATGAGTGCCGAGGAGAAGAAAGCCCTGGAAGTCCGCCCTCATCAGCCTGGCAAGATGTTGCTGCAGGTAGAGGGTTGTCTGATTGAGGGGAACGTCCTCAAAGCCATCGGCAGTGTGCCTGACACCCCTCAGCACGAATAACCCAAGCCGATCCTGAATGGACCTCAGCGCAGTTTCGGAGTAGTCTGCACCACCCAGACACAGCTCGACAGGGTCCATCATCAGGCGGATGGAAAGCTGGTTGATTAGTTGCAGCAGGCCGGTCGCGGAATAGTGGTCATGCGCCAATGTCTGGGGTTTTATCCCAAGGCAAACCTCAATATTTTGGGCTTTCTTCCGATCCATCACATTGCTGATTATCTGGGCCTCCTGGTAAAGCGCTGTGGCCAGTGCTGCGGGTTTGGCGGGTCTGGGAGAGGCAGAAATGACCAGCCTGGGTGTCTCGATAGTAAAGGCCGCCTCAATCGCGTCTCCCAATTCCTCCTCAAAGGCTGAACTGGAGTCGGTCTGTCGCAGCCACTCTAACGAGCTTATTCCTAGCCCGACCTCCTCCGCGGCCTGTTTGGCTGCCGCAAGATCCGTTTCCACTGTTCCCGCCACCTCGGGCCTGAGAATCAGGTGGTAGCCCTGGTAACCGGCTTCGGCTGCCAGGGCAATGGCGTCCTTACAGGGCAACTGACTGCAAGCTTGAGAGCTGAGGGAGAAACGCAACATTTGTGTCATCCGCTACATATCGATTTAGACATGACAGGTTTACCCCATGTTGTGTTGTATCCGCAAGTCTACAGCCCGCTTATCGTCAACAATTGTTTGCAGCCGCGGGAATATGATTGGTAGTCAAGCCTTGGTTATTCAGACTCAAAGAGCGATGTGACCTGTTCTGCGCCCCGGGTTCTGACTTCTCTGGCGAGAGCGTCCACAAACTTCTCTGCCGGGAGCGCACCCAGGTCTTTCTCGATTCCCCTCGCGCGTACGCTCACCTGGCCTGCATCTGCGTCCCGTGGGCCGACAATGAGCAAGTAGGGGATCTTCTGCTCAGCCCCTTCACGGATCTTGCGCTGGACACGTTCATCCGACAGATCAGCAGTGGCTCGGATACCGGCAGATTTAAGCTCGGCGAGGATGTGATTCGCGTACTCGTTGGATTTTTCGCTGATGGGCAACACCCGGGCCTGTTCGGGTGAGAGCCACGTGGGGAATGCGCCGGCGAAATGTTCGATAAGAACACCGACGAATCTCTCCATCGAACCAAATGGCGCGCGATGAATCATGACCGGCCGGTGCGGTTGGTTGTCCGCACCAGTGTACGTGAGGTCGAATCGCTCGGGCAGGTTGTAATCCACCTGGATAGTACCGAGCTGCCACTCGCGACCGATGACGTCCCTGACGATAAAATCGATTTTCGGTCCGTAGAAAGCTGCCTCGCCGGGCTCTTCGCTGAACGGAACCCCGAGGGATGCGGCCGCGTCCCGGCATGCTTGTTCGGCCTTGTCCCAGTTTTCCGATTCGCCGGTGTACTTGGTGGAATCAGGGCCTCGCAGACCGACGCGGACTCTGTAATCCCTCATATTCAGCGTGCCGAAAATGAGATTGACGATCTCCAGACAGCCGAGAATCTCATCAGCGACCTGCTCTTCCGTGCAGAAAAGATGCGCGTCATCCTGCGTGAAGCCTCGCACGCGAGTCAGTCCGCCGATTTCGCCGGACTGTTCCCAGCGATAGACGGTGCCGAACTCGGCGAGCCGAACCGGCAGGTCGCGATACGAGCGGGCCTCCGATTCGTAGATTTTGATGTGGTGCGGGCAGTTCATCGGTTTGAGCAGGTAGCCATCGATGGCATCTTCGCCCGTACTGTCGAGCCGATTGGCAAGATCCGCGCATGTGCATCCCTCCTGGACCAGCCCGTTGAGCGTCTCCCTGGTGATAACGGGCGGGTATTGGGAATCCTGGTAATAGGGGAAGTGGCCGCTCGTCCGATAGAGCTTGAGTTTGCCGATGTGCGGAGTAAAGACCTCCGAGTATCCCTGCCGGGCAAGCTCGGCCGCGATAAAGTTCTGAAGCTCCTTTCGAATGACGGCTCCGTTAGGCGTCCACAGTGCCAGGCCCTGTCCAACGTCTTCATCGATGTGGAAGAGTTTGTGCTTCTTGCCAAGGACCCGGTGGTCACGTTTTTTTGCCTCTTCGAGCTGCTGTAAGTATGCCTTAAGCTGTTTCTTGTCAGGGAACGCGGCGCCATAAATGCGGCTGAGCCGGTCCGAGTTTTCGTCGCGGTGCCAGTAGCTGGCCGCGATCGAGAGCAGTTTGAACGCACCGATTCGGCCCGTTGAAGGCACGTGCGGGCCGCGGCACAGGTCTTCCCAGTTCTTGCCGGGCTCGCCTGTGCAGTAGAAGGAAATCTGCGCATCGGGATCGCCGTCGAGGGCCCGGCCCGCATTATCGATTTTGAATTTTGAACCTTCATCCTTCAGCTTCGACATCCCGTCCTCCGCGGCCAGTTCGTAGCGGGTGAATGGCCGGTCTTCCTTGATAATGGCTTTCATTTCACCTTCGATGGCTTCGAAATCCGTCGAGGACAACGGTCGGTCGTCAGGAAACGCGATGTCGTAGTAGAAACCGTTATCCAGCGGCGGCCCGTACACGAGCAATGCTTCGGGAACGACCCGCTGAATGGCCTCGGCCATGACATGCGCGCACGAATGCCGGAGGAGATACAGGGCATCGGGATTGGGATCGCCTTCCCTCGTCTTCGAGGTAACGATGGCGAGTTCGGCGTGGTCACTGATGGTCGTATCGAGATCCGAAAGCTGGCCATTGACTTTGCAGCCGAGCGCGGCCTTGGCGAGGCCCGGGCCGATGTCTTCGGCCACTTTCATGGCTGTCACAGGTGCGCCATAGTCCATTACCGAACCATCAGGAAGCGTAATCTTGGGCATTGGGTCACTCCGAATCGGTAGTTCTGAATCGCCGTCCTGGCTCTGAGCCTGAAAGTATCGCGCGATTCGCGGCTGTCTCAATCAGTGTGGCTATTTGCCCAGCAAACGCCCGCCATCGGCAATCAGATCCTGGCCGGTGATGATTGGCGAATCCGTCACGAAAAACATCACTGCATTTGCGATGTCTTTCGTGTTTGCAGCGCGCTCCATCGGAGTGGCCTGTATGTTCTTTTCGATGAACTCACCAAAGCCCTCGACCCAACGTGTTTCCACGACGCCCGGGGAGACGGAGTTCACCCGAATCTCCGGTGCCAGCACGCGGGCCAGGGATTTAGTCAGAGAATGAAGAGCTGCCTTGGACGCGCAGTAGGCGATAGAACTGCCGTTGCCGATATGGCCGGCCACGGAAGCGATGTTGACGATCGCACCTTCAGAATGCTTGCGCATTATTTTCACC
>Ga0187827_10007892_pt1 | contig 11680 bp, 10 predicted proteins | sample ETNtaG_39_FD_167969 | JGI IMG/M metagenome (GOLD analysis project Ga0187827, IMG submission 167969) | Marine microbial and viral communities from oxygen minimum zone, Eastern Pacific Ocean - ETNP2014_SV_150_PacBio MetaG (Illumina Assembly) | ecosystem: Environmental > Aquatic > Marine > Hypoxic... | reverse complement strand
ATATCCTCGACCATTATCTATCCTGACCTCTGTTCCCATGTGACCTGAAAGATCTCGCATTCGTCGAAGAACGCGATCGGCCGCCTTACCCTCGGCCACTACTGGTCTGCCAGTCATGGATCGAGGCTTTCCATATCCCATGTCTATGGGTATAAGTTCTATGCTTGATACGTCTTTTGATTCAAATGTGATTCGAGTGATTATGCTCTGCCAATAAATTGGGTCCCCTGGGAATCCCCGCCCATTTTTACTTCGCTTATCGTAAAAATCAGCCGGCGTTGCCATGGGACCGAGTTTCAATAGTTCGTAATTGAAAGATGGCTGCCACAATACAGTATCGTTTTGGAAGATAAAATTCCCCAAACTATAGAAAATCGGTTTGCTTTTGTATAATTCCAGTCCCCTAGTCAGGTGGGGTCCGTGGCCAAGAAACACATCGGCTCCCGATTCAATACATCGATGAGCAAACTCTATGAGGAAGTTCGGCGGATCGGAAGCGGTTTTGCCGGCCTCATGGCAGTGAAATGATACTATTACCCAGTCTGCCATTCGCTTTGCGTCTGAGATCCACCTTAAGTTCCCTTCCATATCGTCAACATGTGGAGTTGTGATCTCAGAAAAGTCGTCACCTAGCTCGAAGTGCTTTCCAAGAAATGACATAGACGTTTCAGTGTCTTCAGAAAGCACACCTTCTGGGCGGAATTTTCGAAGGGCATCCCTCTTTTTTTGAAGACCTAGCTCCCTGTTTGTACGTCGAATCTGATCGAAGGCATGTCTGTCCACAATATACTTAGTATTGAAGCGTTGCGGATTAAGTCCCGGTCTTCCTTTAATGTCTGGTCTCTGATCTAAAGCCCTACCGGATTCCGCAAAAGTTGAAGAAGTCGATATAAGTCCCACTCTTCCATTCTTGGTATCGAGATATGCGGCCCTTCGTGCCTCACTTAAGTTCTTGCCGGTCCCTGCAAACTCTAGGCTAGAGTCACGTAAGTGCTTCAAATTTGTTAAAACACCGCCTTCTCCGTAATCTTGGCTGTGATTGTTGGCGGTGGATACAAGGTTAATTCCAGCCCATTTCAATTCCTCGAGATTTGAAGGATTTGAACCTGTGAACGTGCCTCCAGCTGAACCAGGGGAGTGTTCGAAGTCATGCATCAACATTTCAAGATTTGCGTAGCCCACGTCTGAATCTCGAAATAATTCTACTAATTCGGTGAAACGCCTTTCACGAAAAACTGAGAGTTTTCGTGTGATCATTGCGTCGCCGCCGGCAGTTATAGTTAGATTGCCTGCCTCTGCCTCATATATCATGCTGGTTCATCCTCCCGTCTACCGACATGATACCGCTCAGAGCGGGCAGATTGTTGAGTTAGCCGGACCGAGAATACTCTTCAGCGAGCATTCCCATTACAACGGAATCATGTCTCGATCCTTCATGGGGACGACTCCGACGGAGGGTTCCTTCATGTGTAAAACCTTGGTGCTTAAAGAGATGCAACGCCGACACGTTATAGTCAGGGATATCCGCCCAAACACGATAAAGTCCATAGGTGGCAAAGCTCAAATCTAGTGTAGCTCTAAGGCTCGCTGTTCCGTATCCTTGATGCCAGAGTTCTCGGTTGCCAATGAGTATTGATATCTGACCGTCTCCAAGGGATTCTTCCACAGCTATATGAGTTTCTCCTATGTGTTCACCGTCCTCTGTATATATGGAAAAAATACGGTGGTCGGGATTTTCGAAGATCTCATCCCATCGACTATCGGAAAGCGATTCTATTTGTTCTGGGTGATAACCTAGATGAGCTGGATCCCCATATGAATATCTTCCGAACCAACTCTCGGAAACCTTTTTGTCAGATAACCATTCACGAATTCTTCGTACATCTTCACGAGAAACGTGTTTGAAGGAGACTCTCCTTTCTTCCATATAAAACCTCGGCGGGACTGGGAGTTAATGCCAGTATTACCAACAGCCCTGAATTGGATTTGCTTTGTCTCTGACATACGCAACCATTATTTGGAAAATGTGATGATGCGTCAATAAACGTCGAATTTCTGAATTAAACTTCATGAAGTATTTGGTAAGGTGAAAGGTAGCCCCAACGAAATTGGGGTATCATTTCACTTTATTATTGATAATTTGAACCCACGTTTTTGAGGTTCGCGGCGAAAGAAATGAAATGTTAGACAGGCTAACCTCAGTTGAGGACAGATTCGAAGAGCTCAATGTTCTTTTGTCAGACCCAGAAGTTGTCAACGACTATACTCAGGTTCAGAAGTATGCCAAAGAACAAGCCGTAATTAGAGAGGTAGTAGAGCTCGCCCGAGATTTTCGACGAATACTGGAAGATCTGGACGGTGTGAAAGAAATGGTTCACAACGAGTCTGATGCTGAATTACTGGCGATGGCAAAGGAAGAGCATGCATCTCTAGAAAAAGAGAGGGATGAGGTAGAAGCTGGCCTTAAGCTCGCGTTGGTTCCCACCGATCCCAACGATGACAAGAACGTTATTATTGAGATACGAGCAGGTACTGGTGGTGAGGAGGCAGGACTGTTCGCCTCAGACCTTTACCGTATGTATTCCCGCTTGGCTCAGCGCCTGAATTGGAAGATGGAGATTATAAACTCAAATTCCACAGGAATTGGTGGTCTAAAAGAGATAACATTTCAAGTGAATGGGGAAATGGCCTATAGTCAGCTGAAGCATGAAAGTGGCGTTCACAGAGTTCAGAGAGTTCCTGCAACTGAATCCAGTGGAAGGATTCACACATCAGCAGCCACGGTCGCTGTTCTTCCCGAAGCGGAAGAGGTTGACATAGAGGTGAATCAGGAAGATCTGCAGATAGATATTTATCATGCTAGCGGTCACGGCGGACAGAATGTGCAGAAAGTTGCCACAGCGGTTCGTATTACTCACACCCCATCTGGGCTTGTCACAACATGTCAGGATGAAAGATCACAGTTTAAGAATAAAGAAAAGGCACTGGCAGTACTCCGATCTCGCCTGCTTGCAGCGGAGATAGAAAAACAACAAAAGGAGATCACAGCCGTCAGGCGATCCCAAGTCGGTTCTGGAGATCGTTCCGAGCGTGTACGAACTTATAACTTCCCACAGGGCCGAGTAACCGATCACCGTATAGGGCTGACAAGCTACAACCTTGAGCAGATTCTAGATGGAGATTTAATGGAGTTTGTTGAAGCCCTCGTTCAGGAAGATCAGGCACGAAAATTGGAAAACGTCGGCATATGAAGTGGTAATCCATGAAGCTGGGAGAAGCCCTATCTAGTGTCAGTGAACAGTTAGTCGGAATAGGCTCTTACGATGCCCGCATCGAAGCAGAAGTGATTTTGCGCCATGTTCTGGGAATTGATCGTGCTTCGATGTTTCGGGATCTACAAGAATCTTTGATCTTGGAGCAAGAAGACTTATTGACCACACTGGTTAAAAGACGTTTAGAAGGAGAGCCACTCAGCTACATTACTGGAACCAGAGAGTTCTACTCGCTGCCATTTGAGATTACTGAAGATGTACTCATCCCTCGTCAGGAAACCGAACTATTAGTAGAAGCAGTGATCGAGTTTTCAAAGAAGAGAGATTGGGCGCCACTAAACATTGCCGATGTAGGGACCGGCAGTGGGGCAATCGCGGTAGCTATTGCAGTGAACATTCCATTTGCTCGTGTTACCGCTATCGATATTAGTCAGAAGGCGCTGAAAGTCGCGGACGTCAACCGGCGAACTCATGGAGTACACGATAGGGTGTTACTGAGGTTAGGAAATCTTCTTGAACCTTTAAGTGGAGAAATGAATATCATTGTCTCCAATCCCCCTTACATACCTGAAGGAGATATTGATGGATTGCAAAGAGAAGTGCTTAGAGAGCCCAGAGTAGCTTTAGATGGCGGGCCTGATGGCTTAACAGTTATTAGAAACCTATTACGGCAAGCTAAGCCAAAACTCTCTTCGCTGGGCATGGTGGTGTTTGAAATTGATCCGACTCAAGCTCGCAAAGCCTCCCAACTATCTAAGAAAATGTTCCCGGAGGCTTCAATAACCGTTCTTGAGGACTTGTCAGGCAAGCACCGAGCGGTACTGATTGAGACTTCTGTAGGTATTAAAGTCTAAATAGTATTCAATTTGCCTCGGTATTTATGTGAGGCCTAGTTGATAGTGTTTTCCTTCCGTTTTTATAGATGGGGCAACAACAATTTCTACCTCGTGCATCTCTCTGATATTCATGGCTCCCACCATACCCATACATGCTTTGAGTGCACCTATTAGGTTTTGAGTACCATTTGATACTGATGAAGGCCCGAAGAAGAGTTGTTCTAGTGTTCCCTTCGTGCCTACCTTGACCCGCGTGCCTCGAGGTAGAGCGGGATGAGGGCTTGCCATGCCCCAGTTAAATCCTTTTGCAGGGGCCTCAATGGACTGGGCTAGAGGAGTTCCTATCATGACAGCATCTGCGCCGCTGGCGATCGCTTTACATAACTCCCCGCCCGTCCGTATCCCGCCATCTGTGATTATCGGGATGTATTTTCCGGTCTTTCCGAAATAGTCGTCTCTTGCCTGAGCGCAGTCCATTGTCGCTGTAACTTGAGGAACACCGACACCTGTTACTTCTCTGGTAGTGCACGCTGCTCCTGGCCCAACTCCCACCAAAAGGCCATGAATGCCAGTTTCCATTATTTCTGTTGCAACAGCGTAGCCTACGCAGTTTCCCACCACGACAGGGACGTTGACCATTTCCAGTAGTTCGGGGAACTGCAGTCCCTTTGCACTATTCGAGGAATGCCTTGCCGTAGTTACCGTGGATTGGACCACTAACATTTCAGCCCCAGCTTCTACGGCTAACGGCCCTAGACTTTTGGTAAGAGCCGGGGTCACAGAGACAGCGCAGTGGGCACCTGTTTTCTTTATTTCCTCTACTCTTTCTCCGATCAAGTTCTCTTTTATCGGCACTGAATAGATTCGCTGCATTACAGAAGTAACATTTTCGTTTGTTGCCGCAGCAATCTCGTCAATGGCCTGCTGAGGGTCATCATATCTAGTCTGAACACCCTCTAGATTCATTACGCTCATAGCACCTTGTTTGTGCATTTCCCCTGCAAACGCTGGACTGGCCACGGCGTCCATTGCAGATCCTAGCACAGGGGTTTCTATGGTCATGCCGCTTATAGAAAATTCAGTATCGACCATCTCTGGATTAACCGTTATGGCTCCTGGCGCTATGGCAACCTCGTCAAAACCGTAGGTCCTTCTCAGCTCTCTGAGTCTGACCATGGTTATCACCTCCATTTTTATTGTGCGAGTAATCGCAATAATGATTGATATTCAGATAAAGTAAAAAGACAAGGGCCTGCGGGTTTTTACCGCAGGCCCTTGTCTTTTTGAGGAACTACTAGTGAATGACAAATATGTATCCTGATTTTGACTACGTGTGCTGGTTTTAATGTAGAGAGCAATTGGTCACCGGATCCGCCGGATTTGTGAATCTTCCTCCTGTAACGAATGTAAGATGGATTCCTGCATTAACTTCCAAAATAGCGAATCCCTGCACTCTCAGCTTTGAGAACCGTAACACTCACGCTATTGCACAAATAATCTTAGAATGCTTAGATAAATAAGATCTAGTGATGATATTGTCGTAGGCCTAAGGTGTCAACAGCTTCCAAAAAAGTACTTTATGTTGTGTCTTTTATTTGCGGATACCGGATATATTGTTAAATGACGTTGAATGATGCAGTAAAACAATATGCTCTTTCAAAGGGGTTCGATATTGTCGGATTCACTGGGGCAGAGGATTTTACCGAGGACGAATTAGCGGCCCTAAAAAGAGTTCGCGACGGCCATATGGATGGATACTCCTGGTATACAGAAGCTAGGATTCGGAAAATGAACCGACCTAAAGAACTTTTGGAAGGTGCCCGTTCAGTCATTTCATTAGCTACAAGTTACCTAGGAGATGATCCTGACAGTACTAACGGTATGAAAGGCAGGATAGCTCGCTATTCTTGGGGTGATGACTACCACAACGTGTTGAAGGGACGCCTGAAAGAGTTCTGTGACGGATTGCCTGCCATAGTAGGTCGATCGGTTCGTCATAGAATATTCGTTGATGATGGTCCCATGAACGATCGTGCTGCCGCCAGAAGATCTGGAGTAGGGTGGGTTGGGAAAAACACCAACATCTTGACTCCAAGCCATGGTTCGTGGGTGCTCCTAGGCCAAGTGATTACGGATCTGGAACTAGAACCAGATAATCCATTGAAGAAGACCTGTGGAAGCTGTGTGCGCTGCATCGATGATTGTCCTACAGGTGCTATTGTCGCTCCTTATGTAGTAGATAATACCCGCTGCATCTCATATTTGACGATTGAACTCCGAGGCAATGTGCCAAGAAATTTACGTCCTCTTATGGGCGACTGGATATTCGGATGCGATATCTGCCAGGACGTCTGCCCCGTAAATATTAAGGCGGTTTCAGGAGATACGGCCGAATTTCAGAAAAGGACTGGGTTTTCGACGCCAGACCTTGTACCTATACTGGAGATGGATCAAGAGACTTTCAGCAAAAAGTATCGAAACAGTCCCATTAAGAGGGCAAAACTTAGCGGCCTTCAACGAAACGCATGCATTGCTCTAGGAAATAACGGAGATCCTAGGGCTATCCAGCCCCTTACTAATGTGCTTTTAGAATCAGAGCCATTAGTGCGATCCCATGCAGCATGGGCGCTGGGGCAAATCGGAGGACCAGAGGCAGTAGGGGCTCTCCGAATGGCACTTGATTCTGAAACGGAATCGTACGTGACTCAGGAGATCGAAGATGCACTCTCTGACGCGCTTGGAGAAAAATTTGGACGTTAGACTTGGCCGGTAGGATTTACTTAGTAAATGTTGGTACCAATGCTGCGCATCGTTTCTGTAGTCCTATATTTCAGGACAGAATGTTTGAATTCATACCGATTCCAGAAGATAGGTTTATTCCTCAACCAAACGGGGTTTTATACGGCGATCTTCATTCGTTCTACGACCCTTCAAAGAACCTAGACTCCTACATCCCTAAAAGGTTTCTTGAAGAAACGACACATAACGATCCTGAATTCGATACGTTTTCTTATGGGGACAATTGTGATGTAAATCCGCGTGCAATGTCTTTGAGGAATGTAGAAAGGGGTGATTTTCTCATGTTCATTGCCCGTCTTAATCATTGGCTGCCTGAAGGTGGCACGGATAGGTATGGGTTTTTTTTGGTAGGTTACCTTCACGTGGACCACATAATTAGTTCGGTGACAAGTATTCCTCTAAATGCTGATCTGGAACGGTTTTCTTCTAATGCACACATTAGACGGGCTATGTACGATAGTTCATTGTGGGATTCTTTCTGGATCTTTGGCGGATCTTCATGGTCCCGTCGATTTCATAAGGCAGTGCCTGTTACGAGGGAGATATGTGATCAAATTTTTCGCGCAGCAGATGGGTCAAAATGGAAGTGGGGAATGAATGAAGGAGGGCGTAGCGACCTCCAAGTCATTGGCTCGTACACAAGAACTTGTAGATGTTCTATTGATCCAGGAACTGAAGATGGGGCCAAAAGAGCAATATTGTTATGGAAGTGGATAGAATCTTATTCAGATTAGATTCCTAATTAATTCGTTGACACTACTTTCCTGCAAATTTATAATTTGATTACATTAATTATTGAGACTTAGTATCAATAAGATTTGCCTACAAGTTACATATATTGGGTTGTATGGGTTCTGATACTTTGAATCGGGTCAAGTCACCTCCTGTCATAAAAGCGGTCAGCGCATGTGTTGAATTTGATAATGAGCTTGTCCTTGATGATGTAACTTTCTCGATCGAACAGGGAGTCTTGATAGGAGTTGTGGGTCCAAATGGTGGAGGCAAGACTACATTATTCAACGCGATAGCAGGTCTTCAGCGTCTGGCGAATGGCGCAATATTCATCAAGGGGAATGTTCCTGAACGTGCCAGGGGTGATGTGGGATATGTTCCACAACGGGAGCGCGTAAATTGGCGCTTCCCCTTGTCGGCGCTAGACGTTGTCTCCTTAGGTAGGACTCGGAGGGTCTCTTTGTTCGGTCGGTCGACGCCAAAGGACGAGAGTATTGTAGAGGAATCTCTACGCAAGGTTGATATGTGGGATCTCAAAGGAAGTCTAGTTGACCAGTTGTCCGGTGGTCAGCGCCAGCGGGTATTTGTGGCTCGTTCTCTAGCACAGGGATCAGATATCCTTTTGCTTGATGAGGCTTTTAGTGGAGTCGATATCGCATCTCAGGAGGGTCTCGTGGATGTGTTAAAGGAGCTGCGAGACGACGGGAATACCATTTTGATGGCAACCCATGACTTGAACACACTGGCTGATCGGTTTGATGAGGTGCTGTGCCTAAATAGGCACGTCTGTGCATATGGAAATCCTCGCAACGCATTTACTCCCTCGGTTCTTGAAGAGCTGTATGGTCCCCATGGCACGATGCTCGCTGATCACTGGGTGGGACATCATGGTCATGCGGGCCATGATCCGGACCATGTACGGGAAGATGGCATAGCCCCCTAGAATGCCTGATTTGGTTGAACTGCTGTTGGAACCATTCGCATATTCATTCATGATACGTGCTTTAGCTGTTTCAATATTTGTTGGGGTAATGTGCCCGATTCTTGGTTCATACGTTGTCAATAGGGGACTCGGATTCATGGGAGATGCGCTAGCTCACTCTGTACTTCCTGGAATGATCCTTGCTTTGATACTAGGTGTGAGCCCCTTGGTCGGAGCCGTTCCCATGGGCATTGTGGTTGCTTTAGCTATAGGTTATCTGAGTAAGAAGGCGAAGATTGCTGAAGACACTTCTACCGGAATATTGTTTGCAGGGCTTTTCGCTCTCGGATTAATAATGGTTCCGCTTGCAGGTAACGTTTCTATAAGTGTGGAAGACATACTGCTTGGTCAAGTACTTGGAGTGTCTAATAGAGACGTCGCCATGACATGTCTGTTGGCTGCACTGGTCTTAATTGTCATATCGGCTTTTCATAGGCAGCTTGTATTCGTTAGTTTTGATCCTGTGGGTGCTACAGTTATTGGTCTTCCAACGAAAGGTCTGGATTATCTGCTGTTCGTACTTTTGTCTATAGTGATAGTTGTGGCACTTCAGGCCGTTGGCATCGTGCTGGTGGTAGCAATGCTCATAACACCAGCCGCCGCCGCTGGTCTAATTGCGCGAAGATTCAATCGTGCGATTGCGTTAGGGGTGGTATTCGGAGTCCTCTCTACGGTTTCAGGACTCTATTTGTCCTATTTCTTCGATCTTCCCTCGGGTCCGTCGATGACACTTGTTTCCACAGGGATATTTCTTTTAGCGGCGACGAAAAAAAAGATTCTTGTTAGGTGATGGACCTTTAACTTTCGAGCGTTTATGGCATGGTTAAATATGGTTATTCTAGCGCTGTCAGCATTCAAGGCCCGCAAGTGTTGCATAGAATATGGAATTCAATATTGTGTCCTACGATCTCTCCTGGAATCTCTGATCCGATTGCGCGAAGTAACCTCTCCATAGTCGAGGCCTTAAACTCGCCTACTTTTCCGCAATTTACGCACACAGTATGGTGATGATGTTCTTCTCTGGACAAGGAATAACGCGGAGTGCCGCCGGGCAGTGCAAGCCTACAAAGAACGTTAGCTCCTAACAGGAGCTTTAATGTACGGAAAACAGTTGCTCTAGAAACCTGTGACAGAGATTCCGCAACCTCTTCAGCTGTAAATCCATCAGGATGTTTTTCCAGACACTTTATTATCTCAATGCGAGGTCCGGTTACCCGGAATCCGTTATTTTCCAGAATAGCTATCAAATCTGGTCGCGTTGAGGTTCTAGCCGATGTTGTCATATCAAATTCGAGTTGTCCCGGGACAGAATAACAGATAGATAGATTTGTCCCATTTATTGGAAGGCAGTTTGCTAATTGAAACGCTATTTCAACATCACATATTATTAGGAGTGATAAACTTGGAAGTGTGAATTCAGAGCAGTTTCAAGATGAAAGAATGAACGAATGATTCCGCCTGGCGGCCCGGTACGAGGGAGCGAGAACAGAAAAAACGTAGACCCTGGCCGCTCGGACAGGAAGCCGTTTTTTCTGTTTAATCTCTTCTATGGTTGGTGGATATGTCTTGGCGGGGCTTTCGTCATGGCTATGACATCAGGAATCAACTTCCACGGCTTTGGTAATTTCATAATTCCGCTTAGTAAAGAATTTGGCTGGAATCGTACCGTTGTATCCACAATTTTCTCTCTGGCTAGGCTGGAGGCTGGCTTTATAGGCCCTTTGGAAGGGTGGCTTGTAGATCGAATCGGACCTCGCAAGCTGATGCTAGTCGGGATACCTCTGATGGGTCTGGGATTCATACTGCTGAGCCGAGTTAATGGGTTACTAACCTTTATGCTGGTCTATGTTCTTGGAGTGACCCTGGGAAATAGTGTTGGAATGCACACACCTGCTTCAGCTGCTGTGGCAAATTGGTTTACCCGAAAACGAGGACTAGCCTTTGGCATTATGTGGTCGGGGGTTGGCCTAGGGGGTCTCATGGTGCCTGTGCTTGGTTGGGCTATTGAAGAATTCGGCTGGCGTCAAGCTTCAGTTATGGTCGGCATTTTTGTGGTGGTTGTGGGCATCCCCGTGGCATCAATTATGAGGCATAGGCCGGAGCAATATGGGCTGTTACCGGACGGGGACAAACCAGAAGAGCCAAGAGAAAACTCCGAAGGTCGACAGTTGGTGCCGGATCTTTCCAAAGATTTTACGGCAAGAGAGGCTCTCGGGACTTCGAGCTTCTGGTTTCTTTCCCTATCGATCATGGCACGATCACTTGTTTCAGGTGGAGTAGGCTTACATCTGGTGCCATATTTTATGGGATTGGGAGCAAATCCGGTGCAAGCTGCTACTTATGCCGGATCCGTCGGTGTAATTAGTATTCCAGGTAGGTTCGGACTCAGTTATCTTGGTGATTACTTCAACCGGCGTTACATGATGGTTGGCTCTTTGGTTCTGATGACAGTTTCCATAGTGATGTTGGCAAGGTCAGAGTCAATTGGGGACTCAGTACCCGCGATCATCTTATATTCTGTCTCACAAGGTGGTATATCAGTTATACCACAGGCTTTGATAGCGGACTACTTCGGTCGGAAAGCTTTCGCAACAATTTCAGGATTTCGAAGCACAATACAGATGGTGGGCATCATTATCGGTCCAATCGTTTCTGGGGTTTTCTATGACCGGACTGGAAGTTATGAATGGGCGTTTATGGGGTTCGCGGGGGCCTCTATTCTGTCTATGGTACTGGTATTTTTTGCACGTCCGCCACAACGAAATAAGAGGGATTTATAGATTCTGCTAAGCTCACATTGAGTATCGTGACATGATTTGGCAGCAGATATTTTCTAGAAGCGCTACAAAGATTCTTAATCTTTGCAAGCCAGAGCATCACCGATTATTGTGATAAGATCGGATCGTTCTGCCGTAAGGATATGAAAATATCCGTCTATTAGGGGGTACTTAACAAATAAATATCTAGCCGGGGGAGCTTGGGAAAGCCAGGCTGAGAGGTCAGCACTAATGCTGTCGACCCCTTCACACCTGATCTGGGTAATGCCAGCGTAGGGAGAG
>Ga0187827_10007889_pt1 | contig 11681 bp, 7 predicted proteins | sample ETNtaG_39_FD_167969 | JGI IMG/M metagenome (GOLD analysis project Ga0187827, IMG submission 167969) | Marine microbial and viral communities from oxygen minimum zone, Eastern Pacific Ocean - ETNP2014_SV_150_PacBio MetaG (Illumina Assembly) | ecosystem: Environmental > Aquatic > Marine > Hypoxic... | reverse complement strand
TGGATGTAAAAATTTTCTTGCAAGCTCAGAACCTATTTTTGGAACTTTATATGTAGATGCTCCTATCAAAGTATTAAGTTTAGTAATATTTTCACTGTCGTTCATTATATTTGGGGAAAAATCTAATTCAGATATTTCTTCGCTGGACTTTTTAGCTGTTTCTTTAGTTGGATCTATAGTCATATTTGACCAAATTGGATAATTTTCCTGTGAATCTGGAACATTCAGATCATAAAATCCCTCTGCAACGTGTCCTGACTTATTCTTCGGTGGAAAATGTCTCCTGTTCCAATGCTTTCTAATATGCCAACTACCTTGACCTGGATAAGGAAAATCATATTCATCCATTCCATCTAAATTTGCGGATATTTTTAATTTAGTTATATCACCGTTTTCATCTATAGGAATTGCTAATCTTGAAGCTGCTGCAACACCTGTTCCAATATACCCCATATTTGTAGTAAATCCATATGGATGTAAATCTTGATCTGGATTAAAAGTTTTACCCTTTTTAGTTCCAGCCATAAAATTAACACCTTTCCACTGAAGACTTGGTTGATTTCCTGCATCCCAATCACCCTCACCCCTTTGATCCCACATAGTTTGACCGTGTACATTCCAAGTATTTGGAACGCCTGGAATTATTGATTTAGAACTAAGTTGCCATAAGAGTGGGTCAGCTTCTGTAGGAGGACCTAAAGAAAATACCCGCGGGCCTGTACCATCTTTGTTGGAAAATCTAGTAAGAAATGACCTAGAATGATATGGCAAGTCTGATACATCTTCTTTACCAATATTCTTCCAAAATCCTAACGGTACGGTATGTGTTCCAGATTCTCCACCAATGTTTCCCCATTTACCTGGTTCACCACTAAAATAATCAACACCTACCACTGAAGAATCTGTATTACCTAAACCTGTAACCGTTCTTCCTTCTTTCCTTCCAAGTCTAAAAGTTTCCTGGTGAGGTCCTACTACTACTGGATATTTATATGATTTTCCATCTTTAGAAATTCCTACAAATTGAGACTTTGTCTTATCTATAAAAAATTTGGTAAAACCAGTTGCATGTAACTCTTCTGAACCCATAGGAGGTCCTGGAAAATAACTTTTTGCAAGTATATCATCGTTAGTATTACCAGGCATTCCTAAATTTAACTTTAAAGTATTTGGATACTTATAGTTTGTTCCACCTTCAGAAATTCCTATAAATTTACTTATAATGCTATCTTCATCCTTACCAATTTCCATATTTTTAGTAAATCCCATAGCATCATGATCTGTAAAATAATTAACTGTAGACGGTTTATGTCGTTTTGGAACTTCAACGAATTTTATGTTTGGATCAAAAAATGAGTTAAATATCTCACCTTTCTTATTAAATTTTTCTGCTAAATTTTTTCTAAATCCACCTAGTTCAGCATTTGAAACAATATCAACAAGTTGTTTATCATAATAATCTGTATCGGGGTTCCAATATCCTTTTTGTTTATTAAAATACTCTGGTAAAGTATTGTTAAGATAAAATGTCCCACCTAATCTTTCACCAATATCTTGCAATTGACTACCAAAAAATATGCCACCAGTAGTTGTGTATCGGGCCCTGTCATCACCTACCCACTCAAGGCTGAAGCCTCTAGTATCCTCTGCTTGTTGTTGTTTCCTCGTCCAACTTTCTAGAGAATCTTTCAATCCAGGTATATCTGCAGAAGTTAAATTCTTATCATAAAGGGGATTTAATTTATCACCAATACTAGCAATACGTTTGGAGAGATAATCCATCATTCTAGTTGCATCATTATATGCAGTTTGCTGAAGCTTCACACTCCTATGCTGTTCTCCATATTTTGACCACTTTTTCAGATCTGATGAATATCTTTCCCATTCTTTCTCCGCAAAGCTTAAAGGTGAGCCTGTGTAATTTTGTCGTCCTGTTTTTTCTGTTTGTGAAAGATGACGCTCTATAAATTCTTGTCTATTATACCTTCCACTATCTAGAGTCCCGTATTCACCTAAAAAATCTTCTGAAATGTCAAGACCAAATTTATTTGCAACTCCCCTTTTAGTTGATATTTCTTTAAGGTATTGTAATTTATTGATGCCATAACCGGACATATCCATAATAGGTCCACCTAAGTAAATAATTTTTTTCTTTTCAGGTCCGCTATATTCTAAAAGCCATGGATCATTTGATGACCTACCAAAATTACTTTTATATGGACTTCTTTTTCCGGACTTTCCATAAGACCATCCTGATACATTAGCACCTTTTTTCATCATTCCCTTAGGTGAATATTTTTTTAATTTTGGTCTGTTTAAGTCTGTTAATGCCATCTTTAACCCTCTATAAATCCTCTATAAAGTTTATTTTGACCTTTTGTAGTTGCATCAATCATGCTCTGTCGTTGTTGAGTTGATTGTGCTTGTCCTTTACTGATAGTTTGTTCTAATTTATTCATTGCTCTTGTTTGATTAGTAATGGCCATTGATATCTGAGAATTACCACCACCGCCTAATCCAGCTGGATTTTTTGTTCCTATAATTGTATCATCAGGACTAAATGGTATTGGATTCATACCTGGTCTATAAACAAAATCATTTTGCATTACTTTGTTCACAAAAGGAGCTACTATTGTAGCACCAGCTGCTGCACCTGCAAGTCCACCTGTTATTCCTCCAGCAAATATTTTAGCTCCTCGCTTTGCGAACAGTTTAGTGGCCCCTAAAGCTCCAGCAATTATACCTACTATAGCCATCACAGCAATTGATACTGCCGTATATGCATTCTTTGTTTTTGTAGCAGCTTTAACTACCTCTTCTTGTGCACTAAGCATCTTAGTTAAATTTACAAGATCAGTTCCTGCAGCTTTAGCTATTAAATTTCTTTGGACCACATTTAATTTTTCTAAATCTATTTGATCCCCAATCTGTCGTTTAACTTCGTCCATCATTCCTACCAGATCATTATTCAACATCAACCGTCGTGCCAAATCAAAATTCATCTGCGTACCAAGTACTGCATTAGCTTCAAATTGTGCAGCTATAGAGCCTTCTATATCTAATAGATGGGTAGATATTTGATCAGCAACATCTAATCCTACTCCCATAGCTCTTATATGAACAGCTGCTTTCATAAATCCTTCAGCAGTTCCCGAAGCATGTTTTGCCATCAATTCAGTAGCGCCTGCTATATCATCAAATACTTTTGAAGGTAATACTCCTCTAGCCCTTGCATATTGAGCAACTGATTTCTGTACATTAATTAATTGTTCATGACTACTATCCGATAAAGCAGTTTGTATTCTTAATAACTTTACTGCTTGTTCTGCTTCTATTCCATAAAAGAATGATTGTTTTTTAAGTTGCCATGCTATTTTAGTATTTACATCATTGATGGTTCCAAACTCTTCCGCCATCGCTTTAACATAACCTTTATTAATTAATAATGCTCCAGTTAATTTCCCAGTCTGTGATACAGAAAGTCCAGTTGAAAATGCAAACTTAGCCACTGAAGCTGCTGCTGATAATACAGCAATACCAACCCCCAACCATAGTAACCTTAACTTGTTAACCTTACCCGCAGCCTTACCTGTTTTTTTATCTGTTTTCGTGACCGCATCAGGCCAAAGTTCCATCTGTCCTGTAGTTTCTTTGGCCGCATTAGTTAAACCTTTACTACCTTTTTTGGTTTTTGTGAAAATACCTTTTATCCAATCACCACCTTTCATACTTTCTACGAATCCAGAAGTAGTACCTTCAACTGTGCCTTGGTATAATCCATCTTTCCACACACTGGCTGTTTCTCTAAAAGCATCTTGCGCATTTTTGTTTACATCATTAAAATTTATTGCATCTGCTATAAAATCTCCTAAGAATGGAATTCCACGAACTGTACCCTCTATACCAGACACCATTTTATCTATAGAGTTAGCTCCTGCATTTACCAAATTATTATAACGTTTTTGATGGGCCTGGATTTTTCCCATCTGTTTATATTGTTTTGCTAGATGCGTATCTCCAGCTTTTTGAGCTTCAAGAATTTTTTCACTAATATTTGCCCATTCTACAGTTTCTTTATGGATATTTTTTGTATTTGATAAAACCTCTTTTGCTATACCTAAATAAGATTTTTCTTCTTTTACTAAATTACCAGAAGCATCCACAGAATCCTTTATAGATGCACTAATCCCATCCCAAAGTCCAGAGATTCCTCTAAGAAATTTAGGTTGTTCTTGCTTTAATTTCTTAAACGCTTCGTATTCTTCTTGTTGATTGAATTTATCCGCCATTGATTTTATCTTAGTTTATTAAAGTGATATATGACCCATTTAGGTCAAATAGAATTCCAAATATTATAATGGATGATCTGCCATCCATTTAGCAAGTTCAGGTTCTTCCTTTTTTCTCTTTTCAATATGTTGTTGTATATCCTTACCAATTTTATCAGCAGCCGCTATATGTCTTTTCATAACTGGATCTCTTGATAAAGCTTTCAAAACTTTTGTAGATTTCTTTTTTGCGATTGCTTTAAAAAGACCACCGAGAAATTCTGTAATTATTTTATTTTCTTTTACTATATACTTAGCCAAGATTGACTCCTAAAAACTTAAATTGAGGGATTCATATATAAATATACGAATAATCATTTTTTAATTTTGGGAAAATTTGGATTGAGGGATTTTTTTTGTGCTTTTTCTATAGCTTCATTTTCTTCCTTATAAGCCCTATCTAATCTTTGAATATACCATCTTCTTAGATAAACTGGCATATTATAGGCTTGTTCAAAAGGTATTGAACCTCTAGAATTAAATGTTAGTTGAAATATCTGTTCGTGGATCTGAGCTTTATACTCAGGCGGAAGGCCAAAAAAACTGTACCGTCATCGGGACGGTAACTTCTACCTCCTCCCCGTCCACATCAATTAATATTTCTAAATCGATATCGGGGGTGTTGTCTGAAATATATTCTCTAAATGATCTACTATCTACAGCGAAAAATTCATTATCTACAAAGTTATTAACAACTGATCGTTCTGAATTACCATCAACTTCAAGTATCATATGTTTTAATCTAGTAGTAAGAGTTCTATCTATATCACTAACTTTACTTAATGATTTAGCATGTTTTTCAATAGCTTCAACATCACCACTAGTTAATAATTTATACTTAATAACTCTATCTGTAGTAGGTAAAGTAAATTCAAATGAATTTTGTCCTTTAGTCATCTTACTAAAATCTACTGAAACATCCTTCAATGAAGTTAAATCCAAATTATGTGTTGTAGGTTCTCCAGTAACAGGCGAAATAACTTCAAACTCATATTCTTTACCATAAGCTAACACTCTTGCAGCTATCAATAAAGCATTTTTATCACCAATCAATAAATCATCCACTTTGACTTTTTTATCAACTATCAAACTAGCTAAAAGTACATCTAAAACAACACCTTTAGCAATAAGATTTTGTGATGTCAAAACATCTTCATCTTTAGCTGTCATATATTTTAATTCGACCTGGCCACTTGATAATGGGCTTTTTTCAGGATAAAAATATCCTTTCGACGGTAGATCGATAATTTCCGTCGGAAACGTAGTTTCGGGCATGTTATTCTCCTTAATAAGATTTATAACTAATTGTAAATATAACTAAAATTTTTCAAATAAATTTTTAATTATTTTTTCGGTGCAAATTTCTCTTTGATTGGTTTAAGAATCATATCGAAAAGAATATCGTCATATTTTGTTGGTGTAAGTTTCACGATTTTTTCAATCGCGTAAATACCAACCAAAACATATTCCCAATTTGCTGCTATCCATTCACTCATTTTTATTCTCCGTTATTATTAATTTTTAATTAATTAGAATTGTAAGATTGCATAATCATAACGCAATTGTAATTCAATATCTACTGGATCTGATCCATTTGCAAAATCCAAATCATTAAAGTTTGCATCTTGTACCCATGCTCCTTTTAATGTCCATTCTTCAACCACATCACCAACTGGACCTAATAAATTAAAAGATACATCCTTTTTATAAAAATCTGAATAACCATCTCTACCTGTTACTGATTCGTGGGATAATCTCACCCATTCCATACATGCTTGTGCTGCAGAAGGTACAACTGGGTCATATAAAGTAACTCCTAAAGGTTGCCACTCACCTTTACCTTTAATGTATCTCTTTACATTAATATGGTCTAATACTATTTCTTCAAATGTAATCTGGGGCCTACTAGCTGTTTTAATCAAGTATGCAGGAATACCTTCGATATACATGACATACCGATTTTTAGTTTTCGGTTCAAATGGGGTAAACATTATTTCAGTTGCGTCAATTAACTCAGGCATCTTTTCTTCTCCTAAATAAGATTTCTTTTCAGTAATAAATATAACGGTTATGAAAAATTGCGCTTATATTAATAATAACCTTTGGAAGTTTTTTTGAAGTTTTTATAAAAACAAAAAACCCCAGTAAAACTGGGGCTTTTAGTTATCTTATTGAGATATTTTTTTATGCTTCTGGAAAGGTTGCTCCAGTAGGTTGAACAACAAAGTCCAATACAATGAACTCAGCAGTTCTTGTAGGTTGAACAAATATCTGTCCAACTAACCTATTTCTATCTATTTCATCAGGTGTATTATTTGATTCATCCATCACTACCCTAAAAGCATTCAAACCACTATTGGATTGTACATTTTCAAGATATGGATTAACCGAATTCAAGAAACGATTTCTTGTTGCGGTTGTATTCTGTTCAAACACCAAGAATTTAGATGTTGAAGCGATAAACTTCTTCAGATTAATTAACAATCTACGAACATTAATCCTATCAAGTGCTGAAGGTTTGGATTGTAATGTTTTTTGTCCAAACACCGTCGGTCCTTGACCTGGGAATGTTGCAATTGGATTAACTCTATTTTCATACAGTTTATCTCTCTCTGCATGATTTAACTTAAACTTAGCTTTAGAGGTTATAGTCAATCCACCTCTATTTAATCCTGCAGGTGCAAACCATTCTTGACCTATCCTGTCATTAAAAGCAAATACACCAGATAAAGCAACTGAAGGTGGTACCCAAACTGGTTCCACATTGCCGCCTCCTATGGCATAATTTACTTGTACCCAGGGATAATACGTAGCTGCATAATTGGTATCTATTGATCCAAGAGCACTTGCTGCTTGCGAAATAGTATCTGCCCAATGGAATCCGTCCATTATATAGAAACAATCTGCTCTTTCTTCCACCTTAGTTATAGCATGTTCGGTAATATTATTATGACAATTACTACCATCTTTACTATGAATAATTCCAGGAATTACCAACATATTAATATCGAATTCATCTGGATTAGATACTGCATTAATAGCTCGTTTATACAATGTAGTACCACTAGTACTTGAAGTAGAACAATCAAATCCCATTACATTAGTAGTAGATATATCATTACCCATAGATGGTTTTGAAGCTGGATCTACACCGTCGAATCCCCATTGAAAAGGAACTGCAAATCGTCTCTGACCTATATCAGATTCAGCTAATGTTATCTTTTCGTCACCCTTACTGCGCGCACTATCGGCCGGATTACCTGGTAATGTATCTGAACTATCATGACCATAGCAATTATTTAAACTAAAGCATTCATTAGATCCAGTTCCTGTTCCACTTGGAATAGGTGAAAGATAAGCTGCTCCATCATTATCATACTTGCCTCTTATTCTATTCGCTGTTCCAATGTCCATGAAATCAAATCCATGATACGTACTTGCTTGAAAGGTTTGTTGATCAGTATTATCAACTTGTTGAAGCTTCATTGAAGCTGAAGGTACTATAGTACCACCTGGAATTGGATTAGATAAAGATGCATACCCATACGGTACTACCGATTTTGGATAATTTTCTAAGTTTTTATAATCTCCAACTCTACACCATTTAGATCTATTTGGAAAGTTTCCATGATATGTCAACCTACCATTAGCATCTACGACTACATGAGAATCTCCAATTTGTTTTGCAAAATAGCTTGGAGAAGCTGGGTTAAAATCACAATTTTCCCAAGTTTCTGGTGCTCTACCATCTAGAGGTATAATAGACAAAGTAAAATCTCCATAATCAGATCCTGGAATTGTTCCAGCTGCTCTAATATTAGAAATACCTACTTTATATTCAGTATTCATATTAGTACCATGACCTAATGTATATACTCTAAATAAGTTTTTAAAACTTCTAACCGTAGCGCCATCATCCCAACCAGTTGCACCTTGATCTATAATATAAGGTGTTCTTGCAACACAATAATCAACATTTCCACCCCAAGTAGCTGCGTCACCTACTGCATCATATTGAGCAGTATAAGCTCCATTAGTTCCACCAGTAAAATTTAATCCAGCGGATGCTGAAGTACTACCAGTAACTTGTAAAGCATCTACGTCGTGTGAACCAGATGAAAAAAGATCTGATGTCTGGTGAAAAGCCTTATAGATATATGCATAATCAGTATTACTTTGCGGATCTGATGTTATCTTTTTAGCAAAATAATTTGCACTACCACTATCTAAACTTAGTGTTGAAAAAGTTTGATAGGTTCCGCCAGCTCCTATTATTTGTAGATCAAATGTATTATTAGTTGAATTTCCAGATGCCGAAACAGAACTTGCAATTCCAACATTCTGTCCAAGTCTTGTATTTGCTAAAGTGAAAGCAATTGCCGACCCTGAAGATGCAAATTCGCCACCCAAAGCCAGATCTGCTGCTGATGGTGTTCCATATGAACCTGACATTACTACATTTACATAATCTGCTCTATATCCACCTGTATGCATTACCCGAACTACCGTTACGCTAGATGCGGATTTTAAGTATTCTTGTACTGCGAAGGGAACATAGGATGTTTTTATATTTTGACCAAATCTTTCTTCAAATTCTCCACCACTCGTTACAATAGTTGGAACGAACGCTGGACCTTTTTGGGTTGGTCCAATCATTGCTGCTCCAATATTAGCTACACCTTGAGGGAGATAAGAAAGATCTGTTTCCTGCGTGAATACGCCAGGACTAACAATTCTTTCTGCCATTTAATTTCTCCTAGATTTTAGATTAAAAATTAGTTATAAAAGTCAAATATTATTTAGTATAAATATAAAATTAAAATCCCAAAATTACTCATTCGGCGTAAAAATACCGGTATCTAGGTCTAAATTTCCAATTCCATACTTGGAAGTTAGTTCTTCAACAAGGTTTCTCTCATCTTCTTGAGCAGTTGCATGTTGCGCTAACAATTCATCTTTCTGAGTATCCAAAGAATCCAAATTTTCTTGTAATCTCTCAGAAGCAATTGAAACTTGTCCTAGATTTACTGTAATTTGAGTATAACGATTTTGTAATTCTCTAATTTTTTCAGTTTCTTCTGCAGCAATCTTAACTTCTGCAGTTTTATTTTCCGTTTCAGGCATGTTTATAACTCCTATTTTGTCTTAGTTAATAGTTAATTTAAGTATCAAGTATATATATCGTTAAATTTATTCAAATAACAATTTTAATTCTTGATTAGTTTTAATTCATCAATTTCTGATTTAAGTTCTTTAATAGATTCTATCAAAACAGGAACTAACTTATTATAATCCACTGATTTAAATTTTCCTCTACCATGTAACCCATCATGTTCTTTCACAAGTTCAGGAATAACTGCTTCAACTTCTTGTGCCAAAACTCCAACATCATGACCCATATCATCGCGTTTCCAATCATATTCAACACCACGAAGTTTCACTATATCAGCTAAACCATATTTCATATCTGTAATATTCTCTTTAAGATTCATATCCGATGCTACCGTTGAAGAATACGCAACTACATCAGCATCAGCATGAAATGTACCTCCAGCAGCCATTCTAAATTCCTCTATTCCATTCTGATAATAACTAATTTGTCCATCAGATCCTGTAGCGAAACATATATTATCACTTGCATCATATCCAACTTTTAATCCTGTGTTATAAATACTTGTAATACCTGCTTGAGCTGCATCTACTCCGATTACTGCACTTGCTGCAGATAATCCTGTTCCTGCAAATTTTGATGCTACTCTATCAATAGTAGATTTTCTATTTGTTCCACCTGCTCCATCATCTACAATAATCAAATCACCACTTGCTATAGCGGCTCCAATATCAGTCATTCCATCGATATCTAATGCTAAGTCTGTAACCGCCGCGGAAGCATCATAACTTGTCATTCCAATACCACCAGCTGCAGTAATGGATAACGCATTAGTTAAAGTAGCCGTTAAAGTAGGAGAACCATCTCCACCAAGCGTAAGAACATCTCCAGCTTGAGTCAACATCAAATCACCATTATCCCAATTTATTACTGCCCCCTCTGCTAAGAATAAATCTGACCAACCAGTTCCTGCAACACCAAGTGCCGCGTCATCATTTGAAGCTGGTTTAACATTTCCACCTGCAGGGTCTAATGTAATGTCTGCAGCTGCAACCATTTTAAAATCTGTATCTACATCTAAATAATCAGATGTACTATCAATATTAACTTTTGCAAATTGTGGTGAAGAAGTTGTGTTTACTGTTTGGTCTAATGCAGAAATATTATCAGCAACCGTCTTATTAAGTGAAGTTCCACCAATTGTTAATGAGGTAGCGTCAACTTCAACCTTACTTGCTGATATATAAGTAATTGAAGCACTTGTAGCTGACAATGCAGTTGATGTAATAGATGTTGCTCCTGTTACTACACCACCATCTACATTAATCGTTCCATCAAGTACGACTTTACCACCAGCAACTGGATCAAGATTAATATCACCGTCAGCATCAAGTGTGAGGTGAGCAATCGCTGCATCCGCATCAACTGTGGAAAGAGTTGTAGCACCGTGATCACCAACTGCTATTGATGCGTAATTTGCCACCTGTGCGTCGTCATGAATCTTTAATTCTACATCATCAACATTAAAGTCAAAGGCTGTGGTTGTACCATCATCCATCGTAACATTACCACCATCGGCAGATAATGCAATATCTAAAGATGCATCAAGCGTTAGTCCAGTTGACACAACTGATAAAGCTGCGTCATTTGTGATAGTGTCTGCAGTTAATACCAATCCGTCAATAGTGAAATCTGTTGTTGCATCTATTGTAGTACCAGTAATTGCTGCGGGTGTAGTCCCACCAATGGCTCCTGGTATTGCCATAGTTTTACCAGCAACAGTAGCTGCGTTAAGATTAGCAACTACAGTTGTTGATTGAACTGTTAATGGTGCAGTACCTGTTGCAATACTTGAATGAAATTGAGGTGCTCCTAAATCTACACTTGAGGTTAAAGTTGTATCACTATGTCGATACGCTAACTGAGCTACCGCTGCATCAAGACCAAAATTTAATCCTGCTCCATTCATATTTGCTGAAGTTGTACTTCCACTAGCAATCGTAATATTTTTATCTGCTACATTTAATGTAGTGGCATCAACCGTTACAGTTGTGCCATTTACGGTAAAATCTCCTCCGACCGTCACTCCACCAGCAAATGAACTATTTCCAGTTGATGTAATTGCTCCACAACCAACCGTTCCAAGACCACTTACATTTCCACTCGTATCAAATGTATAGTTTCCATCTGAAAAAGTACCATCTATTGTTAAATTTCTAATTGTTGCTATATCTTTAGATGCA
>Ga0187827_10007885_pt1 | contig 11684 bp, 10 predicted proteins | sample ETNtaG_39_FD_167969 | JGI IMG/M metagenome (GOLD analysis project Ga0187827, IMG submission 167969) | Marine microbial and viral communities from oxygen minimum zone, Eastern Pacific Ocean - ETNP2014_SV_150_PacBio MetaG (Illumina Assembly) | ecosystem: Environmental > Aquatic > Marine > Hypoxic... | reverse complement strand
CAAGGAAAAACGTATAAGCCCAGTAGTATCCCCAACAACAACCTTAGGGAACTTATCTTCTTGGGTTGCTTACGACTTAGGGATAAAAGGAGCTAGTTTTTCCCATTCCATAACTTGCAGTACTGCATTACACTCATTTTTAAATGCAATTGCTTGGCTACAATCTGGTATGGCAAATAAGTTTTTAGTTGGTGGATCTGAAGCTCCGCTAAGCGATTTCACTATTGCCCAGATGAAAGCACTAAGAATTTATTCTAAAGAAAAAGGAGTCTACCCATCATTACCATTAAAAAAGGATAAAAATACCAATTCAATGGTGTTAGGCGAAGGGGCCGCAATTTTTTGTATTGAAAAGGATGAAGGTCAAAATCGAATTGCAAAAATTGAAGGATTTGGCTACGCTACAGAACTTATCGAACATAATGTTTCTCTTTCTACCGAAGCCGATTGTTTACACAAATCCATGGAAATGGCACTTAATAATGCCGGTATTACTGAAGTAGACAGCATTGTAATGCACGCACCCGGAACAGTCAAAGGTGATGAAAGTGAATACAAGGCAATAACAAAACTATTTGGAGTTAAAATGCCACATATAATCTCCACAAAATATCTTACGGGGCATAGTTTTGGTGCTTCCGGGGCACTAAGCATGGAATTGGCAATTTTAATGTTGCAAGAACAACAACTGATTAAATTTCCATACGATAGTATGACATGCGGGAAACCTCAAAAAGTTAAAACCATTATGGTAAATGCCACAGGTTTTGGTGGTAATGCCGTAAGCATCATTTTATCTAAATAAAAACTGATAGCTAATAAGAAACTTTATATTTGACCATCAAATCAAGAATAATGATAACGGAAGAAAAAAAAGACTGGACTAAAGAAGAAGTTCTTGAACTTTATAACAAACCTTTACTGGAATTGGTATTTGAAGCTGCTAAAACGCACCATTCGAACCACAATCCCAGAGAAGTACAGGTAAGCACACTTGTTTCGATAAAAACCGGAGGATGTTCTGAAGACTGTGGCTACTGTCCACAATCATCTCGATATCATACAGACGTAGAAAAAAACGATCTAATGTCTGTTCAAACAGTTAAAGCACAGGCTTTACGTGCCAAAAGCTCAGGATCATCAAGAGTTTGTATGGGTGCTGCATGGCGTAATGTAAAAGAAGGTGAAGATTTTGATCAGGTTCTAGAAATGGTACGCACCGTTCGAAATCTTGACATGGAGGTTTGCTGTACTTTAGGTATGCTCTCGGAAGATCAAGCCAGAAGACTATCCGATGCAGGTTTATATGCCTACAACCACAACATAGATACCTCTGAAGAGCACTACAAAGAAGTAATCTCTACACGTGGATATGAAGATCGCATTGAAACCATCGGAAATGCCCGAAAAGCCGGCTTATCTGTATGTTCAGGTGGTATTATCGGAATGGGAGAGTCTACCGAAGACCGGGCAGCTATGCTGATAACACTATCCCAATTGAATCCTTATCCAGAATCTGTTCCTATTAATGCCCTTGTAGCTGTTGAAGGAACTCCAATGGAAGACCAAAAACAAATTCCAATCTGGGATATGGTTCGTATGGTTGCCACAACACGAATTGTCCTACCAAAAACTACAGTACGTTTATCTGCCGGTCGAACTCAAATGACAGATGAAGGACAGGCACTTTGTTTTATGGCTGGTGCAGGCTCGATATTTGCAGGTGACAAACTACTAACAACTCCAAATCCGGATATAAATAAGGATATGGAATTATTTAGTATATTAGGACTGACACCACAGAAAGCATATCAAAAAGGTGATAAGCCAGAAGTGAACGAAAATTATAAAAAGAGTTGTTCAAATGGTGAAAAACAAAAATGGTCGAGACCGGCACACAAAATTGAAGCCAACATTGCAGCAACTAAAAATGCTAAAGAAAAACGTCAATTAAATCAATAATTATGAAAAAGGTAATATTATCAATAGTTCTCCTGTCCTTTGGTCTGGTAGTACCCGCCCAAAGTTTTGATTGGGGAGTTAAGGTGAATGTCGGAACACCAAATCTTAAAATTGACGACATTAAAAACCTTGAAGAAAACCAAAATGCAGAAAACGTTGCCCAGTTATTGGAAAACACCGATGCAGTCCTTACTTACCAGCTTGGTATTTATGCCCGTTTGAAGCTTGCCGGAATCTACATTCAACCGGAAGCAATGTTTAGCAACTCTAAAACTGAGATTAAATTTTTGGATATAATGGATGAAAATCAAGAACTCAATGATGTTATAGGAGAAGTAAAACTAAACAAGGTTGATGTTCCGGTATTAATCGGAAAGCGTTTTCTAAAAATATTCAGAGTAAATGCAGGGCCTGTGTTTAGCCTATTATTAAGTCAAGACATTGATCAGGTTAGCGCTCAGGAAACCTGGAGTGAAATTGATGCAAACTACAAAAATGCAACCGTAGGCTTACAATATGGAGTCGGACTTGATATTTCAATGGTGAGTGTTGACCTACGTGTTGAAAAAGGATTTCAATCTATTTCTGAGGACCTAACCATTGGTGAAACTACCTTTGCTGCTGATCAAAGATTGGAGCAAATTATGCTTTCTGTAGGTATTAAGTTTTAAAAACGAATATATTTAGCAAAAAGAGGCTTTACATCGTGTAAAGCCTCTTTTTTTATCTATAAATTTAATCCCTAATCCATCAGTTTTTCATTCCCTTGATGTCGATCTTTATCACGACTTATTTTCTTTTCGAAATTCTTCTTCATCGCTTCCTCCAGATCAATTCCGGTTTGATTTGCAATACAAGTCACAACCCACAACACATCAGCAAGTTCATCAGCTAAGTCCATATCTTTATCCGAGGCCTTTTCTGACTGTTCCCCATAACGTCGTGCCATAATACGAGCGACTTCACCAACCTCCTCGGTAAGAATAGCCATATTGGTTAATTCATTAAAATAGCGAACTCCATATTCCTGAATCCAAGCATCAACATTTTTCTGCAATTCCTTAAGTTCCATTATTCTCTTATTTTAGAATCAATACTTATAGTTACAGGACCATCATTACACAAGCTAACTTTCATATCTGCACCAAATTCTCCACTTGCGATTTCTTTACCCGTTAACTGCATCAAACACTTATGGAATGCCTCGTATAAGGGAATGGCAATATCAGGATGTGCAGAACGAACATAAGAGGGGCGGTTCCCCTTCTTAGTGCTAGCAAACAAAGTAAACTGACTAATTAAGAGAATCTCTCCACCAACATCTGATAAAGATTTATTCATTTTACCCTGTTCATCAGAAAAGATCCTTAAAGCAACAATCTTTTTACAAAGCCACCCAATATCATCTGCATTATCATCTGTACAAATCCCTAGCAATACAACTAAGCCTTGCCCTATTTCAGATCTCAGCTCCTGATTAATCAGTACTGAGGCCTCACTGACTCTTTGTATTGTGACTCTCATTAATGATACTTTGATTCTCTGTACTGATTCCCGTCATCTTCGAGTATTGCTAAATAGCTATCATACCTTACTGGATGAATTATTTCTGATTCAACAGCATCTTTAACGGCACATTTTGGTTCATTAACATGCTTACAATTATGGAATTTACACAATCCTTTCAAGGCTCTCATTTCAGGAAAATAATCTGCTAATTCAGTTTCTTCCATTTCAACCAAGCCAAAACCTTTAATACCAGGTGTATCAATGATGAAACCTCCAAAATCTAACTCAAACATTTCAGCAAATGTAGTGGTATGCATTCCTTTTTGGTGCGCATCTGAGACCTCCTGAGTAAGCAAATCTAAGTCTGGATCTATAGTATTTACCAAAGTAGATTTCCCTACACCCGAATGTCCAGACAATAAAGTTATCTGCTCTTTCATCTTATCAATAAGAACATCAATATTCATTTTATTTATGGCAGAAACCTCAAGGCATTCATAACCAGCTTCCGTATACATCTCTACGATCTCATCGTGGTAATCACGATCAAACTCGTCGTATAAATCAACTTTATTAAATACTAAGGTGGTTGGGATTTGATAAGCTTCAGCAGTAACAAGAAATCTATCTATAAATCCTACAGAAGTTGCAGGAGATGCAAGGGTGACAATCAAAAAGGCTTGATCAATATTCGAAGCAATAATATGCACTTGCTTCGATAAATTAACTGATTTACGAATGATGTAATTTTTACGATCTAAAATATCAATAATTATATAATCATTTCCTTCTTTCGAAAGAATTACTTGATCACCCACTGAAATTGGATTAGTACTTTTTAAGTCCTGAATTTTGAACTTACCTCGCATCCTACATTCATGGTATTCACCATCTTCTGTACGTACCCAGTACCAACTTCCTGTCGATTTTACTACCATTCCTTGCATAAAGCAAAGATACTATTTGCACTTTGAGAATGAAGGTTTTAACTAACAATTAGTCTCGAAAAATTTGGGCACAAAAAAAAGGACTCCATTTGAGTCCTTTTTTCGCATTTACTCGCCCCTCGAGAAATGCAATTAACGGATAATCACATTTAAACCAAATATAAACTCTTACGAACATAATCGCAAATGGTTTTGGGTAACCGGTAGGGTTTATTGAGTTAACGGTACACATTTGAGTGATATTACCTAGTAGAATGGTGGAAATAAACCTTTATTCATCTTTTTTTTATGACAGAACAAAATAAACTACCTTCGTCAGCATGTCTATAAAAGTTGAAAAAATCAGTAAATTCTACGGAACACAGAAGGCACTTCATGAAGTTTCGTTTGAAATAAACAAAGGTGAAATCGTTGGATTTTTAGGCCCTAATGGTGCCGGAAAATCTACGATGATGAAAATCCTAACGGGTTTCATTCCACAATCGAATGGTGAAGCAAAAATTTGCAATATAAATACCACCGAAGATACCTTAATGACCAAAAGCAAAATTGGCTACCTACCAGAGCACAATCCATTATACTTAGACATGTATGTGCGAGAATATCTCGAATTTGTAGCTAATATTTATAAGGCTGACCATAGCAACATAGACCTTATGATTACTAAAACAGGTTTAGTAAAAGAGCAACACAAGCTCATTGGGTCACTCTCCAAAGGTTACAGACAAAGAGTTGGATTGGCTCAAGCACTTATTCACAATCCAGAAGTTTTGATTTTGGATGAACCAACCACAGGATTAGATCCTAATCAATTGGTAGAAATTAGATCCTTGATTAAAGAGATTGGAAAAGATAAGACGGTCATGCTGTCTACACATATTATGCAAGAAGTAGAAGCTATTTGCGATCGCGTAATCATTATTAATAAAGGGCAAATTGTTGCCGATCAACCTATAAACAAATTACATAAGCTTGCAGGCAGTAGAAGTATTATAACTATTGAATTTAACGATATTGTAAATCATCAAGACTTACTTCTTATCGACAATGTGTTAGAAGTAGTAGAAACTGGAAAGAACACTTATCAAATTACTTCAGATTCAAATTTTGACTTAAGACCTCTGCTCTTCGATTTTGCAGTAAAAAATGAACTAATGGTACTTCAACTTAGCCTAGTAGAACAAAAACTTGAAGATGTGTTTCATAGCCTTACGAGGTAGATTCTAAAACTAGCTATACTCACTTCATAAATCTATTTTAGCCATTAATAATGTTGTGTTATTGCGAAATGAAAATTGTTGATTTAGATGATTATAAATCGCCGTTTTATAAAGTATAATCATGTTAGTGCCCATAATTATTCATCGATATAATTAAGTTGATTAATTAAGAATGTTATTCTAAATAATTATACAGATAAACTCTCCACATCCTTCTAATTCTTATCTTTGCATCCACAGTGGATAAATTTGACTGATTGCAACCACTATAAAAAAGGCTAAAGCAGTATTCCTACCGCTACAGCCACAACCAGATTTTTTTTTAGTTTTAAACTTATTAAAAGGAATAAATATGTCATATTTTTTCACCTCAGAATCTGTATCTGAAGGTCATCCAGATAAAGTAGCCGATCAAATTTCTGATGCTATTCTCGACGCATTCTTAGTGCAAGACCCTGAATCTAAAGTTGCTTGTGAAACTCTTGTTACAACTGGTTTAACAGTAGTTAGTGGAGAAGTAAACTCTACCGCTTGGGTAGATTTACAAAAACAAGCTCGTAATGTAATTAGCAAAATAGGCTACACTAAATCAGAATACAAATTCGATGCTGAATCTTGTGGTATTATCTCTGCAGTTCATGAGCAATCTGAAGACATTCACCAAGGGGTAGTAGAAGGTAAAGGGCTTCACAACGAGCAAGGTGCTGGAGACCAAGGAATGATGTTTGGCTATGCGACTAATGAAACTGACAACTATATGCCCTTAGCCTTAAGTTTGTCACATTTACTACTTCAAGAACTTGCAGAAATAAGACGAGAAAATCATGCAATAATGCATTATTTACGTCCCGATGCAAAGTCACAAGTGACTATTCAATATTCAGATAATAATATACCCGAACGTATTGACACCATTGTAATTTCTACTCAACATGACGATTTCAATGAAGAGTCGGTAATGTTGGCGAAAATTAAAAGCGATGTCATCAACATTCTTGTTGAACGCGTAAAAAAGAAACTACCAGCTCATATTGTTGCATTGTTCGACAATAACATTACCTATCATGTAAATCCAACTGGGAAATTCGTGATTGGAGGTCCTCACGGAGATACAGGTCTTACAGGACGTAAAATTATTGTTGACACCTATGGTGGTAAAGGTGCACATGGTGGTGGAGCTTTCTCTGGAAAAGATCCTTCGAAAGTAGATCGATCTGCAGCTTATGCAACACGTCATATTGCTAAAAACTTAGTTGCTGCTGGAGTCTCTGATCAAATACTTGTGCAAGTAGCCTACGCTATTGGTGTAGCTAAACCAATGAATATTTTCGTGGACACCTACGGTTCTGCTAAAATTGACTTGAGCGATAGTCAAATTGCTGAAAAAATAGATGAATTATTTGACATGCGCCCAGCAGCTATTGTTGAGCGTTTCAAACTTAAAGACCCTATCTACAGTGATACTGCCGCATATGGACATATGGGGCGTCAACCCGAAAAGAAAACTGTAGTTTTTGAAGTAGGTGGTGGTAGAGAAATTACAAAAGAAATTGAAACTTTCCCTTGGGAAAAATTAAACTACGTCGATAAGGTGAAAAAAGCCTTCGACATCTAGCATATGGACTTTGAATATAATGGGAATAACTATTCTGTTGAACGTTACCCTACTTCCGAAAACAAATCTTTAAAAGCATGGAGTGCTGCCGATGAACACGCACTCAGCTATATTAAGAAAAATAACATTCCTTGCACTAAACCTATTGTATTTAACGATAGGTTCGGTTTTTTGAGCACCTTACTTGCTGACAAAAAACCGACAGCTGTAATAGATTTTAAAAGCCAAGAAAAAGCTTTTAAAATCAACTTAAATACAAACAAGATTGACTCAACACAAGTTGCTTTAGTCAACTCTATAGCCCCACTTAAAAGCTCATATGACTTAGCGATCCTAAAAGTCCCTAAATCACTTGATCTTTTTCGCTTGCAACTAGTACAATTGCACAATGCATTAGATGATAATGCCATCGTCATTTGCGCCTTCATGACTAAATATTTTAGTCCACAAGTGCTTAGTATTGCAAACGAATTCTTTGAAGAATGTGAGCAATCTAAAGCTTGGAAGAAATCGAGAATTCTTATTTTAAAGAAGAAAAAGAATATTGAATCACAGGAACTGATTCACACAATACCTTTTACTAAAGCAAAGAGCTTTAAACAGTATTACGGTGTATTTTCCGCGAAAAACATTGACTACGCAAGTCAGTTTTTCATAGAAAATATGGTCGTCACCCTTGGAGACCATAAAGTCCTTGACTTAGCTTCGGGAAATGGAGTCTTAGCCTATGCTGCGCTAGAGGGGAAACCCAACAGAGAAATTCATTTAGTAGATGATTCCTACTTAGCAGTAGAATCTTCAAAAATGAATGTTGAAGGTGAAAATGTACACTTCCATTACAACGACTCTTTAAGTGATTTTGAAGATAACACCTTCGACTTAATCATTTCCAATCCACCTTTTCATTTCGAATACGAGACGAATATTGAAGTGGCCATAGATCTGTTTAAAGAGGTTCGTAGATGCCTTAAGAAAGGGGGCTCTTTTCAAATGGTAACTAGTCATCATTTGAATTCAAAAACACATCTTCATAAATTATTTCACAAGGTGAATATTGTAGCTGAAGACAAAAAGTTTGTAGTTTACAACTGCATATAAACGTTGTAAAATCAGGCAAATACATCATTAAACATTGAATTATTTCGTTGTAAGATGAAAATGATTTAATTTCATTCGATCTAAAAAGACTAAGAAATATGAAAAGAATGGCAATCGTTCTTTCTGCTTATGCACTAATTGCTTGTCAGCAAGAACAAAATAAAACGGTTAGCATTAGTGGATCTATTAGCAATCCTCTCAGCGAAACAGCTTCTATACTAACTGATGATAGATCGAGTGTTTACACAGATACACTTGACTCTAGTTCAGCTTTCGAAATTGCATTTGATTTGGAGTCACCTAGCTATATGAGTTTCAAACATGGAAACGAAACGACAGCTATGTATGTAAAACCAGGTGATAAGATTCAAATAAGCATCGACCCGAATGAGTTTGACGAGACGATAAACTATATTGGAAGTAATGGCTCGAATTTCTTAGCACAAAAATATTTACTAGAAGAAACTACTGATCGTAAAGCTTTATTTAGTCTTACAGAAGTAGAATTTTTAAAACAAGTTTCTGAGGCCGAAAAAGGTATGCTGGACCTTTTAGATTTTATGGTTGATGAAGATTTTAAAGCCGATCAAGAAAAATCTATTTGGTTCCAGTGGGCAAGTACTAAACTTAGCTATAAAGGGTACTATGAATATTTAACAGAATCTACAATTGAATTAAGTGATACCTTTTTTGATTTTGTCGGAGAACTTGACCTTAATGATACTTCATTATTAGATGATGAAGAGTCGTATAGTTTCCTTCAAACATACATCTCTACACAAGTGAGCTCAGAAGATGAAAATTTAATGCTTGCAAGTCTCCATTTCATTGCTTCTAACTTTAGTAATCAAGCAACAAAAGATCAACTTTCATACGACATGCTGAAAGAGTTCATCAAAAATGAATCTTTAGAAAACATCGATCTTATTTTGGCTGAATTTAATACGATACATTCTGATACAAACATGCACCAAGAACTTGCTGATTTAGCTATGGAGATGAGTAAATTTAATGCGGATCAGCCAGCAATGGATTTTACTTATCCAGATATAAACGGAAACGAAGTATCTCTTTCTGACTTTGAAGGAAGTTATGTATATGTGGATGTTTGGGCTACTTGGTGTGGGCCTTGCAAACGCGAGATCCCTCATTTAGTAGAATTAGAGAAAGACTATCACGGCAAAAATATTGTTTTCTTAAGTGTTTCTGTTGATGAGGATAAGGATTACGATGCATGGGTAAACATGTTGAAAGAAAAAGAAATGGGCGGTGTACAATTATTTGCTTCGGGCTGGTCGAAAATTACCAAAGACTATAAAATTAATGGTATCCCACGATTTATGCTTTTTGACACTGAAGGAAACATTGTGAATGTAAGAACAAGCAGGCCTTCTAACCCTGCAACACGTGATTTATTCGATCAACTACTCTAAGCAACAGCAAACCGTATGTTGAAACGCTTTTTAATTTGGAGAGTAAAAAACATCTCTCACAAACAGTTTATTTTAATCATGAGCCTCGTTGTAGGTATAGGCTCTGGTTTGATTGCTGTATTAATTAAAAACGCTGCTCATAGCCTAGGAGACAACCTAAAAAAAATTAGTTTAGAATCTCCTATCTCGACTTATGCCCTCCTTATTTTACCTATTCTAGGAATACTCTTTACTGTTTTATGGAATAAATATATCGTTAGAAAACCAGACAGTAAAGGCTTTCCATCCATCTTATACGCCATTTCAAAACGGTCGGGGATCATGCGAAAACACCATATGTTCTCGTCTGTCATCTCTTCTATCCTAACTGCGGGTTTTGGAGGGTCAATAGGACTAGAGGCGCCAGCTGCATCGAGTGCTGCATCATTAAGTTCAAATTTAGCACGTGTACTTCATCTGAATTTCAAAGATAGAATGCTCCTCATTGGCTGTGCTTGTGCAGGAACTATTGCAAGTATATTCAATGCGCCTATTGCTGCATTAATTCTGGCCATGGAGGTACTAATGCTGGATCTAACAATGGCATCTATTATTCCATTATTGATCGCCTCTATTTCTGCCACTATAAGTTCTAGATTAATCACAGGAGATGCACTACTCCTACACATAGAAAAGGTAGAATCTTTCAATGTTGCTGACATGCCCTACTACATACTGTTAGGGGTTTTATGTGGACTCTTATCCGTAATCTTTTCAAAAGTATTTTACAGAATTAATACAATTTTAAAGAAAATCAACCATAGAGTAAATAGAGCACTTTGGGGTGGTTTGAGTCTTGGATTACTCATATTCTTTATTCCACCCTTATTTGGGGAGGGTTTTGAAACGATTAACTCTTTACTCTCCGATAATGCACAGGAGCTATTAACAGGAAGCTTTATCGAAGCTTATGCAACTACAGAGATAGCATTAATTTTACTGGTAATTGCTATGATTATTTTCAAGGCAATAGCTACTTCTATTACCATTGGTTCTGGGGGTATGGGAGGAGTTTTTGCACCCTCCTTGTTTATGGGGGCTACACTTGGTTTTGTTTTTGCAAAATTTGTAAATCACTATTTATTACTGGGATTATCTGTGAGTAATTTCAGTTTAGTTTCTATGGCTGGTCTAATAGCAGGTGTTCTTCACGCACCCTTAACAGCCATATTTTTAATTGCTGAGATTACGAGTGGTTACGAATTATTTATACCATTAATGACCGTAGCAGCTATCTCATACGTAAGTTCAAAATATTTCATGCCACATTCTCTATTCAACCTACAATTAGCTATGAAGGGTGAATTAATGACACACAATAAAGACAAGGCTGTGCTCATGCAAATGCAATTAGAGAAACTCGTGGAGAAAAACTTTTCTACCATTACACCCGAAATGAATTTAGGGGAATTGGTAGAGGTCGTAGCAGATTCAAAACGAAATATCTTTCCTGTTGTCGATGACTCCAATTTATTTCTAGCTATCGTTAGCCTAGATGATATACGTAAGGTGATGTTTAACCATAGTTTGTATGAAAAAATAAAAGTTGAAGACCTAATGCATGAACCATTAGGATCAATTAAACTCTATGACCCTATGGATAAAGTGATGGCTAAATTCAAAGAAACAGGTGCTTGGAATCTGGCTGTAACTTGTCATGGTGAGTATATTGGGTTTATCTCTAAATCAAAATTATTTAGCAATTACAGACGGAAATTAGTCGAGTTTTCTGAAGAATAAGCATCGAGAGTTTGTGATTAATTATTGATGATCTATCAATTACTTGATCGTATAGATATGATACTTTAACAAAGCATGAAAACTTTAGATTCCAAAAAAAAAATTAAACTTTCAACTCAAT
>Ga0187827_10007884_pt1 | contig 11686 bp, 8 predicted proteins | sample ETNtaG_39_FD_167969 | JGI IMG/M metagenome (GOLD analysis project Ga0187827, IMG submission 167969) | Marine microbial and viral communities from oxygen minimum zone, Eastern Pacific Ocean - ETNP2014_SV_150_PacBio MetaG (Illumina Assembly) | ecosystem: Environmental > Aquatic > Marine > Hypoxic... | reverse complement strand
GGACCTTGTTGGTTCATTCGCTGAGCATGGATTCAATATCGAATTATACTCCAAAGTCAAGGATTTCACCAAGGACATTGCATTGGTTCCTATCTCTGCACGAGAGGGTGAAGGAATCCAAGACCTGTTAACTGTTGTAATCGGTCTAGCAGAGCGCTATCTGGAAGAGAAACTGACTGATATTGAAGGGGCGGGTGAAGGTACCGTCCTTGAGATGAAGGAAGAGCGTGGACTTGGTAAGACATTGGATGTAATTCTCTATCGCGGTTCTGTAAAGAAAGGTGACGAGATAGTTCTGGTAACCGATGAGGGCGGTAAGGCAACCCGTATCCGTGGTATGTTCGCACCGCGTGGAATGTCGGAAATGCGTGATGCCGGAAATCGCTGGGATGATACTGATTCGGCACATGCTGCCAGTGGTCTGAAAATTTCAGCTCCAGACGTAGATGGCGTGCTTGCAGGCACTACAATGCGTGTTGTCAGCACGCCTGAAGAACTTGAGGAAGCCCTTGCTCTGGCGGATGCTGAAGCCAACCTTTCAATTGAACTAGATGAAGAAGGTGTGAGCATCAAGGCTGACACGGTTGGTGGCTTAGAAGCATTGGCCAAAGAACTGGGTGAAATCGATGTGCCAATCCGCCATGCGTCAATTGGCAAGGTCAATAGACGCGATGTTCGCAGTGCTGAGAACTCAGCCGATCCTCTTCATCGGATAATTATGGCATTTGCAACCGATATTCTTTCTGATGCTGAAGAGGAAATTGAAAACTCAGAAAATGGTGTAAAATACATCGGCTCAGACATCATCTATCGAATTCTTGAGGAGAGAGAAGAATGGGTCGAAGAGCGCACCCGCGAACTGGAAGAAGCCTCTCGTGAACAGGTAGTATATCCTGGCCGAATCCTACTATTGCCAGATCACACATTCCGAGTCTCAAAACCTGCTGTTGTAGGTGTTCGAGTTCTTGCCGGACGCATTCATGTTGGCCAGAGATTACTCAAAGATGGCAATAGAATTGGCCAAATAAAATCGATTCGTTCCGGCCAAGATTCGATGAAAGAAGCAATGCAAGGAGCGGAGGTTGCGGTCGCAATCGATGGAGTCACTGTTGGAAGACAAATTGACGAAGATGATGTGTTGCTTGTCGACATCCCCGAATCCCATGCTAGGAAGTTGAGAAAGATGGACCTCTCCGCTGCTGAAATGGAAGTTCTAGAGGAGTTAACCGCCATTCATCGCAAGGATTCGCACTTCTGGGGACGTTGAACTATTGAGTCAACAAACGTTCAGCAGCACCGAACGCTTTAGTATGTAAAATCGGGCAGACTGAACGTTAGGTGATTCTAATGACCATGGCAGCCAGTGACCCCAAGTCTCGTGAACTCATTCAGACCGTGTCACAAATCTCCAATGGTTTGATGGGAGAGGTGTCGAAAGTTATCATCGGAAAGCAAGAAAATCTGCGCCGAGTTACTATCGGAATTCTATCAAATGCTAACATGCTAATCGAGGATTTCCCAGGTTTGGCAAAAACTCTGATGGCTAATACATTCGCTACATCTTTGGGTTGTAAATTCAAGCGTGTACAATTCACTCCTGACCTGCTCCCAGCAGACATCATGGGGACTTACATGTACGACCAGCAGGCTGGTGAATTCAAACTGCGTCCAGGTCCTCTATTCACCAATGTTCTACTTGCTGATGAGATTAACCGTGCTCCGCCAAAGACTCAAGCTGCTCTATTGGAGGCCATGGAAGAGAAGCAAGTTACCATTGAGGGAATAACCCACAAGTTGCCTGCTCCATTCATCACAATGGCAACACAGAACCCGATTGAGCAGGAAGGTACCTATCCACTACCTGAAGCGCAAATGGACCGATTCATGATGAAGATGTCAATGGGTTACCCTGACAGACAAGAAGAGAAGTCGATTCTACAGCGCAGAAAGTTGCGAGGAAAGGACGAGTACGACATTGAGAAGATTACCAGTCCAAAGAAGGTCGTGGCAATGCAGAAAGCTCTCGAAACCGTTCACGTCGACACTGCAATCCTCTCCTACATCGTTGAGTTAGTTCACCGCACCCGTGAGGATCACCGCGTAATTACTGGAGCATCACCACGTGCTAGCCAGTCATTGTTCAAGACCGCACGTGCAAGTGCTGCAATCGATGGTCGCGACTATGTGATTCCAGATGATATCAAGGCCGTCGCACTCGAAGTTGTCAGTCACAGAATCCTTCTCAAGCCCGAATCAAAGATTCGTGGCGTCACAGGACAGCATATTATGCGCAAGATTCTCTCTGAAGTTCCTGTTCCGGTCATTCAGTGATTCTGAATATCGCCTTACTTGGTTAAGTCCCTCACCTCCATCAGGGTTTCATGGGTCTGTACGAGTTGTTACGACCAGCCAAGAAGGTTCCAACCACTTGGTGGAGTTCAGATGACCCAATGTCAACTCGACCTCGATTATCGACAATGACGATTCTTGTCATCGGACTTTGGATATTTGGAACAGGAGATGCAATAATCATCGCCGCAGGTATTGGTAATGCGCCTTGGACAGTTCTTGCCGAAGGAATTGCAGTAAATATTGACTGGTCAATTGGACAGACAACATTTCTAGTCAGCGTCTTAGTTCTTCTATTGTGGATTCCACTAAAGGAAAAACCCGGTGTTGGAACTATCCTAAACGCCATATTAATCGCTGCTGCAATCGAATACATGGGAGGGGTATTACCTACGCCTGAGAAATTTGAATATCAAATTCTTCAGGTTATTATTGGTTCTATATTTGTTGGAATCGGTAGTGGAATGTATCTGACTGCAAATCTCGGACCAGGACCTAGAGACGGGTGGATGACTGGCCTTCAGAGAGCATCAGGTATACCGATTGGCAGAGTACGAGGATCAATCGAGATAGGGGTTCTAGCCTTAGGTTGGCTGATGGGAGGGACATTTGGAGTTGGTACAATCATCTTCGCAATAACAATCGGACCTATCGTCGCTAGTTGTCTTAACATCACAGGACAGGTCGGAAAAGTCGAATCTTGACGAGAAGTGGAAATACCTCACTACATCAGAGGGTGCTGAAGATATGGCAGAACCAGTAGTCATCGCCTGCATCAATCACAAGGGTGGTTGTGGAAAAACCACCACTGCAGTAAATCTAGCTGCGGCACTTTCGGTAGGTAATGAAGAACTTGGAATTGCAAAACGCCGTGTACTTCTCATCGATCTTGACCCGAAGGGAAACATTGCTACAACCTTCGGGGTTGACAAAAGAAAACTAGGTCCAACTATGAATGAATTATTCAAAGGAGGAGTGGATGGAGCACCGGTTAAGTTGACTGAGTGCCTTATCCGACCTGATGAATTAACAAAATCGATGCACTCCGCCTTTACTAGGCAGAATCCTGAGCGTAAAAGAGGACCTCCTAAAGACCTCATGGTGGACGATTTGTGGCTACTTCCAGCCGACTTAGATCTCTCAGGAGTTGAGATTGACTTAGCAACACGAATAGGCCGTGAAAATCGCTTACGACTAGCGATGCAAAACTCAGTGGGTCATTTCGATGTAGTAATTATTGATGCTCCTGCATCGCTTGGACTTCTAACAGTAAATGCACTAGCGGCTGCACAATGGGTGCTAATTCCCGTGCAAGCCGAATTCTATGCTATGGAAAATATGAGTCAACTGATGAATATGGTTCGGGATGTGCAAAAAGCCGTCAATCCCGGACTGCGTCTATTTGGGATAGTTTTGACAATGGTTCAGCGCAGTCGACTTTCTGAAACCGTTGCTGAACAAGCGCGTAAGCACTTTGGAGACCGCTTGTTTGAGACTGAAATTCCTCGACTTGTGGCGATTGCCGAGGCTCCTCTAGACGGAGCGCCGATTGTAATCGGGCAGAAACCAAACAAATCGAATCCCGGCAGTAAGGCTTACTGGGAATTAGCTAAGGAAGCCAGTGCAAGAATTGAGACGATTCAAAATTCGTAATCATCATTCTCAATTTCCATTTGAACGCTCAAGGGCGCTTTGTCTGGCTTCAATTAAGATTGCTTCCCACTTGACTTTCAACTCTGATTCAAGAGACTTAATCATCTCCTCAATTTCCTTCTTTGAAAGACTTTCACGCTTAGACAACTGATTCTCAAGTTTCTCCATTAATTCGCCCTCGCGCTTCTTTCGAGTCTCAGCGAGTTTCTGCTCCATCTCGACCTCACGCTCCAAAGCAATCTCCTGACGCTTCAGAACAAGGGCTGCCTCCATGGTCTCACGCTCGGCGGAAAACCACCGATCTAATTCGGCTAACATACCAGCTTCAGCCTCCTCTTCTAATGATTTCAGACGAACATCAACATCAGATAGCATTCCCTTCTCTAGAGATTTTGATTCGGCAGCCAATTGCTTCTCCAACTCGGCTTCACGGGTTTTACGTGCCTTAGCCAAGCGATCCCTCATAGCAATCTCTTGCTCAAGACGGTATGACTCGACCTTTCTGTGAATTTTGGACTCTTCTGCTTCTCTAATATCCATTTCAACACGGCGTTCCATTCGCTCGAGTTCCTGCGCTGCCTCTAAATCAAGCCTGTCGCTAAGGAAAGCACGACGTCTGTCGAACTCAGTCTCCATCTCTGATTTGAGTCGGTCTCGTAATTTTGCTGTATGAACCTCAATTCGTCTATCTCTCTCAAGATCTAACTGTTCTTTGAGGCGATTCTCCTCACGACGAAGCCGATGAAGCATCTCTTCACGCAGAAGTCTCTCTTCACGCTCTAGAGCCTCTGTCTCTAGGCGTTCCATTTCGACTTCTAGTTCAGCCCGCATATCTGCTTCAATTCGATGAAGTTCTTCTTCGAAGAGAATATCATTGGCTTTACGCAGAGCGCCGCGCATACCATCGACTCTATCTCCCATTTCGGAAACTCTCCTGCGCCGCTCACGGCGCATGCTGGAACGTAATTTTGATTCATCATCAAGGCGGTCACGAGCGCGGCCCAGTGTGTCGATTGCTGAGGCCGCGGAACGAACATGAGCCTCTCTGAGAGCCGCTAATTCATCGATACCTTCGGTATCGTTACCATCGGGAGACTTGCTCTCACTCACGGTTCCATCCCCATTCCGACGGTATTTGGGGAGTATTTGAGAGCGCAGGGTCGGAATCTGGCGATGAAAGCGATTTTCAAAGGGCTAGGCAAGTGACGAAGTCACTCAACTAATTTAGAAAGTAACGTGAAATTCTGTCTCACAAGCAGGGCAATTCAATTGCCTCTTACCTGGTTTCGGACGGATGCGCAGAGTACGTTCGCACCCAGGACACTCGATTTCTACCTTGATGATTTTTGGAATGAGGGTGAAGGCTCCTGAACAAGCTCCACAGTTCAGGTCAATTGGTCTCTCATCTGTACCAGCAACGAGGATAGTATGACAATGTGGACAAGGGACTTTCTCATCGATAAGTGCCTCTACAGTTAGGTCGTGTGTAACTCGACATCCTGCACCACATATCTCACAGGTAATATCACCTAAACCAGGTGGTAGCATATGCTCACAACTAGCGCATTCAGCGAGGGGAGGAGCATGCTTGGATTCGACCTCGACTCTGTCCATCATGTCTATCGCTCCTACTTTGGGTTAATCAAGCGGTCGCTGAAGAGTCCGCCTTTCCTGAGGATAACCAGACATTGAAGGCTTCTCGGATATCAGAAATCAAGTCCTTTCCGAGAGATGCTAATACACCCAACTTATTCCCTTCTGCTCCAGCCACAAACATGCCGTTTAGAATAATCAGGAATACACTTGCTTCGTGTATTGCTATTCCTGCTGCGATACTAGTATTGATTCCTGCTAATGCTGTAATCACTAGAAGAATAGTTACCCCTACGGAAATTGCGATGTTTGCATTAACCACCTTACGTGTGCGCTTTGAAAGAGAGAGTAGATTGGAAAGAGCTCTAGGATCTTCTCCGGGAATCAAAACATCAGCTGCATCTAGATTTACTTGCTCACCACTTCCTACTGCAACTCCCACATCAGCAGCCGCAAGAGCTCCCGAATCATTGAATCCATCTCCAGCCATTAGTGTTCGACTCAACTTGGCTCTTTGAGCAACCCACTCAGCCTTACCTTCAGGATCGACATTTCCTCTACAGATAGATGGATCAAGTCCAAGTTTCTTGGCAAAGGCCTCGACTGAAGCCTGCTCATCACCACTAAGAATCTCTACTGAAATTCCTTGGTTTTGCAGTTCAGCAATCATTTCCTTCACGCCTTCACGTGCATCATCATGTGCGAAAGTGAAGGCTGCGACTGCCTGACCATCAACAGCAAGAACGCTGGCTCCATAGCCAGCGTGACGACTGTCGGCAAGGGCAGCATCGATTTCGTAAGGAATCTTCACACCTTCTTCCATCAACCAATCAGCTCGGCCTAGGATTACTGGAATCCCTCTCATACTGCCTTGAACTCCTGCCTCTCCATCTTCAATATCAGAGATTGAGGTGACTGCCTTACTACGTTCTCCAGCTTGCTTAATCAGAACTTGAGCATATGGATGATTACTTCGCTGTTCGAGACCGGCCGCGATTCGCAGAACACTCTCTTCGGTTTCATCTCCTGAAACCACAATACTGACCAAGCGTGGTCGACCACTGGTTAGAGTTCCAGTCTTGTCAAGAAGCGCCAATTTCACTCCGGCAGCCGCCTCAATGACATTTCCACCACGTGCTACTAGGCCAGAGGATGAAGCGCTAGACAAAGCAGTTGCATGAGGAACAGGTGCTGCTAGTAGGAGAGAACAGGGGCAGGATACCACCCAAAGAACAAGCATTCCTACAAAATCTCCTGTGACGGTACCATAAATTGCAGAACCAATCAAAACAAGAGGAACCCAAATCGCAGTGAAGCGCTCAATGATAGTCTGTGTACGCGAAGGTTGCTCTCGATATTTACGAACTAATTCGATTAAATCAGCTAGTCTTGTATCATCACCTGTGGCATGAGCCTTGACATGGATTGGGCCACGAGTTAGATATAGACCGGCCTCAACAAAGTCACCTTCCTGTATAGAGACGGGCATTGGTTCTCCCGTCAAGGGCGCTCTATCGATTGCTCCATTTCCGTCTATCACATAACCATCCACAGGTACAATCTCACCAGAGCGAATCTCTACAAGATCACCCGGTTCTAATGCTGCTACAGGGGTCCATTCATCATCTGAATGTTCATTATTCTCTTCAACAAGTCGAGCGCGCCTTGGAAGTCGATCTAGACCACCCTGCATCGCCTCTCTAGCTCGAACTAATGCACTCTCTTCCATGTGAGCCGCTAATGCAACCAGTCCTGTTACAATCAATGCTTCAGGCCACTCCCTTAGGTAAAGAGATCCTAATACGGCTAGAGAGGTAAGTACTTGGAAACCCAACACTCTATTCTGAATACTAGCGATTGCACTATTGAACATTGGAAGGCCTGCGAATAGAACCCCTAGAGAGGTTATTGCTGCAGCAACCCACCAATGCAAATCTAATTGTTCTACAAGAATAACTGCTGCGAGAAGTGGAATGGTCAATACAGCACCTAGTAACTGAACTTGATCGGGGCGCAGCCTAGTGGTTCTCGAATCACTAACTGTATAATCCCCAAGTAATCTACGTAGGCCCTCTTCGGTCATTTCTTGGACTGTTACCGAATCAGTATTTACACGTTGGATTTCGATTGTACCATCATCCAGACTTGCATTAATAATACCCGGAATCTCCAACAGAGCAGAACGTAAATCCTTACGATTCAATCCAAGTCTACGCGAAACATCGCCTGCCGTTTTACCTTGAACTTCCATCCACTCAATCTCAGGTCCATGACCTAGACTTTCTAGAACAGCTGAAACCCTTGAGACACGTCCACGCGCAACATCAAGATTGACCCTTACTCTACCCTCAGTTGCTGATACATTGACTTCATTAACTCCTGGTAGTCGCTTTACTGCGCGTGTGGCTTTCATTGCACAGTCTGGACAATCCAGCCCTCTGAGACCCCACTCAAATTCTTCGTTTCCATCTACAACGAGTTCTGCTTCAATAGAAAAATCAACGTCATTTTCTTTGTTCAAACTAGGTTCCTTATCATCTGTTGAACATGTACCATCAGCACAACAATCTTCCATAATCAACTCATTTTTTTGCTCAACTGAAGCTTCTTTCTTCTTTGAAATTGAAGAAATTTTATTCTTAGCACTTTCTAAAGCATTTGAGATTGAAGTTCGTATACTTGAGATTGTAGAATTAATCTTTGGAGGAGCATCAGTTGATTGTGAGGAAGACTTAGTCTTCGACTGAGGAACTTTGTCCGCATCATCATCGAGGACAAGGAACTCCTCATCGGTCATACTCTTGGGAAACATAGGTTGCTCATCAACCTGAGGGGAGAAATATCAACAATATACGGTGGAATCTTGAACAAAGAGGGGGTGCGAGATCTATGCAGTGGCCAAACCGCGAAGATTTTGATATGATAATCTTCGATATTGATGGAACTCTGCTTGATGAAAACGGATTCAATCCTGACCTAATTCCATTAATTCGCAAAGTGGAGGAATTAGGCATCATAGTTTCACTTGCTAGTGGAAGAACTCTACCGAATGTAACCCCTATACAACAGAGCCTTGCAGTATCTGGTTTCGTTGTTGGAGAAAATGGAGGTATGATCTGGGACACACGTCTAGGATTCCCAATCAGAGCTCTAGCAGATGGAAAGCGCGCGCGCGAGGCTGCTGATTGGCTTGCGATACAGATTGAAGGATTGGATGCAGCCGGAATTGAATCAAATCGCTGGCGAGAAACTGAATGGTGTTTGAAAGAAGTTGACAATTACGAGGCTATATTGGATGCAATCAAAGGCTCGCAGTATGATGATTTAGTGATTTCACCAACTGGTTTTGCAATTCATATTTGTAGCCCTGGAATCGACAAAGGGAATGGAGTATTAGAAGCACTCAGACAGCGTGGAACTGATCCTAAAAGAGTCATCGCAGTAGGTGATGCTGCTAATGACATCTCGATGTTCAATGTCTGTGGGTTCTCCGTAGCGGTCAATGATACACACCCTGGTGTAGTGGAAGCCGCTGACCATTTTACCGAATTACGTGGCACTTTGGGAACCATTGAATTCATCAAACAATTAATCGAAGCAATTGAATAGGTCAAACTACAGGACCATGCTATGTCGTGTTGAATCCAATTGTCGATCATGGAACGAAAGTACACTATACACGATATATTGCAAATGCTAGAAAACTGGTTAACCGCCTCGCGGACTTGGTTTGAACTGGAAAGTCAACACTTGAGGTGTGAAGCTGAAGAAAAACAATGGCGAGCTGAGAATGAAGCATTCACACTAGCCGCTACCTCTTACGAGTGGGAGTTCATTGACGAATGGGTATGAGTTGAATGCAAGCAGGGGGTTTCACTAAGACCCTATGCCCTAAGTAAAGGCCAATGGAAATAACCCTAGTGGCGATAGTCTTCTTCCTTATCGGGTGTGGATTAGGTTATCCAGTGATGGTTTTTGCAAAGAATAGAGGGCCAATTCCTTGGCTTCTGATTCCGATGATTGCTTACTCAATTCCATTGTTCACCATTGGTCCTCATCCAATCATAATTGGACTATACCTACCTCTGGCCGCTTACCTGCTATATGTTGGTCAAATGGTAATTCGAAATCCGAGTGCAATCAATGAATTCTGGAAAAATATTGCTGAAGAATAGCAATGGCGCGCCTGAGCATCGCAAGCAAATCTAGGATTGGTGCAGGCGGCAGGATTTGAACCTGCGAAGCACTACGCAGAGGATCTTGAGCCCTCCCCCTTTGACCACTCGGGTACACCTGCGGCGCTAGCGAGCCGTGATTACCTCTTGATTCCAGCGGCTCGAACCTCACTTTGCAGCCGTCCAGATGGAATGATTGATGTATCGCCCGCAGAGGATGGGTAGCGGGTCGCTCGCGGTAGCATGGAGGCAGATGGGATGAGACTAGGAAAACATCAACTCCAATCGGTCAATAAGGCCCTTTTTGAAGTGGCTCGCAAGCAGAAGGCTTCAAGCGCTCCTGTGGAACTTCCACTATCGGATTTTTGGGACTCAGTAAATCAATTAACAACTCACTTGGAGACTCAACTTCAAGAAACCATACGCGATGAAGGAATGAGTGCAAAGGCTCAACTTCTTACTCGCCAACTTGGAAATGTTAGAACAGTTGTAACTGATTTAACTCGTATTCGGCTGAATGCTTTCACTCAGCATGCCGTTCTTACTAATTTAATGAAAGGAGGGGGAGGAGATGCGGCCGCTGCTGTTCAACAACTCAGTGTCATTGATTGGGAGAGACATGACGCTTCTGAAAGAGCATATTATCAAAGTCTGAGTCACCTCGTTGAGAAATACAAACATGATGTTTCATGGAGGACATTAGTGAATGGAAACAATGGCAATGGGAAAAACATCATTCCACAACCTGGACCCCATGAGCCATTGACTGCTTTCACATCACAACAAAATGAATCTGAGAAGCCTCCGACTCTTGAAAAAACACAGACTGCTCCCTTATCTGAAGAAATAGAAACTTCTTGGAACAGTGCTGATTTTGACGAAGAGGATAGAATAAGAGAGATGGATGCTTTTCCAGATAGAGCTACCGGAGCAGAACCAGTTCCACCCGTTCAGGTTACTGCTTCAGAGGCAATCGGTCAAGACTTGATTCGAATTCGAATTTTACAGGATCTCTCTGATCCAATCATCGCAGAAGATGGTTCAGAAATTACTCTAGTTGAAGGTGATGTTGAGTCTTGTCCGAGCCTAATTGCTGAGACTCTTATCGCTGCAGGACTCGCTGTAGCAGCTCCAATATGAGACCAGTAATGATTTAGAGGCGCCGAGGGGCGAGCACTCACCTACGGTGAGTGGAATGGGTAAGACAATCACAAAGAAACAGTTGAAAGAATTTCGCAAAGCATTCAGTGGCGATCCATCAGCAAAAATGGCGCAGAATGCAGTAGCAAACAACGACTTGTTAGATGTTGCACTAGACAGAGATATGGTTCAAGATACCGATTTTTCATTCAGCATCAAACTAGATGACTGGAAGGTAACTAACCAAATGCGAAGTGGGAGATGCTGGCTTTTCGCAACCCTCAATCTATTCCGCCCTGGCACGATGAAGAAACTCAATGTGAAGAACTTCGAGTTTAGTCAGGCACACATCCACTTCTGGGATAAATTCGAGAGGGCTAATCACTTCTACGAAGCAATCATTGAGACGGCTGAACGTCCTGTAGATGACCGCACAATTGGATTCCTATTGGGAGACCCTATAGGTGACGGAGGTCAATGGAATATGGCAATGAATTTGATTCGAAAGCACGGATTAGTACCTAAGGTGGCCTATCCTGAGAGCAAATCATCATCTAGCACCCGTTGGATGAATGCAATCCTCAAAGATTTGCTGAGAAGTGGTGCCAGTGAGATTCGTGAAATCCTCGATAATGGTGGAACAGTAAAACAAGCACGTGAACACAAGGACTCGAGAATGTCTGATGTTTGGCGAGTTCTCTGTATTCATCTAGGAACCCCGCCAGAAAAATTCGATTGGCAGTGGGAAGATAAGGATGGAGAATTCAACCGAAGGG